>SXGU01412016.1_pt1 | contig 16614 bp, 15 predicted proteins | sample 3174531 | NCBI WGS metagenome assembly SXGU01 (sample SAMN11356863, study PRJNA531348) | freshwater metagenome | isolation source: freshwater sample F1-140 | place: China: Fuxian Lake, Yuxi | collected 2017-12-25 | reverse complement strand
GCTGCTGCCAATGCGGCCATTGGCCAGGCTAAAACTGCCTTTTTTCCGACCCTGAATGTGAGCGCAGACGCGGGTCTGCGCGGTAGCCACTTGGCCCGAATTGCCAGCCAGCCGATCCACTTCTGGTCACTGGGACCTTCCCTTGCGTTGACCGTGTTTGACGCGGACGCGCGTCGTGCCGGCGTGTCTCGCGCCGAGGCCGAGCATGAGGTGGTCGTCGCAGAATACCGCCAGGCCGTTCTCGCCGCTTTTCAGGAGGTACAGGACAACCTGGTGGCTGCCCACGGATTGGCAAATCAGGCGGTGCATCAGGAATTGGCCCTGGTTGCTGCACGCCGTGCCAATACCCTCGCGATGGCGCAATATCAGGCCGGGACGATCAGTGGCCTCAATGTTCTGACGACACAACGCGCCGAGCAGATGGCCGAGATTCAGTCGCTGCGCGTGTGGGGACGGCGCATGGCGACTAGTGTGCAACTGCTTAAGAATGTGGGCGGAGGGATCTGATTAGAACGGGACTGGCGAGGTCACGGTGATTGATGCCCCACTGACTGGGTGGTTAAAATCCAGCTCACAGGCGTGCAGCAGCAGGCGTGGCGCGGCCTTTCGAACGGCATCGTCGCCATAAAGGCGGTCGCCGAGGATTGGGTGGCCAAATTGTAGAAGATGGACACGCAACTGGTGTGTTCGTCCGGTGAGCGGGACGAGGGCGAGGCGCGTGGCGTAGCGCTCGGGCAGGAGGGCGATCCGGGTGTAGTGGGTCTGCGAGGTTTTGCCGGTTTCGAAACAGACCTTTTGCCGGGGGCGGTTGGGCCAATCCCGGATTAGCGGCCAGTCTAGCACCCCGTTCGCAGCATCGACCTGGCCCTGAACGATGGCCTCGTAACGCTTGTTGACCTTGCGTTCCTCGAACAGGCGGCCAAAGGCTCCGGCCATTGTTGCGCCGCGTGCAAACAGCATCAGCCCCGAGGTGGCCTCGTCCAGGCGGTGAACCACCTGCGCATTGGGAAACGCGGCCTGCACTTGATCGGCCAGATTCATCCCCGGTGCGCGGCCGGGGACGGACAACAGATCGGCGGGTTTTTCCACAATGACGCAATGGGCGTCGTAGAAGTGGACAAGAAGATCAGACATGGCGGGCGCGTAACTGGCCACAACCCCCTTCGATATCCTGGCCGGCCGACTGGCGCAGGCGGGTAATGATGCCATTCTGATGCAGGAATCCGGCCATGCGGGAGGCGCGTTCGGGCGCTGGGCGACGGTAGGGCAGGCCTTCGCTGGCGTTGTAGGGGATGAAATTCATCATCGCGTATTTGTTTTTCAGCAGACGCACGATGCCGTCCAGTTCTTCGTCCGTATCGTTGATCCCTTCCAGCAGGGTCCATTGATACTGAATGGGGTAACCGGTCGTCCGGGCATAGACCTCGCCGAGTTCAATCAGTTCATCTGGCGTTATGTCCGGGGCCTTGGGTAATAGATTGCGCCGCAGGTCGGCTCGGGTTGTGTGCAGGGATAGCGCCAGGGCTGGCTTGACCCGGCCTTCCGGTAGTCGCTTGAACACGCGCCGGTCGCCGACCGTGGAAAAGACAAGATTCTTGTGGCCGATGCCGCCTTGCGTACCGAGCAGATCGATGGCCTCCAGAACCTTGTCCAGGTTATGGGCGGGTTCTCCCATGCCCATAAATACGACTCGAGTGACTGGTCCGAGACAGCGCGTGAGCACGACTTGAGCAATGATCTCGGCGCTGCCCAGTTGACGAATCAGGCCGGTTCGCCCGGTTTGACAAAAGGTACAACCCACGGCGCAGCCCACCTGGGTCGAAACACAGAGACCGTTTCCGGGTAGACGCACGCTTTCTACCGTCTGCCCATCCATAAGCCGAACCAGAATCCTTGCTGATCCGTCGGTGCTGTTTTCTTGCGTATGGATACGGGCCAGATCGGCCAGCGCATCGGCTAGTTGCGGCAAGGCACCACGCACGCTCAGGGGCAGAAAGTTGATGGCCTGGTGCCGCCGTGCGCCGCTGTCGAGTGGCCGCGCCGCAAGCCACGCACGCAGGATTCGATCGCGATGGATGGGAAGTGCGCCCTGCGCGTGCAGGATGTACTGGATATCCTCAATGTCTTTGAATTTCATGCGGCGATTGTATCGTGCGAGCCGCGAACGATTTCAGAACGCCCGAATTTGAGACAACAGGCACACTACGCCCTGTCCGAAATGCGCCTCGTGCTGGCGGACCGCTCAGCCGATAGAAGATAGCGGCGAACATTACTCGTTGGAAGACGAAAAAATCGAGGGAGGCTCAGAAGCCGGGCTCGCGATGTCGGGCCAAGTGACGTGGAGTCCAGGCGTGCGCGGTCTTGTTTACAAAGTGGGCGCGGGCGACATGGTAACTCGCATCGAAGCCGTAAAAATTGCGCTGCATCTGCTTGAGTTCTTCGGTGCGATAGGATGCCAGGGGTTTATCCGCCTCATCGGTAGCGCGTTGGAGTTGTTTTTGGCTGAGTTGGGTGGCGAACCCGGGGGAGTCTGCCCAGTGACAGGCTTGCGCAATTATCTGGGCATCAAAATCAGCGGGAGATAATTCACGGTCGATAAAACCAAGTCGTAGGGCTTCTGTGCTGCCCAAGGGCAGGCGACGATCCAGCAAACGGGTGTTGCCCATGCGGCGGGGCAGGCGGTAGGTCCAGAATTCAGAACCGTAGAGGTTCCCCATGTTTTTGTAATGCGGGTTGAGGATGACGCCTTTGCGTGCCCAGATGGCATCGCAGGCGAGGGCTAAAAAAGTGCCGCCAGCCCCGGCGTTGCCGTGCAGGGCGGCAAGGGTGAGGCGATCCGTGGTTTGCATGAGGGTTTCGCAAAGGTCATCCATGGCATTGATATTCGCCCAAGAGGTATCTGCCGGGCTTTCCGCTGCTTCGATGGCATTGAGATCTAGGCCGTTGCAAAAAAAATCGTGTCCGCCCATCAATATAAGGATGCGGGTTGGGCGCTGGCAGGCCATTAGCCAGGCCTCGCGCAAACGGATGCAGGATTCGGTATCCAGCGCGCCGTTGTACACATCAAAGTGCAGCATCCCGACGGGGCCGTGTTCCTCATAGTGGATGGGGTCAACAGGCGAGGCATCCAGGAGCGAAAGGGATAAGCACTCAGGAAAAAGTTGGGCGAGGGGGCGTTTGATCGGGTTTTTGCCTCGCCGGGCATGTCCGATCCAGATTGCGCCATCGTGGGTGGCGCGCACCAGTCCCTGGGCAGCCATGCCGAGCAGCGCGCCGGGTGCTCCCAGGGCGGGATAGGGCTTTGCGTTGTACACGCGAACCTGCTCGCCGAACAAGGTGTCGATGCGCCCCGGTGCTCCGTCGGCACTACGGATTTTGGCCAGAACCGTGGCCGTATCATCTAAGGTCCAGTCAATGCGGGCCTCCTGTCCGCGCAGGGCAGGGCGAGACTGGCCGTGCAGTTCGGGCCAGTCCGTTTGCGCTGTTGGCTGCCAGTGTCTACTGCAATAGTCAGGAAAATAGGCAATCGATTCGAGGACCGCCGACACAGCCGCTTCGGTCACTTCAAAACGGTAGAGACTGGATTTTGCCGCCTTACGCATGGCGAACTGCGCTGTTGCCCAAATGGGACCCGCATCCATTTCGGCTGTGGCTTGTAATACAGTCACGCCCCACGCGACTTCACTGTTGAGGATCGCCCAGTCAAGGGCGCTGGGGCCGCGGTCGCCGGGAATGCCAGGATGGAGGATTAAACAGGGCAGGGAGCGCCAGATTGACTCTGGAATGGCGCGTTTTAAAAACGGTGCCAGAATCAGGTCGGGGCCGAACAGGGTGACCGCTTCGGCAGTCACCCGATCATGGATATCGAATTCGACTGAGACCTCGTGGCCGCACTCGGTTAGTTCAACAAAGAGCCGCTGGGTGAGGCTGTTAAAACTGTGGCAGAGGATAAGGATGCGCATCGCTGGCTCGCGATCAGCAAATGCGTGGCAGTTGTTCGCCAGAAAGCCAGTCCACCATGCGTCGACCGCCAAAGCGAGTCTGCATTTGGACGAAACGGTTGGGATCGGCGGTGATTGTTCCGATGATCGCCGCTTCCCGACCGAGCGGATGAGCGCGGAGAACTTCCAGCGCGGACGGTGCCGAATCGGCCGCACAGACGACGATCAGCTTGCCCTCGTTGGCGATATTGAGTGGGTCTAGACCCAGGAGTTCGCAGGCGGCTTCGACGGCGGGCTTGATGGGAATCGCGGATTCAAACAGCGTGATACCGACACCGGCTTGCGTGGCGATTTCGTTCAGCGTGGCCGCCAAGCCGCCGCGCGTGGGGTCACGCATCAGTCGCAGTTCGATTTGGCTGGCGAGCAGGGCGGCCGTGAGACTATTTAAGGGTGCGCTGTCAGATACGATGGGCGCGTCAAAGGCGAGGTTTTCGCGCTGGCTCATGATCGCCATACCATGATCGCCGATGCTTCCCGAGATCAGAACGGCATCGCCGGGGCGGGCGTTTGCGCCGGAAAGGTCGATCCCGTCTGGTAAGACACCGATGCCGGTTGTGGTGATGAACACGCCATCGCCCTTGCCTTGTTCAACCACTTTGGTGTCTCCGGTGACGATTTGCACGCCGGCATGACGCGCGGCTTCGGCCATCGAACGCACGATGCGATCGAGATCGGCGAGCGGAAATCCTTCTTCGAGGATAAATCCGGCCGATAGCCATAAGGGTGTTGCGCCCATCACCGCTACATCGTTGACGGTGCCGTGCACCGATAGCGCACCGATGTCGCCGCCGGGAAAAAACAGTGGGGCAACAACATGGCTGTCGGTAGACATGACAAGACGACCCTGTTGCGAGGGCAGGACGGTGCCGTCGTTGCTTTGCGCCAGCAATTCGTTGCCCAGATGACGGGCGAACAGTTCGCGGATAAGTTGTTGCATGGCGCGTCCACCGCCGCCGTGTGATAGATCTACACGACCGTGTTTGAGATCGAGCGGTCGTGAATAATCAGATTTCATGAGGTTGCATGGCCTTGAGGATGATCTTTATGCCGACCGTAAGTGTAATGCGCTGCGCAACATCCTTCTGAAGAAACCATGCAGGAACCCATGGGTGAGTCGGGGGTGCAGACCATGCCAAATAGTTTGCAGTCGGTAGGGTGCTTGACGCCGCGCAGGATAGCGCCGCATTCACAGGATTTGTGATCCGGTACGGGTTGATAGGTCAGGTTAAAACGGGTTTCGGCATCGAAGGCGGCGAGTCGCTCGCGTATCTTTAAGGCGGAATAGGGCACTTCGCCAAGGCCTCGCCATTCAAATTGTTTGCGTAGTTCGAAACACTCCGCCACCAAGGCCTGTGCCTTGCGATTTCCTTCACGGGTCACGGCGCGGGTGAACTCATTTTCGACCCGATAGTTGCCCGTGTTCACCTGTCGTATCAGCATTAGGATAGCCTGCATGACATCAAGCGGCTCAAAACCCGCGATCACCACTGGTTTACGATATTCCTCGGCAAAAAATTCATACGGTTGACTGCCGATGACCGTAGATACATGCGCCGGGCCGATGAAGCCGTCGAGGGCGACGAGTCCCAGATCGCGTACCTCGGGGGAATCGAGGATATGGGTGATTGCTGCCGGGGTGAGCACATGACAGCAAAGGACAGAAAAATTTTGTAAACCTTCTCGTTCTGCGGTGAGCAGGGCGACGGCGGTGGGTGGCGTTGTGGTTTCAAAACCAATGGCGAAGAAAACCACCTGCCGGGATGGATTTTCTCGGGCAATCTTCAGTGCATCGTTCGGACTATAGATCATGCGAATGTCGCCTCGTGCCTTGTCTACCAGGGCCTTGGCGCGCAACAAGGACAGGCCGTTCGAGGCCGGTACGCGCAGCGTGTCACCATAGGAACAGAGGATGACACCGTGTTCGAGTGCCAGTCGAATGGCCAGATCAATGCGACCGATCGGCAAGACACAAACCGGGCAGCCGGGGCCGTGAATCATGCGTACATTGTCAGGCAACAGATCGGGGATGCCATAGCGGGCGATGGCGTGCGTGTGTCCGCCGCAGAATTCCATGAAGTGGTAGCGGCGATTGACTTCGACCGTCTTCCGAATCGCGCCGGCAATGCCTTCGGCGAGTTGTCCATCGCGGAATTCGTCGACAAATTTCATGGCGTGTCGTTAAGCTGTTGCCGGATCGACATTGAGGCCAGCTTCGGCCATCAGTTCCAAGGTCTTGCGGGCTTCGTCAGCGTCGAGTTTGGTGAGCGCATGGCCGACATGGAGGATGACAAAGTCGCCCACCTGAACATCCTCAACCAAGGCAATGGAGATCACTTTGCGGACGCCGGCGAGTTCAACTACTGCCTCGAATTCGTTGCGTACTTCAATGACTCGGGTAGGAATGGCAAGACACATATCATGACTCCTGTCGGGCGATCCAGGCTTGACCAAGCGCCAGGCCACCATCGTTGGGTGGGATTTGCCGTGCTTCGAATACCGAGAATCCGCGTGCACTCAGGGTTGAGCGTAGCGATTGGGTTAAGACCTGATTGAGGAAACAACCTCCGCCCAAAACGATACGGTTCAAATTGTGTGCTGCAGCGAGGGTTTGCGTCCAGTCCGCCAGCGCCGCCGCCAGACTGGCATGAAAGTGAGCCGCGCTGGTTTTTGGATCCTTGCTGTTGGCGAGCCGGTTGAGGAGGGGTAAAAGGTCAAGCTCGCCCTTCGGCCCGAGGGTGTAACTATTGGGCCAGATAGCGTGTGCTCCGGCTTTTTCCGCCAGACCTTCGAGTTGCATGGCGGCCTGACCTTCGAAAGACTGGATTGGGCAGATCCCAAGCAGGCCGGCGGCAGCATCGAAGTAACGCCCAAGGCTGGAGGTGGGTGGGCAATGCAGGTCGCGCTGGAGTATGTTTGCCAGATGGCTGGCAGCGGGTTGATCGGCAAAACGGGTTGCGATTTCAACGCTGCGACCCAGCTTGAATAAGGCCGCAGCGGCCATGCGCCAAGGTTCACGGGCCGCTTTGTCGCCTCCGGGCAAGGGGAGTGGTGTCAAATGGCCAATGCGGGTGAATTGGGCGCCATCGACGCACAGTAATTCGCCCCCCCAAGCTTGACCATCGGTTCCCAATCCAACGCCGTCGAGTGCGATTCCGAGTGTTGGCCCTGTCAGACCGTGTTCGGCCATGACAGCGGCGATGTGGGCATGATGATGCTGTATGCCGAGGGCGGGTATCTGCCATTTATCCGCCAGTTCCAGCGCCAGCCGGGTGCTGTAAAAATCGGGATGCAGATCGTGGGCGATGTATTTTGGCTGGACTTGCAGAATATCGAGCAAGTGGTCGGTGATCTCTTGGAGCATGGCACAGGTGGCCGGGTTGTCGAGGCTGCCGATGTGTTGCGACAGATAGGCTTCCTGGCCTCGGGTGACGCACAGAGTGTTTTTGAAATGGCCGCCGAGGGCCAGTATGGATGGCCCGTGTTTGGGCAGTCGAATGGCGCGGGGTGTGTAAGCTCTCGCACGGCGAATGAATTGCGCTTGGCCGTTTTCGAGCCGTAGCACGGAGTCATCGCAACGCACCACGATGTCACGGTCATGCATGAGAAAGGCATCGGCTATACTGGCAAGTCGGCTACGCGCTTCGCCGTTGTTGATGACGAGGGGCTCACCTCCCGGGTTGGCGCTGGTCATTACCAGGATGAGATTTTGCGGCGCATCCAGCCAGTCTGTACCCTCGGGTCGTCCGGCCGCTTCGTGAAACAGCAGCCAGTGGATTGGCGTATAGGGGCGCATCACGCCCAGCCAGGCAAGGCCGGGGGCGATTCCGGGGAATGCGGTATCGGTATCGGGCCGTTTGCGCATGAGGACGATGGGTCGTTCGGGTGAGTCGATTTGTTGTTGCTCGGCCGTCTCTGCTTCGATCCATGGGGCCAGCGAAGCCAGGTTGGCGGCCATTAACGCAAAGGGTTTGGCGTCGCGCTGTTTGCGTTCGCGCAGCCGTGCAATTGTCGCTGCATTGCGAGCATCGCAGGCGAGATGGAACCCACCCAAGCCTTTGATGGCGACGATTTCCCCGGCCTTTAGACGCGTGAGGGTGTCAGTGATAGGGTCGTCGACGGGGCAGCGGCCTGTCGAATTTTCAACCCAGAGTGCTGGGCCGCAGGCCGCGCAGGCGGTGGATTCAGCGTGAAAACGGCGGTCGGCCAGGTTCCGATATTCTTGTGCGCAGGCGGGACACAACGGGAATGGGGCCATGCTGGTCTGGGCGCGGTCATAAGGGAGTTGCCGGGTCAGTGTGTAGCGTGGGCCGCAGTGGGTGCAGTTGATGAACGGATAACGGTAGCGACGGTCAGTAGGGTTGAATAGTTCGGCCAGACATGCCGTGCAGGTGGCCGTATCCACGCCGATCATGGTAGTGGCCTGACCAGGTGTGCTGTCCAGGATGGTGAATTCGGACAAGCACGCATCCAGTGGTATGTCCGAGAGGGTGATTTCCTGAATCTCGGCTCGCGGTGGCGCGTCGGTACGCAGTCGTTGGGCGAATTGATCCAGCGTTGTGATTTCGCCTTGAACGACGCATTCCACCCCTTCTGCATCATTGCGTACCCAACCCGCCAAGCCCAAGCCAGTCGCGAGATGCCAGACGAAGGGGCGGAAGCCGACGCCTTGTACGGTACCGGTGATGCGCAGGTGGCGTTGGATCACTGGGTGGCGAGTTGGGTTTCCATCTCAGCCACGCGTCGTGTCAGCGCGGCGATGGAGTTTTTTCGGGTCTCTCGACTGGCGGTCACCCCGTTTTTTAACCAGGTCAGCCAGGTATCCATACCCTCGCCGTGGGTCGCCGAAAGCAGCATGACTTCGAGCTTTGGATTGACGCGCCGGGCATATTCGATGCACTTTGGAACATCAAAGTTGAGATGTGGCAGTAGATCGATCTTGTTGAGGATCATAAGATCGGCGGCGTGAAACATATCCGGGTACTTGAGTGGTTTGTCCTCACCTTCGGTGACCGAGAGAATGACGACTTTATGGGCCTCGCCCAGATCGAATGCCGCAGGGCAGACGAGGTTGCCGACATTTTCGATCAGCACCAGGCTGTCATCGGCAAGGGTGAGTTTTTCAAGGGCATGGCCGATCATGTGGGCATCGAGATGACAGCCTTTTCCTGTGTTGACCTGCAATGCCTGCGCGCCCGTCGCACGAATGCGATCGGCATCACAGCTTGTTTGTTGATCGCCCTCGATAACTACAAGGGGGACGCTTGTGCCGAGCCGGCGAATGGTTTCGACCAGAAGCGTCGTTTTGCCCGAGCCGGGGCTGGATACGAGGTTGATGGCAAATTGACCCTGTTCGGCAAAGCGTTGGCGGTTGGCGTTGGCGTAACGGCTATTTTGGCCAAGAATGTCCTGCTCTATTTGCACCATACGGGCTTGCGAAAGACCGGGTGCATGGGCGTGTGCAGGCCCTAAACCATAATGCAGTCCATGGGCATGTTCGTGCGTGTGGTCATGATCATGGGGATGTGCATGGCTATGCGTGGTGCCATCTGCATGGGTGTGTTCATGACTGTGTGGGTGCTCATGCGTATGAGCATCGCCCTCGATTTTCGTTTCGCCCTGGCCGCAGCCACATATCGTACACATGGTTACTTTCCTATTCCGCTAAAAGGTCCTTGATCCGCATCTCGCGTCCCGCCGTGATTTCAATCTGATAACTGCCGCAACGCGGACAGGGATCGAACAGGGCCTCGACCGGTATATCTGACGCGCACTGCATGCACCATCCTTGCCCGGGTACTTCAATAAATTCAACCTGTGCAGCGTCTGCCAGACTGCCTTTGAGTACCACCTCGAGACAGAAGCGCAGAGCATCTGGTTCGACACTCGACAGTTTACCGATTTCCAGGCGCAATTCAGTGACTCGCTGCAAACCCTGGGCGCGTGCAGTGTTCTCGACAATCTGCAAAACACCTTCAGCGAGTGACATTTCATGCATGAACAAAAAAGCCCGGCCATGGAGCCAGGCTTCCCCGATAAGATGAGGTCAGATAAGACCTGATAGCAATCCTGTACCGATGGTCGCAACGCCAGCGCCAATGATACGGGGTAGCCATACTGAACGGGCGAGGATGAAGTGACCGGCTAGCAAGCCGCTGATGTGTAGGCTCAGGGTTGCCAGAACCATACCCGTGAGTGTGGTGATGGCTTGGGCGGCGGGGATCTCGGTCCCGTGAGCGAGGCCGTGAAAAAGCGCGAAACCCCCGATTAGGCCAACAGCAATGCCTGTTGGTAGTTGCGTGCGTGTGGCCAGCAGTAGCCCAAGTGCCAACAGCGAGGCGGCGATCATGGGTTCAATTACAGTGAGCACAAAGCCGGTTAACCCGGCCAAGGCACCGATCACAAGAACGCCAGCAAAGACGAGAGGGGCTATCCAGATACGGCGACTGGCAAGTGCGCTCCATAAGCCGACCACGATCATGGCCAGCAGATGATCCATGCCGCTGAATGGATGTAGGAAGCCTGCGAGGAAGGCGGAAGATTCATGATGAAAGCTGGCATCGGCACCGATGTGTGCCCATGCCAGGGCGGGGGCGGCAAGAAGGACGGTGGTGGCAAGCATTCTGAATTTCATGGTCAGCTCCTAGAAAATCGGTAATTCCGGCATCGTGTTATGACAAGGCGACGGTCTGAGCGGCAAGCCGTGCGTCACAGGGTAATGTGGTTGTACGAGGTGTGGCCCGTATTCCAGACTGTTCGAGTTCGGTCAGGGTTGCAGTAATCAATTCGGGAAGTCGTGCGGCCACCTTGGAGGTCAAGGCCATACCTAGCTCCAGACTTTCGGGTTCGATACCAATCACGATGATTTCGCGCGGGGCCTCACCCGTAAGGATAAGGGTGGCCAAAACATCGGACAGGCCCACCTGATGTGGAGAGAGTTTATGACGTAGTCGGGCTGGAATTTCGTCGCCACGGAGGATGATAAGGCTACCCGGTGGCCGGCCAGCCCGAATCACATCCAGCATGATGAGAAGGTCAACATTGGTTAACGGCTCCAGCAATTCCATGCCGCATGTACCCCCATCCACCAATTCCACACCATCCGGGAAGGTGTAATGGCGATCGATGGATTCCAGTGCTCGCACACCCAAGCCTTCGTCCGAGAGCAGGAGGTTGCCCACGCCTAGAATGACAACGCGTTGAGGTATGCGGGAGGCTGGTGTGGTCATTATTTAAGCGCAGAAACTGGTGCCACAGCCATCGGTTGCCACGGAAATGGCATCCCGCCCATCGGCATCCACGATATGCACGGCACACGCCAGACAGGGGTCGAACGAGTGTACGGTACGCAAAATTTCGAGCGGTCGTTCCGGGTCGGCTACCGGATTGTTGAGTAGAGAGGCTTCGTACGGCCCTGGTTTGTCTTGCTCGTTGCGCGGTGCGGCATTCCAGGTAGTTGGTACAACGGCCTGATAGTTGACGATCTTTCCGTTGTCGATAACAACCCAGTGAGAGAGAACTCCCCGCGGAGCTTCGTGAAAACCGACGCCGCTGATTTCACCCTTCGGGAAGACCGGTTTGTTGAAGGTCTTGGTGTCGCCCTTGCCGATGTTACCGACCAGCAAGCTCCATTGGTTGGCCAGTTCATCGACCTGTACAGCACAGGATACCGCACGTGCGGCATGTCGCCCGATGGTCGAATGCAGCGCCGAGACCGGGATTTTGGTTTTTGCAATTGAGCCGGCGGTATCCAAGACATGAGTGAGCGTTTTGATGGTTGGTTGATGACCGGCGCCTACCATTGCTAACACACGGGCCAGAGGTCCGACCTGAGCGGGTTCGCCCTGGAAGGTTGGGGATTTGACCCACGAGTACTTTCCGTCATCTTGAAAATCGGTGTACTGCGGATTGGTTTCACCTTTGTACGGGTGGAGTGCACCCTTGCCACCCTTGTACCACGCATGCTTGACGCTTTCCGTGACATTATCTTTGAAGAAGGGGTCGCCAAAGCGGCTGATGGCCTTGTATTTGGCAGGGTCCCCATTGGGAACATGACCACCCGGCAGGGCAAACTTGGTGCCTTTGCCATCCAGGGGGATATCGGGAACCGACAAGTAGTTAGTGATGCCGGAGCCATACCCAAGCCAGTCGGCGTAGAAGGCGCCGATGGCGGCGACATCAACGACATAAACATTTTTGACGAAGTCGGCCAGTTCATCGATCCAACCTTTGACTGCCATCAGACGCTCGACGGTCAGAACCGATTGCGAGTCGGTGGCGATCGGATTGGCTACGCCGCCCACGGCTACATTCTGGATGTGTGGGGTCTTCGAACCCAGAATGGAAACGATTTTGTTGGCTTTGCGCTGGATTTCAAGCGCCTGCAGGTAGTGCGCCACGGCGAGCAGGTTTACATCAGGCGGTAGCTTCATCGCCGGGTGGCCCCAGTAGCCGTTGGTGAAGATGCCTAGTTGGCCCGTGCCGACAAATCCTGCTAGGCGTTGTTTGACCTGAGTGAATTCATGCTTGCTGTTGCCCTTCCAGCTCGACAGCGATTCGGCCAACTGTGCCGTCTTCACCGGGTCACCCTTTAGTGCGGAGGTAACATCGACCCAATCAAGGGCCGAGAGGTGGTAGAAATGCACAATATGATCATGCACAGCGTGGGCCAGGATAATTAGATTGCGGATGTATTGGGCATTGACCGGGATTTCTAGATCGAGCGCGTTTTCAACGGCACGAACCGATGCCATGGCATGTACGGTGGTGCAAACGCCGCAGATACGCTGTGTAATGGCCCAAGCGTCGCGCGGGTCGCGGCCAATCAAAATTTGTTCTACGCCCCGCCACATCTGGCCTGATGCCCAAGCCTTGTTTACTTTTCCGCCATCTACTTCACAGTCGATGCGCAGATGGCCCTCAATTCGGGTGATAGGGTCAATCGTGATGCGTTTACTCATTTTGCGTTCTCCTGATTAGCGGGCGGTCTTTGCCGGCTCAACCTTGGGCAGGATGGGCAGCCAGCGGACGAGGACGATATAGCCGAGGATTTCAGCCGCGATAATGCCAATGGTGACTAGCAGTTCGGGTAGCGATGGGAAGTAGTACCAGCCAGGACCAGTGTTGTAGCCGATGAGGAAGCCGTTAAGACGCAGCATCAAGGTGCCGACGATGAGTGATACAGCTGAGATCAGCAAACGGTCAGGGCGGCGGCGATTGGCTGGTTTGGCCAGAAGGATCACTGGCAGGATGAACCCCATCATTTCGATCCAGAAACACAGTGCCATGACATTGAACTTGAAAGCTTCGCCCCAAGCTCCGCGCCAAGTTAGGTCAACCGAGCGCATAACCAGGTAAACCACCAGAAATCCCCACATGACCTTGGACAGGCGCGTAATTAGATCCAGTTCAAAGGGTCGCTTGAACCCGGATGCCGAGAGGCAGGATTCAAAAATCACCACGGCGTAACCCACTGTAATTGCAGTCATCAGGAAAATGGCAGGTAGCATCAGGGTTTGCCAGAGCGGATTAATCTGAGTGCCAAAGACGATCAACAATGAACCAAGTGAGGATTGGTGCATTGACGGTAACAATACGCCTAGGCCGATGAAGAGGAACATCCATTTCGACAACTTCTGCTTCAGATCCTTGCGGCCGAATCGTTCAAGAAAGGCTGGCGAGAACTCGATCCACATCACACCGATATACAAGGTAATGCAGACAGCGACCTCAAACATGACCGAGTTAACCTGCGCCCAAGGCGGCATGAAGATATGCCAGGTATTCCAGTAACGACCCAGGTCGAAGATGACCGAGGCCCCGGCCAAGGTATAGCCAAATAGGCTGCCAAGTAATGCAGGGCGAACCAGCGGGTGATATTCACCCTTGTTGAAGATGTACACCATGAGGGCTATAGCATAACCACCGCAGGCGAAGGCTGATCCGGCCATCACATCATAGACGACCCAGATTCCCCAGCTGTAGCCATCATTAACATTGGTGACAGCGCCAATACCAAAAATGAAACGGATCAGGAGGATGACGGCCGCAATACCCGTGAGCGCAGCAAGTGTAAGGGTGACTGGGGTGATGAGCGGGCCGCCCAGGGGTACAGTTTTTTCAGCGTGACTGGACATGTTCATCTCCTATACCTTGTCCTCGTCATCCGGGCGTGAGGTGCGCTTGGCGGCGATTACCAATCCACCGAGCACCACAGCCGGGAATGCCAGCCAGCCGTACAGGCTGTGCTGCAGGGTTTCTGAGATACTCGCAAAAGACCGCTCTGGCAGTTCCGGCATCCCCAATTTCTCCATCGGTACCGCCGAGATCTTGAGAACCTGGGTTCCACCGAGTTCATGGTCGCCATAAATGCGAGGTAGATACTGCGCCTTGACCACGGTTTCATGCGTGTTTCCGCTACCAATCTGGCCGCGTTCGAATTTGGATATTGCCCCAGGTTTTAGGGCAACGCGGCGTTTAGCTTCTTGCATCAGCAGGTCTGTTGGGCCATACAGTGTGGCACCTGTGGGACATACTTGGGCGCAGGCTGAGTATTGGTACTTGTCACCGGTTTTCAGGTGGTTGCAGAGCTCGCATTTGACGATTTTCGGGAAGGGTGTGTCGTACTGGAATCGCGGTACGCCGAAGGGGCAGGCGACTACGCAATAACGGCAGCCGATGCAGCTTTTTTCGTCGTAGCTGACGATGCCGGTGACGGGATCTTTCTGCATGGCTGAAACTGGGCAGGCCGACACGCAGGAGGGATCGACGCAATGCAAGCAAGAGTGCTTGATGAAGGCATAGCCATCGGTTTCGCGATCTTTCTGCGTACCATTGCCATCCTTGTACATTTTGATCACATTTTTGGTCTTACCAGAAAGATCCTTGGCGGTATCCCAGAGGTGATCCTCAGTTGAGAATTCAGGGGGTAATCCATTGGACTCTTTGCAAGCGGCGACACACGCTTTACAGCCGATACAGAGCGTGCTGTCATAAAGGAGGCCCAAGGCCTTGGGAGGCATTGTCAGGTTGGGACGCGCCTGGGCTTCTGGGGGCGTAGCGCCCAGCGTCAGCGCCGCGCCACCCGCCATCGCCCCTTGCAGGAACTGGCGGCGAGTTGTTTTCATGGCGTGGCTCCCGAATCGTGGTCAGATTCCATGGGAACACCTTTGCCCAGGTTCTGGGCTACCTTCGCGGTTCCCGCGGCAGCGGCCCCCGCGATGGCGGCCAGCGCGGCTGCACTGGCGAAGTCAAAGCCCTTGCCCTTGTCCTCATCGACGCGTGGGAAGCCCAGTGGTGGGGCTACACTCTTCAACTCGGCCAAAGCATGGATGGGCTTGGCGAAACCAACCCCTTTTTCGGTACAACCGATACAGGGATGGCCGCAACCCACGGGCCAGGAGACTTCACCAACATCGCCAAAACCCAGTGTCGGGCAATTGGCGTAGGTTTCCGGTCCTTTGCAGCCCAGTTTATAGAGGCAATAACCCGCACGATGGCCAGCATCGCCAAATTCCAGCGCAAAGCGGCCCGCATCGAAATGGGCGCGACGTTCGCAGTTTTCGTGGATGAGGCGGGAATAGGCAAACTTTGGACGGCCGAGGTGATCAATATCGGGTAGCTTGCCAAAAGTCAGGAAATGCACCACGGTGGCCAAGAAGTTATATGGGCTGGGTGGGCAACCCGGAATGGTTACCACTGTCTTGCCGAGCACTTCCGCTACGCTCGACGATCCGGTCGGGTTCGGGCCGGTTGAGGGCATACCTCCCCAGGACGCGCAACTGCCGATCGCGATTACAGCCGCCGCATCCTTGGCGCATTCCTTAAGCATATTGACGGCGGTCTGACCGCCCACCTTGCAATAAACACCACCATCCTTGGTTGGAATGGCACCTTCGACCACCAGCACATATTTCCCCTTGTGCTGTTTCATTGCGGCTTTGCGCGCAGCTTCGGCCTGATGACCGGCTGCCGCGAACAGTGTTTCGTGGTAATCGAGTGAAATGATGTCGAGGATCAGTTTCTCGAGTGTGGGGTGCTCTGCGCGCAGGAGTGATTCTGTGCATCCTGTGCATTCCTGAAAATGTAACCAGATCACTGAAGGTCGCTGCTTGGTGGCTACGGCTTGAACGATAGCCGCTTCGGCACCAGCCGGAAGTCCCATCGTCGCCGCTAAGGCAGCACACAGCTTGAGGAAATCCCGGCGCGATACATTTAGCCTTGATTCAATGGCTTGAAGTTCCGCAGCATTTCGCAGGGCGTTGAGGTCAGTGATCTTCATGATATTTAACCTTTCGTCTTTAGCGGCTTACCACACAAATAAAACGCTCCAAGTCGAAAGCTATTTCAGGAGGGCTTTATCAATTTCATGTTTATATCTTTGTATAAGAACAAAATAAAAATGTCCATACGTAATACCATCTATATGCATCAAAAAATTTGATGGGGCGATTGTGCCTGTAGTGTTACGTGTTACGGTAATCCCCCCATAAAAGCGGGGCCATCGGAAGTAGAATTTTCTTACTGAGAGGAGATTCTGCGATGAAGCGATCGAAATTCACGGACAGCCAGATCATGGATGCCATCAAGCGGGCCGAGGCGGGGCTGTCGGTTCCTG
>SXGU01060312.1_pt1 | contig 16616 bp, 16 predicted proteins | sample 3174531 | NCBI WGS metagenome assembly SXGU01 (sample SAMN11356863, study PRJNA531348) | freshwater metagenome | isolation source: freshwater sample F1-140 | place: China: Fuxian Lake, Yuxi | collected 2017-12-25 | reverse complement strand
GAGGTGATGAAGATCGGTAACGCCAACACCACCGATGCCAAGGCAGGCCAAATGGGTGCGCCGGACATCGGCACAAACGTCCCAAGACGCAGGTAAAACGCCAGCCACACGGCCAAAACGCACAGGCTTGCGTCAAGCGCCAGTACAAACCCTCGTTTGACGGGACGAGGAATGGCCAACACAGGCACAGCTAGGCGACGGAGAGCGCGCATCATGATGTCACCCATGATGTGAAACCCGCTGAGTCCTGAGTCATGAGTCCGTCATTTCGTTTTCACCCTATCTCCCGCACCTTTGCCGCCTACCGTCATAAATAAGTATTTGAAGTACAAAGCGAGCGTCAAACTATGCAGCATCTGCGCATCAGTTTCTGCCAACAGTTTTGGCGTGGACATGTCGATGTTGTTGACCTGCGCTAATCCAGTAATGCCCGGTCGTGCTTCAAAAACACCACGGCTGTGACGCTCGTCAATCAACTCGGTTTGATTAAACAAACAGGGCCGTGGGCCAACCAGACTCATTTCTCCCTTCAGCACATTCCAGAGCTGTGGCAATTCATCAAGTTTGGTTCGACGCAAAAACGCACCCAAACGCGTGATTGCTGATGCATCAGCCAAATGTGAAGCTACCGAGGCGGTATCTGGTCGCATTGTGCGGAACTTTACCAAGGTAAACGGCCTTTGATTTCGGCCAACGCGCTCTTGACGAAAGAGTGGCGAACCCGTATCAAACAGACCCACCACATAGATGGCGAGCAGCACCGGGGCTCCAAGCAGCAGCCCCGTTATAGAAAACACCACATCCAATAACCGTAACATCACGACCTTTGCTGGGCCGCTCTGCGCAGCCCCTCATCCACTGACACTGGGGGCTTCCAATTCAGCAAAATACAGGTCTCGCTGATGTCCACCTGCAACGAGCCCAGTAGGCGTTGTGCAATCGAACTTTTGCCTAGCAAACGTGATGCGATGATCAGAATGCTCACTGGTACCGGAATTAATCGCGCTGGCCGATTCAAAGCTTTCCCAATTCGACGCAAAAGGTCAGCAGTGGAAAGGTCTTCACCATCGCTAACCAATAAAGTTTGATTTGCTGCCTTGGGGTGGTCGACACAGGTCAGAATCAAGTCCACCAAGTTATCCAGACCTACTAAACTCCGGCGGTTAGTTGTTGCCAAGCCAAGAGGCAGTGGTAAGCCACGGGCTACCCAGCGCAGCAAACTTGAAAAATTACCCTTCACCCCTGGCCCGTAAACCAATGGTGGACGAATGATTACGACTTCCATACCGGTTTCAAGCGACAGAAGCCGCAAACCAGCCTCAGCTTCTGCCTTAGAAATCCCATACGCATCCTCTGGCGCAGCGACATCGTGAGCTGAGTAAGGACCTCCGAGCTGTGTTTCCTCACCATTAACTTTAATTGAGCTGAGGAACACGAAACGCTTCACACCCGCACGAGCTGCTTGTCTGGCAAGGTTGAGCGTGCCTGCAACATTTACCTTTTGATATTCAGAAAATGGATCAGATACAGAGTCTTGCATCATATGCACGCGAGCGGCACAATGAATAACCACACTACAATCGATTAGAGCTTTAGTCCAATCTGTGCCGCCATCTATAACACCAATAGATATTTCATCTAAATTGGTAGATTTTCTTACTGCCTGCAACACCTCGAATTTAGAGCGCAGAAGTGCTTTAGTTGTTGCCGAACCAACAAAACCGTTAGCACCAGTAAGCAATACTTTCTTGCCAAGCAAATTCAATTTTGCCTCCCTAGAACCTCACGGTATAAACCAGCATAGGCCCTCCCCAACGCAGGCCCTGAAAAAAATTTCTCATACCGTTCACGCGCGCTACGACCCAACCTTTCAGCCAACTCCTCATCATCCAATAATGAATTTAAGGCGTAAGCAAGGGCGCTTGTATTTTCTGGAGGCACTACAAAACCAGTTTCTTTATCTGAATTTACGTATGATGTTCCAGTCCCAATTTCACATGACACCATTGGCCTGCTTAGCATAGCAGCCTCAACCAGCACCATCCCATATGCTTCGGATCTCAGATGTGATGGCAGAACAAAAGCTCGACATCTTTGTAATAGCGAAATTTTCTCACGATCTGAAATGCGCCCAGCGAAAATCACATTGTGTGCATCCAACTTATTTTTTAATTCTCGGAGATTTTCTGCCTCAGGCCCTGCACCTGCGATGATTATTTTTGCTTTTACTGAAGTCGAAGCCTTCACAAGAAAATGCAGCCCCTTGTAATAACGCAAAACACCTACAAAGAGGAAAAATGGCTCATTTTCATCAACTCCCAATCTATCAAAGATGGAAGGATCCCCTTGGAGCGGGTAAGTAGACTCATCGATTGCTAATGGTACAACTCGGACGCGACTTGCAATATCTTGATGTGAAAGAATCGGACTGGATTGGGCATATGAAGGAGATGTCGCCACTACCGCCTTCATTTGTGCCATCATTCGTGAACGCAATGGAGCATAGAATAAATTTAGTAATTTTTGACGGACAATATCAGAATGATATGTCATTAACGCTGGCACAGAAGTGCAGCTGCCAAGGTGAAGTAAATCTGCAAATGGCCATGGATAATGGTAATGAACCAGATCCACCTTTCTGGTCAGCTCCATGAATTTCCTAACTGATCCAATGCCGCCTAAGTCGCAAGATACAGGTGCAACCCACGATTTCGCTCTGATTACAAGCCCCTCAGGCTGGTCGATTTCAACAGGATCGGGGTTTGGAGATAGTGCATAAATACTTGTTTGAATATCATGCGCCATAGTAGATGCAGCAATCTGGCGAATTGCTTCCTGGAGCCCCCCCGGAGGATCTGGATAATATGTTTTGTATACATGAAGAACTTTGATCGTCATGGCGCGTCACTTTTTAAATATGTTGATTCACAAAGCAATCCACTATGGCTGCCTGCTGTCTCTTTCTGAGCCAAAAATAATAGCTTGTAGAGAGCTTTAATGAGAATGGATTTTGACCACAGCTGATTAACTGGATACTTCAGCAACCAGCAGGCATTCCGTCATGAAATTTAATATTAATTCTCATTGGATTACCCGCTTACTTAGGTAATGAGCCGGGCGTTCGATGCAGAGGTAAAAAAATGCAGTAGCCCCCGCTAAAGTCAAGTACAAAACCAATGTTGATGCCAGATGCTGCTCGGAATACCAGGTCAAGACAATCCAATGAGTCAAATATAACGAGAAAGAAAAGTTATGTACTTTTGATATTTCATCAATGAAACTATCCCCCTTGCGACTTAAGAATATTAAAACAAATAGAAATATCGCAGGCCCCCCCCAAAATAATATTCGACCAAAGGAGATGAAATCCCCCGCTCCTTTTCTAGAAGCGACAATTACAAGCACGCACAAGAAAATTATGATGTATCGCGTCGCTCTTTTGATATTTAAAGACAATAATCTTTCACGATAGTTCCAGGCGTAATAGCCCATTAAAAGTTCCAGCCATATATAAGAATGCGGAACAAAAACAGACGTAGAAACGGCCACTGCAAGTAAGGTTGGCAACGCATAATTCCATCGATGAAATCCCGCCAAGAACAATGCAACATAAAACATAACTTCATAATTAAGACTCCAACCGGGCGGGAGAATAGGCAAACCCCAAACGGAATAATCGCTACTATAATTATTAAGAAAAAAATACGACCTCAGAATTTCTGAACTAATGTAAGTCTTTTCAGACACCCAGAGATAGGTCAAAAGTGCAAGAAAGTAAGGCAAGCACACTCTGATGAAGCGATTTAAAAGAAAGCGAGCTTGCCAAGCAGGTTTAAGCGAATGCTTCTCAAACATCGCAGCCATAGAATAACCGCTCAATATAAAGAAAAAATCAACACCAATCGCGCCTATCGATAGAAACTCACTAGATAATCCAGTGTTTGGGAAAGTCCGAAGATGACTTATCAATACCAGGACGGAACATAAAATCCTCAGAAAATCCATTTTCAAATTTCCATTAGCTTTAGGTCAAAATCCAACTCTGAGCCCCAACATTGGTGAAGTGGAAATTGACGACTTCTCCCTGGTACTTGCTTAGTTCTCGTATTACCGCCATGCGACTGCGCGGAGGCACGTAGAACATGAAGAACCCTCCACCACCAGCACCCGATATCTTTCCCGCTAAAGCACCTGCAGCAAGTGCTCTTTCATAGATCTCATCAAGGGTCGGATTCGTAACAGTACCCGCCAAGCGTTTCTTTGCTTGCCACGAGCGAGCGAGTATGTTTGCATATGCCTTTAGATCACCGATAAGAATCGCCTCCTTCATTGCCTGAGCATCCTGCTTAAGGTCCAACATCGCGGAGATCGTATTTGGAAGCGATACTTTAGTATTGGCAATTTGCTGCTCAATAATCCTTGCAGACTCCCGAGATTGCCCCGTATAGAAGAGCACCGTAGATGCTTCTAGCTCATTGAGCACCCAATCTTTGATTCTCAACGGATTAACAAGGACCCTATCTCCTGGTCCAAATTCAATAAAGTTAAATCCGCCGAAAGCTGCTGCATACTGATCTTGCTTTCCTCCCGCCAGCCCAAGATCAACGCGCTCAATCTCGTAAGCAAGGCGTGCAATCTCATACTCCCCCAGACCCAGGCGTAGCCACTCAGAAAAAACCTGGATCATGCACACAATGATGGTCGATGAGGTTCCCAATCCCGATCCTGCGGGGGCATCAGCAAATGTCGTCAGACGAAAAGACAACGCTTTCCCAATATTGAAATCACGAATGATCCTGTTATAGATACCTCGATGCAATCGAAGAGGATCCGCATCTGGCAAGATGGGCATAGCCTCAAGTTCGACTGACTCACCCCGGTCCTCTGCGGCAAAGATAATGCGCCCATCATCAAATGGCTCCAAGATGGCTTGCGCATAAAGATCAACTGTCGCATTGAGGACAAAGCCACCCTGATCTTCGCTGAAAGGGCTAACATCTGTACCACCTCCTGCAAGCCCAAGACGGAGCGGAGCGCGAGCACGATATATCTGGTTCATGGTGTAGAAATATAAAAATTACGGTTGGATCAGTGCTTGCGCGGCGGAAAGCAAATTTTCTGCAGAGAGATCTGCTTCGGCAAGCGCCTCTGTGTCGACCTTATGACCAGATTCGACAATCACGGTACGTCCAACGCCGGCGCGCTTACCCGCTATCACGTCGCTTAATTTGTCCCCAATCAGCACGCTGGCCGCGAGGTCGAGATTGAAGTCCTTGGCAGCTTCCAACAACATGCCTGGAGCAGGCTTTCGGCAGTTGCATTCAATAGCTAACTCCGCAACGTTGCCTTGAGGATGGTGGGGGCAGAAATAGATCGCATCGAATGTGACACCTCGCTCAGCCAGCTCAGCATTAAGGTGGGCATGCAGGTGTTCCATCGCAGCTTGTGTGTAATAGCCGCGCGCGATACCTGCCTGGTTGGTCACCATGATGAGGCGATATCCCTCATTTCGCAGCAATATGAGACCATCGATAACACCAGGCAATAGAACGAAATCTTCTATTCGATGGACATAATTATGTTCTTCGTTGATCACACCATCTCGGTCAATAAAAGCAGCTTTAGACTGGACGGACATAGTCGTGAAGTGATGTATTGAAGAGGTTGTAATCTTCAGGCACGCCGATATCAATAAAGGGACCGGCAAGCCTGCGTGCCTGCAAAGCGCCTTGGGCAACTAGTCGAGGCATAATCTGCGTCTCCAGCGAGAACGCCCCAAGTGCTTCGTTGTCTACAACTTGTCGATGGATACGATAAAGCCCGCCATTGATCAAGCCTGCACCAGTCTGCCCCTTCTCAAGGAAAGACGTCACACGGTGCATATCGTCCACATTGACTCCACCAAAGCGCGTACGGTCAGGTACTTTCACTGTGGCCATACGCATTCTTTCACCACCCGCAAGGTCTAGCGGTGCCAACATCTCGTGCAACGATCCGCCCAGAAAAGTATCGCCATTGGCCACCAGCGCGTCTTCCAATCCGATTGCTTCCATTGCAAAGCGAACCGCACCACCAGTACCGAGCAGCTCACGCTCAACTACTGTCTCGATAAGCAAGCCGTGCGCCCAGGGTTGGGATATCGAATCCATTACCAAGTTTGCGCCATAACCCAAAGCCAGCACGAAACGTTCGACACCACGCTCGGCAAGCGAGCGTAACTGCCATTCTAAGAATGGACGGCCAGCGATAGGCGCCAAACACTTGGGTAGATCAGGCACGGCACAACGCAGCCGTGTACCAAGGCCACCGGCCAGCACTATGCAAGGAGCGTTCATATTTGTTTTGGTGCCAGATTTCCAAACATCTGGAGTTCAACTTCGGCACAGATGATGTGACCGATCAAAATATGGCATTCTTGAATACGGGGGGTATGGCAACTATGAACACGAAGGACGTGATCAACCTTCCCTTCAAGCTCCCCACCCAAACCGCACAAAGCAATAGATGTAATTTCCAAGTCCTTACATGCCTCAAAGGCTCGTAACACGTTAGAGGATTTCCCCGAAGTGGTGATACCTACGAACACGTCGCCCGGACGGCCCTGTGCCTGTAACTGGCGTAGAAACAATCGCTCGTAGCCGTAATCGTTCCCGATCGCAGTAATCATCGACGTATCTGTCGATAACGACAACGCAGGCAGGCCCGGGCGGTCGAACTCGAAACGACTGACGAACTCAGCCGCCAAATGCTGCGCATCGGCGGCACTGCCGCCATTGCCCGCAAAGATCACCCGATTGCCGCGCCTGACTGCTGCAATGATGCAGTCGGTAGCGTGGCTTATATGTTGAATCAATGCCTCATCAGCTAACAATTGCTGTTTGACTTCGATGGACTTGGCGATTGATTGCTTAAAACGGTTAACAGTGCTCATTGTTGATACATAGAAATTAATTTTTGGTTACTCCTTGGCGGGACGCCAAGAGTTCGTTCATTTTCTGTACAATCGTGGTTGCACATTGATCCCAGTTTGCATGTTCCTCAACAGTTAGCCGGCCTGCTTGAGCTAGCTGATTCCAGAATGCCGGCTCCGATTTAAGTCGTGCGACAGATACGCAGAAGGATTCCTTGTCCTGCATGTCGAGGATGTTAGTTCCTGCCGAGAAATAACTGCATACATTAATATCAAATCGGGTTGCAATAACAGGGACTTGATGCGCCATGGCTTCCAGTACTTTCTTGCGAATCCCGCCGCCCACGAAGGTCGGAGAAACCAGCGCAAGCGCAGCGGAAAATACGGACGACAAGTCATCCACGAAGCCTAGTCCTTGCACCCGTAAGTCGTTCAGCCGGGACGCCTCGATGCCCACCAGGGACGCCAATTGCACCGTGCTGACGCCCGTTACTTGCAAGAAGGTACCAGCCAAACGAGGATCGCTTACAGCATCAGCCCAGTAACGATAGAGAAACTCTTTTAGATTAGCGACACTTTGTGCCGCCTTGGGATTCAACAGTATGAGTAAGGGAGCATCCGGGCCAGGGTGATGGATCTCTCTCCGCGCAGGAATAGGAACCCCTTCTCTAGCAAGAACGAACCTGCCGGAGCTGCAGCTACTGCGAGCAGTGGCCAGATCCTGGTCACTCAGGAAGGCAATCGCGGCAGCATCCTGCCAGATGCGTTGCTCTTCGCGTCGCGTTACCAACTCAAAAGGAAGTGCAGCGAGACGCTTGACTGGACCAAGAGAGCGCCGATAGCTGGCCACCAGTTCGTATTCTATGTTGTGCTCCCGCACCAGAACAGGCACATCCACGCCAAGAACCGCAGCCACGCCTTGGCCCAACCGGGCGGTGTGGGCATGGAAGCAAAGGATCGCATCGACGGTCCTGCCGCGCAAGGCCGCAGCAAACGTATCAATAGCTGCTTTGCAAGAGTATTTATCGAATTTGTATGGCTTCAACCGGCATAGTGACGAGAGGATCAGCCCGATGTCTTCTTGCGCACTCCAATGCACAGGCAGCGCCTCTATGCCTGCCAGTGCATATCCCTCTGTATTTACCTCGGCACCACCAGCGGGGAAAGCGTAGATGATGTCACATTGCTTGGCTAGCGCCTGCAATGCGCCATATATGCCTTCTTTACCGCCATCAGTTGCCGGGAATACGGGTTGAGGACCAAAAGAAAGAATAGATAAACGCTTCGTCTGCACAATTAGGCAACCTTGCTTGTTCGAGCTCAAAATCCGATGAAAAAGAATAGTTACGCGATGCCTGCAATCGCCTCAAAACGACACTTGGAGATTTGAGCCTTTTGCCTTGACCAACTGATGTATCTGCCAAACTCCAGGCAATAGAAATGCAACAAATTGCACGCAGGAGATCGCGCAAATAAACGGTATTGGATCAACCAGTGTGACGCCCAAGAGGACATTAAAGATCGCCGATACAGTCGCGCTGACGATGACTTTACGCTTGCCGAGACGCAACAATACGTTGGTCATCATTCCCTGGCTGGTTTCCACGAGTACCAGACATCCCGTTGCCAATGCCAGCGTTGGCCAACTTGGGATTGAACGGTAAATGCCATAGCTGCCGATAAGGACGAGCGCCAGAAGGCAGCACATCAGCGAAATCGCTATCGGCGCGCCGATCTTCATTACGCTGCGCACCTTGCCCAGCGTCAGTACACTGGCCACCGACAGCAGACGCTGGCTCAATATGATGGTGGCAAAGGCGGATGCGCCTTGCACCAACGTTAGCGATATCCCCAGTAAAGCAGCCGCGCTGTGGTCGGTCTTGGTCGAAAATACGAAAAGCGGTATCGAATAAACCCCAAGAGAAACCAGGGACAAATATGCCGATGGCAATTCTTGCATGTACAAGCGGATCGCTTGCGCGAGGCTGATACTTTCTCGATTAAGTTGTCGCGAAAACCAGCGCATCGTGCCCAGTGCGCACAAGCCTGTCGCTGCGGCAATACACAGACAAGCGGACATGGTGGTAGTCGGACGAAACACCATCAACCCCACCAACACGGCGGTAGGAGACATGCTGCGGGCAATCTTGTCCGCCATGCCTAAGCGAAGAATGCTAGGACTCCACAGAAGCCCGTCCAGCGCCACTTTACAAATGGAAACTACCCATAGCGCGATTGCAGCCAGATAAGCAACTTGCAGCATTCCATCCATCACCACCAGGCCCAGCGCTAGAATGCCGGCGCTCGTGGCAGCCAGTACAAGAATATGCTCGGCCTGACGGGCTTGTGTTGCGTGCTCGGGCGTGACACGACTGCACATCAGTACCATCGGCGCCATGAGCGCCGATACCAGCGGGAGTAGTGCCGTAAGCTTGACCCACAAACCGTATTCGACAACTGGCAACTGAAATGCCAATAACAGATTAATGAATACGGAGGCGCCAGCAGCCCAGCCGGACAACGCCATGGCAAGGATCCAGCGCTTCATCACTGAGTCAACTGGCGAATAAGTCCGCTGTCTTCGACGACATCATCCCAGCCCCCGAGGCGGGCTGGCGCAATCGGTTGCGCCTGACCAAGTCCTTGCAATACTTGTGGAACGATATTGTCTGCATTGAAAGGGACAATGGTGATACCGGAGGTTTCCTTGGCTAGATCCGGCGCGACACCGACTGCAGTCGCTATGACGCGACATCCCATGGCATGTGCCTCCATGATGGCGATCAGGAAGCTCTCCGACAGGGACAGACTCAAAAATACGCGCGCCCGCCTCATTGCCCGCAGTACGTCTGCGTGCTGCAGCTGTTCCGAGACCCTGAGCCGGGCATTACCGCTTAAGGCCATGCTGCTGGCGAATTGCTCTGCCCCTTCGCCAATCAGGTGTACGCTAAGGCCTGCCTGCACCAGCTGGGGAATGACCTCCTTATAGAGCACGGCACCCTTCTTTTCGACAAAGAAACGACTGACCACCAACACGTCGATATCGCGCAACGGCGAATCAAGATGAGAAACCGACGATAGATCGATACCGTTTCGGCACAGTATGACTTGTCTTGGATCGAATAAACGATACAGCGCCTGAACTGCCCCCAAAGTCTCGGTGGCAAGGAAATCTGAAATGGGACGTAATGTGCGCACCGAAAAACGCTCTAATATCGACCCACCGTCAGATGTCGCCAGCTCACTATTGGGATTGAGATCCGTCTTGACCACAATGCGCGCACGCTCCCGCCAAATTAGGCGCACCGCGCCGGCCAACAACGCCGTCGGCCACGAAATATGAAAGAAAACGAAACACGGCGTTTTTGCCTGGCTACTCAAGCGCAATGTTGGCAGGCGCAACAGCAGCAGCAAGACATTCAGAAGCAATGCTGCACGCAGCATGATCGGAGACTGACCGTCCCGTTCCTGCCCGGTAATCAAGCAGCCCTTTAGTACCTTCATCTCGTTCTTCAACGCTCGGGCAATCGCATCCGGAAACTGATACACATCCTTGTGGAGCAGGCGCTCGCTGTACCAGGGATATGGATAGACGAGGATCGTTGCTGATATTTTTCTCATGAGCGCAAGCGGGTCATAACAAACTTATAGAGATTAAATACAAGACCTTTGCACTTCAAAAGCCCAACTGCCAACGGCCGCAGAAGTGCCGTACCAAGCAGCATCGAATCAAGTTGGCTGATCGTTGACAGACGAAAACCGATAAATTCTCGCAACGTGCTCAACCGTGGCTCAAACAGATAATCATATTTAGCAGTCGCCAATCCAACCATTCTGGGATTGATGATTAAAATATTTTTCCCAACCAACCGCAGATAGGGAGCAATTGCATCCGGGTCGTCGAAGCGATTTATTTCAAGGCCATACACCCGGGAAAAACCCTCTCGTAACATCCACTGTTCAGCCGAGAAACGTGCAATCGGGAATATACGCTCAGCCATCACCCGGGGAGGGACTTCAAGATTTTCTGGGGTCACTGGGATTGATGTAGCTGGCAAGAGATTCAATAACAAGTCGGTTCGCCCAAGGTACATCCAATCACTCAATTGTGCCACCAGTCCTGCACCCGCAAAGGGATTCGTAGAATTGATGCTGAACACAACCAACTTTTTCTCTTCTTTACTCGAAACGAGAGGAAAGTAATGAGACAAGAATTCACTCATCAGCGTTGAACAGAAATCGAAATCTGTTCGCCATTTAATGGCAATTTCTCTGGTTGCGTTGCGGATCCCCGCTACGCTGGAAACAATTTGACGGTTGGTATTTTCGGTACGAAGAATCTCGCCCTCATGCATGACCGGAAATGCGCCAGGATCTGAACTGACAACATAGGAATCAACCAGTACCGCCAGTTCCGGATCATGTACCCAGGATGACAGAACGATTTCACAACCTTTTGCACTCGCTCGCCAGTTAGCAATGATATTCGCCGTCCCAGGTGATAAAGCGCCTTGCAAGATGACGGTCAGATTTTCATACATGATGTGGTATTTGATTTTTTGCTGGGAGTACACATAAAATCATCTTTCTCAGGTCACTCCTCGAATATTGATTTATAAGGAATAAAGCGCTCGAAATGGGAGCGCTCTCCCTCCATGCGAGACTCTGACGACAGCATACGTTCGTACTTGAAGCCCACATAAAAACTTATTGCAACGACCACGCAAGTTATATTCAGGAGAAACACCTGGACTGTCCGACTGAATCTGGCGACGATAGTCGTCAGAATAATGGCTAATGCAAGAGCATACATGGGATCAGCAAAAGCGCTTGAGCGTTCCCAAGCGATTGAAATATCGTTAAGCACCCCGTATGTCAATAGGCGATAAACCAACACTCCACGAGCAAAGCGAATTGCAAAAGTATCGTCGTCAATGAACCATAGCAATGCGGCCAAGAGTGTATATTCGATCAGCACCAAACTCACTCCAACCTTATTGGTTAACTCTCCGAACTGCAAAAGAGCGAGCCAGCGGTCTCGCCCTATCAGTTCAAGCAATGCCAGAACCCCTCCGGAGACAATGCTGCTCAGACTCAGTATCCAGCAAAGGCCAAGGGTAACCAGGACCACCTTTCTCGTAGAGAATCTGATACAAGCGGCCAAGACAGGAGTGAGAAAAACGGCAGACAAATGAATCGTCGAAGCCACTGCATAGAGTGCAACAGCAAGCCTTTTCCGATCATGAAAGAGGGTTACTGCAAAAAGGATAATTCCGGAAGCGAGACCCTGCCGGAGAATAGAAAAATTATGGTAGTAGCCGTACCACAGATAGGCTAACAGGAATACGGGTAGCGCCAGGGGCGACAGGCGATAGGCGGCAAACAGGCCGAGACCAACCGTAAATATAGCCAGAACGAGTTGATAGTTGGCTCCAATCTCAGCAATCAGCCATACCAGAAACGAGAATCCGGGCTCGAATCCAAGGACATCGACAGCTTGCCCAGCGTTGAATGCCTCGACCATGGTATGGGTGGTAAAGGAATCATACAAGTACTGGTATGCCTCATAATCCCAGCCGATTTCTGATCTCAACCCCGCGAAACCCGTCAGCATGATGAATACGACCACCACAGCGGGACGCCGTGCTATAGGAAATATTGAAGCAAGTGCGCAGATTAATGTGACGATTAGACAGATGAAATACGGTGTCACTTCAAAAAATTCCTGACTCTATTGATCACTTGTTAACTGGCGTTGGGCTAGCGTAATTTCAATTTTTCGTAATCTGCCGGTACACCACAATGATCAATAAGAGAGCTATCCACCACTTGGAAGTTAATATTGCGCCCCTGCTTAATCAAGTAATTGTAGAGGGGTGCAACGTAGAGCTCACCTAGAACCTGCTGACCCGAAGATACATAATGTCTAAATGCCTCTCGAAAGTCTGCAATGCGAGCAAAGAAATACAAACCATTGCTACAAAGATCAGAAATACGTTCCTTTTCTGTCGTTCTGAGCACGGTTGTGCCGGGACCCGGCTCGACAAACGACCAACCATCGCCCTCCCCCTTGAAAACTTCCAGAAAGCCATCGCCGATGTCGTTGGTTTCGGGATAGACGAAGTTATGGCGGATGGTATCGATATTGAAAATTAAGATCGATACATCGTTGTGATAATCGGAGATGCCAAGCGCGACGGAATCAGCCTGTCCGCGCGTCTCGTTCGAAAACTCCACGACACGAAAATCTTTGATACCCAGCCGGGTGGCTTCAGCCGCAACAAAGTGGCGCGCCTCATAGTCTTGCCGAACCAAAAATAAGAATGGTTCCGCGTCGAAATATCTTTGAAATGACTGTACAGAGGAAGAGAATACTGTTCCGCCAGCCAAGGGAAGCTGATATTTCGGCCGAGTGTATCCAGCGCTAAAAAACCGACTGCTTTTGCCAAGCATTGGAATAACAATCATGATTTATTATCTTTTTTGATGAATTTTGCGTATAAACGCAAAGCGTTAGCAAAGAATCCTAATTGTCGACGCGGATTGTCGGCATGCAACGGAAGCATAGAGAAAAACAACAGAATTGTCAGCGGCATGACTTCATGCGGCCGCACATCGCCAATATAAGTTCTGTTGAGAAACAATTCCTGTATCGCGACAATGCGCTCATCGATGGGTATATCCAATTTGAATACGCAAACGCCATACTGCATTTCCATATGCACATCGAAGGCACCGGAAACGATATGATCGTAAAGGCCAATCACTGAATGTGTTAACTTGGCTAGATCGTATCGAAGATCGCCGACAGTAGTCAGGTCGCCACTTGCGTCTAGCCCCCGGGGATCAATTACTTTGATACGGTCACTGCGCGAATCAAACAGAATATTGCTCAGGCAAAAGTCACCATGCGCAATCCCGGGTTTTGGAACACTTTTTTCCCATTCATTAAGGCAGTGCTCAATGATGAAGCTCAGCGTTGGAAGCTGTTCTCCATTGAGAGACATAGGCAGGTCATAGCCTATGAAGTCAGCTTGTTTGCAAAACTCTTGTAGGCGAGCGTCGGTTTTTTCCTTGGCAAGCTTTGCGGCAGACATCGCAATGCGTTCCACCGTTTCTCCATCGAACTGCTGCTCATGACAACGAACTAGGAAATTATTGCAAAGCTTGAAAATCTTGTCCCAAAAAAAGATCGGGTTCTTACCATGCACAAAAACATCGTTGAGCGGCGGTAGAGGCAAATACTCCAGAGAATAATAGGGGTGGCCATTGGCATCATTGCCCGCATCAATGAACTGCGGACAAAAGCTGCGCAATGATGCTGGCAGCTTGATAAACCAATTGGCTTCTGCAGATATTTTTTTAAACGGCCTTCCCGTCTTACGCACACACCCATCGTCAATGGTAAGCGAGTTGAATGCGCGCTCCGTGGTCATTCGTGCACGACTCTGAAAATAAGTATTGATGTGCCCAAAATCGTACCAGTGGCCAATATCCTTGCGCTTCATCGGCAAGCAACGGTCGTATTGGCGCACCGCCCCGACAAACCCGTCTTGGGTTGAGATAAGTTTTTCTTTAAATAAATTTACGTCACTGAAAGAAAAATATCCACACCAAACGAACTCAGAGTGCGAGCCGAGCTTTTCGATCTCCCAAGCATAATCATTATCCGTTTCCACCACTCCGATTACATCCAGTTCAGTAGGAATGTCGGCAAGCAAGGTGTCACCATGCAGGAGGCGAAGCCCTTCACTCGCATTGTTTACTTTACTCACAGCATATGCGATGGCGTCTGATAGACGCAGATGTTCGTCGCTACGCAATATTGAGACATGATTAAGAGCGAGATAACGAGCATCCTTTGGCGGAAGCTCATATGAGTCGGGTAGCGACAGATAAATATTTTCAGCCGGAAAATTGTGTTTCAAAACTTGGATTTGTCGCTCATAGAGTCTGACATTTCCAATCGGAAGAAACGAAGGAGGTAACCGACCAAATTCAACCTGAAATTCACTGTTGACGTAAGCGGCGGAGGCAATCAGAATCATTGTTTAGATTTCAAAAGCTTTAGAATCTCAGCATGACTGTTATTCAGAAATTCTGAAGGACGTACAGCACGATCATCAACATAAAATCCTTCATGGCCGCACCAGGGCTTCCCAACATACACCTCATCGTAGGGAACGCCGTGCCTACGCAACCAATCGATAATCACTGGCAGCGTATGGGCTGAAATTTTCCCGATATTTCCATCATAAGTGCGGACATTACGGCTCGTATGGATGGCAATTTCAAAACCAGCCGCCTTATATTCGCCCAACTTTTCAATCATTCCACTTATCGGGACGGCATTGGCGTAGTCACCATTGGCAGTTTTGCAGATCGTATCGTCCAAATCAATTATTAAGCGCTTCATTTTTATAATCACATTCAAATTTTGAATTATCAAATGTTTCTACTTAAATCTTCATGAAGAAGATTTGAATAGGTCATTATTTCAATGCCGTATTTTTTATCTTATTATTTCGACTTGAATAAAAATCTGGACCGCTACTTTTTGAGTCCATGCACGGCGACGTGATTTTCACCATCGTCGTATAAATTACTTTGGCGGCACTGCATCACGGCCCAACTAAATAAATAAATAAAGCAAGAAGCATATTTCTTATTCTGATTTCAACGATGTCAACATACCACGATGCTTTTCCGTTGAAAATTTAATCATGTACCCGTTCTGCCATAGATATCTTCAAAGCGCACGATATCGTCTTCTCCTAAGTAGCTTCCGGATTGCACTTCAATGATTTCGAGAGGAATAGTGCCTGGATTTGCGAGGCGATGTACCTCTCCCATCGGAATGTAAGTAGACTGGTTTTCAGTTAAGGTCAGTACTTTGTCACCATTAGTAATCTCGGCAGTGCCCGTCACTACGATCCAGTGCTCAGCGCGGAGGTGGTGTTTTTGCAAACTTAGGCTAGCCTTAGGTTTGACCTGAATTCGCTTTACCTTAAAGCGACCGCCCTCGTCGAGGCTGTCGTACCAACCCCAAGGTCTGTGCACTTTTCGGTGCAGCGTGTGCTCTTCGCGCTTTTGCTTGCACAGCTGGTTAACGATGTGCTTGACGTCCTGACTGCGGTTTTTGTCGGCCACCATGACGGCGTCTGGGGTTTCCACTACGATCAGATCGCGCACCCCCACCAGGCTAACAAGGCGGCTGGTGGCGTACACCAAAGTGTTTTGGCTGTCGGTGGCCAGCACGTCGCCCCAGTGGGCGTTGCCTTGGTCGTCTTTTGGCAAGACGTTCCAGACGGCGTCCCAAGCGCCAAGATCGTTCCAACCTGCATTGAGCGGCACCATCTTGATGGGGAAGCTACTGCCTGGGCAACGCTCCATGGCTGCGTAATCGACCGACTCTGATGGAATGGCAACAAACTCGGCTTTGCCAGGGCGCACGAATTGCGCATCGGCACTGCGCTTTGACCATGCAGCCTTCGTGGCTTCCAGAATGTCTGGGCGGAATTCAGCGAGGGCGTTGAGCCAGACCGATGCTCTGAGCAAAAACATTCCTGCATTCCAGAAATACCCGCCTTCAGCCAGATAGGCTTGTGCGGTTGCCACATCGGGTTTTTCAACAAACCGTTGAACCGTGAGCGCTTTTTCCGCAGAGCCTCCCCGATTGCACTGAATGTAGCCGTAGCCTGTTTCG
>SXGU01563666.1_pt1 | contig 16621 bp, 16 predicted proteins | sample 3174531 | NCBI WGS metagenome assembly SXGU01 (sample SAMN11356863, study PRJNA531348) | freshwater metagenome | isolation source: freshwater sample F1-140 | place: China: Fuxian Lake, Yuxi | collected 2017-12-25 | reverse complement strand
TGCGTTTCGGGAGGGGGACTATGTGGCGGCGTGCACCTACCTGCGGCGGGGCATTGCCGCCAACCCCTACATTGCGGAGGGGTTGACCGGGCGCACGGTGCTCTCAGAACACCTGTACTGGCACGCCAGCAATGTGCATGGCCCGGAGTGGGCGGTTGACTATCTCGACTCCGCCGCCCGTGACTGGACGCCGGAGGAGATCGACTTTGTCGACTGGGTGTTCAATGCATCGCCCGTGCTGAAGGAGCGCGCCGAGATGATGGCACTGCATGAGGGGATGACTTACGAGCGAGACGCTGAAAAGCGCGGCCCCTACGCACAACGATCATTGGATTTCATCAACCGCATCACAGACACACTGTCAAAGAAGATGGTGCGCAAGGTAAAGAACCGCTGGGACGTTGAAATCTGGCCATGGGATAGAAAATTACTTCGCTGAACCTAGCTTCACAGAAGGACTCGTCTCACCGAGCACTGCTTCGATTGCAGACAGGTGCTTGGCGATCACGATCTTCTCGTCAAATTCTCGCTCGACTTTCTCCCGCCCGCGCAGACCCATGGCTTTGCGTTCCGCATGGGACATGGCTATCATTCGTGCCATCTTATCGGCGAGGTCTGACGCATCCTTCGGGCGGCAAAGGAAACCGTTCACGCCATCGTCAACCACATCACGGCATCCAACTGAGTCCGTGGTGATGATGGGCCTTGCCATTGCGGCTGCTTCAAGCAAAGTTCTAGGAGTACCCTCTCTGTAAAACGACGGCAAGACAACGCAGTCCGCCTGCGCAATTTCTTCCCGGACGTTATCGCTCACGCCCAAGTAGCGCACTACGCCTTCAGCCATCCATTCATCCATTTGTGATTTGGAAATCGCCGCTGGGTTTTCTACGTCCAGGAACCCGAGCAAACAGACCTCAGCATTCAGGCCACGCCTCTTGAGTAGTCTCGCAGCCTCAACGTATTCACCAACACCTTTATCCCAGAGCATTCGGGCAATCAGCAGAAAGCGCATCTGGGATCTGCCAGGTAGGGAAGCTGGTTCAAACTTCTTGAGGTCAACACCAGAACCCGGTAAACGATCCGTCAATGCCCCATCGACCAAGCCGCCGGTAATAAAAAGCTCACGATCATCTTCATTCTGAAAAAATACCTTGCGCGAACGCGCCAAGGCCACCCAATACAACGTTCGCACCAACCTATTCAGCCAGCCGGCCTTGATAAAGACCGTGCCTAAGCCAGCCACATTGTTGATGACTTGAACGCTGGAAAGATGGGCGGCCAACGATCCATAGACATTCGGCTTGACCGTGTAGCCGAGAAACACATCGGGTCGCTCCTTACGCATCAATCGGACAAAACGCATGAGCAGCATCAGATCGCGTCCAGGGTGCGTCCCTTTGTTATCCATAGGGAGAGGAATAAAACGACATCCAAGCGCAGCGAGCTGATGCGCATACTCGTCCGCTGGAGCTACGGCAATCACATCGTACCCATGAGACACCAGAGCACGAATCAATCCAGAACGGAAATTGACCAGATTCCAAGCTGTGTTCAGCGCAATCATGACTCTTGCGCTCAACGTGCCATCTCCTCGCGCCAAGACTGAAACATCAGCACATCCCAAAGGTGGTACTGCCAGTTCCGCCGGCCACTAAGATGCTCACGCCACATCTGACGAATAGGTGCTGGGTCGAAGTACCCCTCTTCCCTGATACGGGCCTCCGCCAACAACGACTCCGCCCAGTCTCGAAGCGGCCCACGCAGCCAATGCTCAAGCGGCACACCGAAGCCCATCTTGGGCCGCTCCATTAGCTCTTTGGGTACATATCGGTACAGTACTTGACGAAGCAACCACTTGCCTTGTCCATCTCGGTACTTAAAAGCCGTTGGGACGCGCCAGGCAAACTCCACCACGCGATAGTCCAGCAACGGGACTCTAGCCTCTAGGCTCACAGCCATGCTCGCCCGATCGACTTTGGTCAAGATGTCATCGGGCAGATAGGTCAACATGTCCCAAAACATCATCTGCTCTTGCAAGCCCGACAGATTGGGTTGTTGAAACTTCGCCAGTAGGGAAGCGGGTTCATGCGCCCCCAGCACGATTGATGCGGGGTTCTTTGCGTGAGAAACGAGAGCGCGGTAATAAGAAAACCCATCCTGATACGCCAGCGCATCGGCAAGTTTGGGGAGACGATCTGCCAATGAAGAAACCTGGAAACGCTTAGGTAGCATGCTTTGAACTCTGTCCAGGGCACGGCCTGGCGCACGCTCAAGCAAACCAGCCAATATATGTCGCATGGGCTGAGGCATGCCCTTCAGCTTGTTCCAAACACTGTATCCAGACACATACCGGTTATAACCACAAAACAGCTCGTCGCCACCATCACCCGACAAACTAACAGTGACATGTCGTCGCGCAAGCTGACTGACCAGATAGGTCGGAATCTGCGAAACATCAGAAAATGGTTCGTCATAGATTGTTGAAAGCTTGGGGATGACAGCCATCGCATCCTGGGGTGTTACATAAAGTTCTGTGTGATCAGTGCCTAAATGCGCAGCCACCTTTTTGGCATGAATCGCCTCATCAAAACCGGCTTCATGAAAACCAATAGTGAAGGTTTTGACAGGGCGGTCACTCTGGGCCTGCATCAACGCAGCAATCGTCGTGGAATCAATCCCGCCAGAAAGGAAAGCACCCAAAGGAACGTCCGCAGCCATCTGTCTTTGAACAGCATCGCGAAGAAGGTCCTCTAACTCATTAGTTAGCACCTCGGACGACTGCAACGAAGAGCCCAAACCGTTTTGTGCAATCTGGTGAAGATTCCAGTAACAGCAAGGATCTCCAATGGCGCAACCACCGTCCTTTATGACTACAAAATGAGCAGGCTCTAGCTTGAAAATATCCTGATAAATACTCCATGGAGCTGGTATGTAGTTGTACCTCAATAAAGAAGCAATCGCATCTCGATCAACTTCCCCTCGCCAAGCTGGATGTGCAGATAGCGCCTTAAGTTCAGACCCAAAAAGGAACGCATCACCACTACGCCCGTAGTAAAGAGGCTTCTCCCCCATTCGGTCACGGGCCAGACAGAGCGTTTTCTCTGCTTTGTCCCATAGAGCAAAAGCAAACATACCAACCAGCTTTTGCAAGCACTTTTCGGTTCCCCAATGCCTAAGACCGGCCAGCAATGTCTCCGTATCTGAATGGCCGCGCCACGAAAAACCGCCACCATCAAAGTCCAGTTCCAAACGAAGTTCTTGGTGGTTATAGATTTCACCGTTGAAGGCAAGTACATACCTCCCGCAAGGAGAAGTCATAGGCTGTGCACCGGCGGGCGAAAGGTCCAGGATTGACAACCGGCGATGGACTATCCCGATACCCGGTCCGGTATCCGTCCAGATCCCCGCGTCGTCCGGCCCCCGATGCCGTATGGCATCGCCCATTCGGCTGAGCACTGCCGGCCAGGCGGACGGATCCGAGGCAGCGGCAGGATCGAGGAATCCGGCGAAACCGCACATAGCTACTTCCCCACCGAGGCAAGCAGTTTTGCCCAGCGATCTCCAACGCTGGTGAGCGATGCCATCCGTGCGGCCGTGCGCGCTCCCGCCTCGCCCAGGCGCTGGCGTAGCGCCGGGTCAGCGAACAATTGCGCCAGTGCCCGCGCCAGTGATTCCGCCCGATCTTCACCTGGCACGACCAGGAAGCCGCTGATTCCGTCTTCGATGAGCTCATTTGTTCCAGGGCAGTCGGCGAATCCGACGACCGGCAGACCGTAGGACATCGCCTCCACCGTCACCAGTCCGAGTGCCTCATAACGCGAAGGCAGGACAAAGACGTCCGCACCCAGGTATTCAGCTGCGATATCGTGGGTGACGCCGGGCAATGCGACTCGATCCACCAAGCCAAGCTCCTCAACCTGCGCGAACAACCTCTCGCGCAGGGGGCCTTCACCGACAATTTTTAAATCCCATTCGGGATAGAGAGCAAAAATACGCGAGAAAGCACGGAGTAGCGTCGCCTGATCCTTCTGCGCATCGAGCCGGCCAACGCTCAAAAGCGTGTGGCGTGGCTTGTCACCGGTCGGTCCCACCTGACACGTCGCCGGGATGACGGGATTCGGTATCGCCACCATGCGTCGCCGAATCGAGCGTGGATATCGGTCGCGGATTGTCTCCGACAGGACCGTCACCTTACCCAGCAATGGAGCAGAGAGCATGAACAATGCGAGCTCCAGCGGGCGCGAGCGATAGTGCTCTGGAACAATATGCTCACTGCCAACAACAGGAATTCCAAGGCCGATGAGGGCAAACGCTAGCGGCACAAACATCGAGTGCATGAAGCCAATCGCCACCTCGGGCCGCTCTGCGAGAACCAGCCTGCGTAGGAATGCCATGCGGCGCAGCGTCTCGCCGACACCGGCCGACCGGGTGGCATCGCCGATGGCCAGCGTCGCCCGCCGCACCCGTGCATCCAGCGGGTAGAACGGCAGGCTTCCGGGAGGATCGAAGCTGACCACCGTCACCTCGTGACCGCGAGCGGCCAGCTCGGAGCACACGGTGCACAGCACGCGCTCGGCACCCCCCACCGCGTTGTGCAGTTGCTTGATGCAGAACAGCAGCTTCATCGCCTAGGCGCCACTTCGTCAATCACCGCGTCCCAGCGGCGGAAGGTTTCCTCGGGGCGGTAGCGGGCCATCTGCTCGCGTGCCGCGGCGCCCATGCGGCAGCGGGCATCGGCATCGGCCAACAGCCCGTCCAGCGTGGCAGCTAGGCCAGCGGCATCCGTGAGGCGCCCGCTGGCACCGTCCTCGATCAGGTCGCGCACCCCAGCGCAGCTGATCAGGCCCACCGCGGGCAGCCCGTGGGCCATAGCCTCGGCCAGCGCGTTCGGAAACCCCTCCCACTTCGACGGCATGCAGTACAGGTGGGCGCCGGCTAGCCAGCGTGGCACGTCGTCGCGCTTGCCCTGCAGGAACACCCGCCCGCCTAGGCCCAGGGCCTGCACCTGCGAGGACAGGCTGTCTTCGTACTCGCCATCGCCGACGATGTGCAGGTCCCACAGCGGATGGCGGGCATGGATGGCGGCAAACGCATCGATCAGCAGCCGCTGGTTTTTCTGTGCGCACAGCCGACCCACGTTGAGCAGGCGGAAGCGGCCGTCTTGCCCAGACATCCCAGGGCTGGCCTGCAGGACCGCCGGGAAGACCGGATTGGGCACCACGCGGATGCGCCGCTGCAGCCAGGCCGGATAGTCGCTCACATAACCCGGAAACTGCACAGTGACGCGCCGTGTCAGGTTGAGCATCAAGAAGCCGACCGACCACTTGGTCTGCCGGATGTGATCGTAGAGCGTCAGCGAACTACGCTCTGAACAGACCAGCGGCAGGCCCAGCCCTAGGCCTGCGGCAGCCAGCCTGAACAGCACGCCGTGGTGGAAGCAAACTACAATGGGACAACCGGCTTCGCGGAGGGCATTGCGGATGCGGCAGATCATCTGCAGCCGCTGCCAGAAGCTGATGGGCGAGTGTGGCCGCGTGCGAGCCACCATGTGCCAACGCACACTAGGATCGAGCTCGAAAAAGGCGTTGGCGCCAGGCAGATCAAAAGTGATCAAACATACACGGTCGCCATGTTGTGCCAGATGGTTGGCCAGCAGTACAAGGTTCTTCTCCAGCCCGCCTGCCATCCGGTTCAGCGAGATGGCGCATAGCGCAACCGACCTCATGCAGGCAGAGTGGCATCCACCACCAGAGATGTATTGGCATCGACAAAGTCCCAGCCCGCCCGTCCGGACATGGTCTTCGCGTTGCTTCTGCTACGTATCACGATGCCCGATTTCATATCCAGCGGCTGCTGCACCAGGGTGCCGTCGCGACGATAGCCCTCTTTCAGCACGGGCGCGAAGCCAGCCTCGTACAGGTACGTCATCAGCGAGTCGCTGTTCAGCAACTGCTTGTGGTCCGATGCATCGGCGCCTATGCCAGCGACACCGACATGGCGCAAATATTCAGGATCAGGGTGGTATCCATCAGGAACAGCGATCCGGATGCACCCGCCTATTCGCATGTGGCTGGCTACCAGCACCAAAGCACGACGTGTCTCGTTGGGTGTGAGATGTTCGAAGACATGCTCGGCCAGCACATGGCTCAGCAAGGGCTTGCCTTTGAATACCTCCTGCCAGTGCGCCTCACAGGTTATGTCGAGCCACTGCTCATTCGTCGAGTACCACCCCTTCTGGTGGGTCATGGCGGCTCCTACGATGATTTTGATCGCCCGACCTGCGGCCACTGGTATGCGGATGCTCTGGCGACGGGAAAAGTACACCACTGATTTTTGTATCTGCCGGAGTGACCGGCGCACGTCTGCAGGAACGGCGACGCGTAGCATATTGCGCAATATTTTGTTGCTCATTGATATTTTCTCGTCATTTTTTTCTCATGTTGCAGACGGCCCGGCGCCGAGCGGAGCAGGTGCTGGGTACCGGCGAGTGGGAACCGAATCAGGAACCAGGCTAGTGCTAGGGCGAACCGCAATCTGGCACCAGTGAAATGGTAGTAGCGGATCTTGAACCAGTCGCGCGCATAGACATGCCGGCCGCGCTGCCGCAAGTAGTCGGCATGGTTGTCCACCAGCTGAAGTTCGGCCTGCAGATTCATGCGGGGTGTCTTGTCTGAGCCCTCCGTCGCGGTCTGTTCGTACAGCGGCTCGGGGCAGCCGATAAACTGGCCGCCGGCACAGGCCAGCCGCACCGCGAAGTCAATGTCCTCGACGCGGCGCAGCTTGGCATCGAAGCCGCCCACCGCCTCGAAAGTGGAACGGCGCGCCATCAGCGCGCAGGTCGGCGTGCCGCCGCCGTAGAACAGGCCGTCGTGGCGGCCGTTAAACAGTAGGTAGTCGGCCACGGCCGGGCCGGCCAGCACCGGGCCGCGCGAGCCGATGGCATCCACTTGCAGCGTGTAGCCGTTGGCATAGCGGCGGCTGCCGGAGGTATAGCAGGCCGTCAGTCGGCTGCCGCCAACGGCCTCGTGGTCCAGCAGCCGCCGGCACTGCAGCCGCACCCGTGCCGGCAGGCTGGTGTCGTCGTCGTCGAAGAAGGCCACGAACTCGCCCCGTGCCTCGTCCAAGATGGTGTTGCGCGCCGCCGCCGGGCCGCCATTGACCGGACGCCGCACCAGGCGGGCGTTGGCATGGCCGGCGATCGCCCGCTCGACTACTTGCGGCGAGTCGTCGGGCGAGCAGTCGTCCACCACTACCAGTTCCAGCCGCGGCCAGTCCTGCGCCAGCGCGCTGGCGATCGCACGGCCGATGGTGTCGCCGGCCCGGTAGCAGGTGATACCCACCGTGATAAGCGGCAGCCGGTCCGTGGGGTCGGTGGCAGGCGTGGTCATACGGAGCGCCGCAGCAGGGCATGCGAGGTGCGCTGCAGCAAGTCCTGGTCGGTGTAGGCTGCGAACTCCGCGGCCATCGCGCGGCGCGGTGTCGGCAGGGTGGGCCAGCAGCCGAAGTTCTCCTGCAGCAGCTCGAAGCCGGCCTGCCGGAACAGCCTGTGCATCACCACCGCCGGCACCCGGTTGGTGTAGATGCCCGACTCGGCCAGCAAGGGCGATTCCCACAGCCGCGCGGCGAAGCGCAGGTTATTCAGCGCGTGGTCGAGGTGGTCCTGGTAGTCCACGTTGTGCGAGGCCTGGCCGCCGGGGCGCAGCACGCGGTGCATCGAGGCAAGCGTGGCCTCCAGCTCGGCCTTGCGCACGTGTTCCAGCACCGAGTGCGACCAGATCATGTCCACGCTGCCGTCGGCGATCTGGCCGAAGCTGGCCAGCCCTGCCGTCAGGTAGCGCGCCCTGCACGCGGCCAGCACGTCGTCGAAGCTCGCGCAGGCCGACAGGTCGGGCACGGCGATGCCCTGGCGAGCCAGGTCGGCGGCCAGTGCCCTGTAGAGCGCCACGTCCTTGCTGGCGAAGTCGCCGGCATCGACCAGCCAGACCTGGCCGGCGCCATGGCCGGCCGCGATCAGTGCCGAGGCGATGCTATCGCCCGGGCCCATCTCCAGCACGCAGGCGCCCTGCGGCAGCCCGGCAGGGAACGCCCGCTGCACATGCAGACGGAAGATCTTCAGCGCGTAGTCGCCACGGTCCATGTGGCCGTGGCGGAACAGACCCAGCCGGCGCCATAGGCCGTACGGCACCGGCAGGCGCGACAGCATGACCTTCGCCACCACCTTCAGTGCCCACATCACGGCAGGCACTCCCGGCGGACGACGGGCACGGCTGGTGTAGATCGCATGGAATCAGTCATGGCGATGGAAACGGGCGAACGCCTGGTTCAGTCGGATGTTGGGTGCGGCCATGCGCAGCCGGCGCCAGGTCAGCACCGGATGGCGCAGCGCAAGCCCCAGCAGGATAATGGCGAACGCGCCGCGTCGCGTCTCCAGCCATGCCAGCTTGGCCTCGGCCCAGCGGCGGCAGAATCCGTACTGTCGTACACGCTCCAGCAGCGGCCGGTGCTTGTCGATCAGCAGCATCTGGTTGCGGTGCTCCTCGGCGAGGCTCTTATCCTCGGTGCGCGTCATCCACTGCGTGACTAGCGGCTCGGCCATACCGACAAAGTGGCCGCCGGCCAGGGCCAGGCGGATAGTGAAGTCGGTGTCCTCACCGCGGCGCAGCCGGTCGTCGAAGCCCTGCACGATACGGTAGGTCGACAGCCGTGCCATCTGACTGCAGGTCGGGTTGGCGCCATAGCCATCGTCCAGCGGTGTGCCCAGCAGGATGCGGTCGGCCACGGCCAGGCCGTGCGGGGCCGTGTGGCCCTCGGTCTGGCCCATGGTCGGTTCCACGCGTTCCAGTCCGGGGCCATACACCCGGCGCCGCGCTGTGTGGCACACCACCGGCGCGCCCTGCGCGACGCGGCGCTCGTAGTCGGTGATGCGGTCCAGCTGGGCCGCAACCCGGTGAGCTAGGCTCTCGTCGTCGTCGTCGAAGAAGGCCACGAACTCGCCAGAGGCCTGCTGCAGGATATGGTTACGAGACACCGCAACCCCGCCATTGACCGTGTTGCCGAACACGCGCAACTCGGGGTGCACCGCGGCCAGCCGGTCCAGCAGCTCGCGTGTTCCGTCGGTGGAACAGTCGTCCACCGCCACGATCTCGATCGGGCGCCAAGTCTGGGCCAGCGCCGACGCGAGAGCACGCTCCACGGTGCCGACCGCGTTGTAGGTGGTCAGGCCGATGGTGACCAGCGGCGCCGTCATGGGCGGTCTCCCGCGCTGCCGCGGGCCAGATCCGACAGCAGCCCAGCCCAGCGGTCGAACTGCTGTTCGGTCGTGCCGAATCGGGCCATCTGCTGGTGTGCCAGCTCGCCCCTACGCTGGCGTTGCTGGCCATCGGCCATGGCGCTACCCAGCGCGTCGGCCAGCGCCGCATCGTCGTCCAGCCCATCGGCCAGCCAGCCGGCGCTGCCGATCAGCTCGGCCACGCCGGCCGCCTGGGCGAAGCCGACGGCCGGCAGGCCATGTGCCATCGCCTCGGCCAGCGCATTGGGGAAGCCCTCCCAGCGCGACGGTATCGCGAACAGGTGGCTGCTGGCATACACGTCGAAGATGTCTCGGGTGGTGGCAGCGATGGTCACCCGACTGGCCAACCCGAGCACGGCCACACGCTGCTGCAGCCGGTCTCGCTCGGGGCCGTCGCCCACGATACGCAGCCGCCAGGCCGGGTGGTCCGCGGCCACGCGCGCGAAGGCATCGACCAGGCAGGCGATGCGCTTCTGCCCGGCATCTAGCCGGGACGCCGCCAGCAGCGTGAAGTGCCCGTTGGCGTCCGGCGTGGCCGGCGCAGCCATGTGGCTGGCCAGAGGCACTGGGTTGGGGATGCTGACGATACGCCCGCGCAGCCGCGCCGGATAGCCGCCGGCAAAGCCCGGCATTTGCACGGTGATAAGGTCGGCCAGCCCCAGCAGCCGCAGGGCCAGCCAGCGCTGGAGCGGGCCGTAGCGGAAGCGGTACATACTCGGCGCGTTGCGTTCCGCTGCCACCAGCCGCACGCCGGCCAGCCGGGCGGCTGCATAGACAGTGCGATCACCGCTCATAACGAAGCCCACCAACACCTGCGTTCCTGAGGCCTGCAGCACGTCGCGCAGCGCCCGGATGCGGCGCAGCTTGTCGCCCAGACCGGGCGCGAAGCCCAGCCGATGCCAGTGCACGCCGGCATCGATCGGGTAGTAGGACCGTGCCTCGGGCGCGTCCCAGGTCAGCAACTGCACGGCAAAGCCGCGTCGCGCCATGGCGCCGGCAAGCTGGCAGACCATGCGCTCGGCACCACCGCCGGCTGCCGCCAGGCTGTAGAAGTAGAAGGCCAACGCAAGCCCGCTGCCCGGCGCGGCGGGCTGCTGCTGCAGCGAGGCCAGTTCAGCGAGATCCGTCATGGCCAGATGCCTGCGTGCTGGCCGCGGCCAGGTAGCGGGTCTTGATGGTGTGCGCGGTGATCATCGCCAGCACGATGCGGTGGCACAGCACCGAGCCCACGGCACCAGCCAGCCCGAACAGGGGAATCAGCACCAGGGATGCCGCCAGCTTGCCGAACGAGCCGGTCAGCAGCACGTTGCGGTAGCTGGCGGTGTCGAGCTTGGACCGGATGAAGCGGAAGCGCAGCGTGGCGATGTTGCCCACCGCCACTGTGGACACCAGCGCCTGGGCGTAGACGATCGACTCGCGGTAGACCTCGCCGAAAATGAGCACCGTCAGTGGCGGCACCGCGAGCCAGGCGAACAGCAGGACGAAGACCGCGATGGCCACCGAGGCCAGTTTCAGCGCATCGTCCAGCCGGTGCGAGTAGCGGATCATCTGCGAGAACCGGATCGCCAGCACCGCTGCCATGTCCTGCACCATGCCCTGCAGCAGGTCGGAGAACTTCTCCGCCGCCATGTACACCGCCAGCAGGGCCGGCGACAGCAGCGTGAAGATGAGCAGCCGGTCCAGATTGGCCACCACGATGCCGACCGCCGAGTACACGTTAGACTGCAGTCCGTAGCGGATGGCACCTGATTCTTCCTGGGCCGTCGGCGAAATGCGGCGGCAGGCCAGCCAAGTCTGGCGCAGGTTCTGCGCGGCTGGCACGATGAAGAAGGCTATCACCGGCGCCAGCAGCGAGCCGGGAAAGAGCCACAGCGCGGTGGTGATCAGCGCGGCGCGCAACAGCGCATTGCTGGCCTCGGCACGGCTGAAGCTGCTGAACCTGGCCTCGCCCAGCAGCACGCCCTTCCAGGCCGTGCACGCATGCAGGGCAGGCAGAAGCGGGGCAGCGACCAAGAGTCCCCAGGCTAGGGCAGTCTGGCCGGCCTGAAGGTACCCCAGCCCCAGCCCGCCGAGCAGCACTACACCGATCGCGCTGAAGCGAAGAGCCCTCGGCAAGGCGGCGCGGTAGGTGCCAGGGTGGCCACGAGCCACCGACTGGCTGACCGTATTCTGGAACTCCGGGATGCCGAAGATCGCACATAGTGCCACTGCGGTCTGGATGAAGCCGTACTGGCCGAGCTGCTCCTTGTCCAGCATGCGGAACATCAGCACCGTGACGCCGAATCCGGCCAGCTTCTCGATCATGCGCAGCGCGAGAAGAGACGAGAAACCCTGAGCGATCGCCCGGTCCAGCCCCCGCATCGAAGCCCAGGCGGCAGCCACCCTATCCTTCATCTGCGCCTGCAATGCAACAGCGGCTTGGACGAGATGCGCCCCGGAATGTCCTCGACGATCTCGAATGCCCGGCCTAGCACACTGCGCAAGCGCCCCTCATCACAGGCCTTCGGATGAACTTCAATGATCAGGTGGTCGACGTTTGCGAGCACATCGGGATGGCTGCACAGGAAGGCCTCCTCGGCGCCCTCGACATCTATCTTCAACACGTCGACATGCTGTTGCGGCAACTCGGACCATAACGTCGGCAGATCAATGCCCTGCACCGAGGTTGGTCCGCTGTCGCTAACCCGTGTGCTGACGCTCAACGCGCCGGTCTGTAAGAACACCGGGGCATTGTCCTTCCAGGCCGCCCGGTTCAGCACCGTCCAGCTGCCGTCGCTGAACACCGGCGCGTTGGAACGGGCCAACGCGGCCGTTGTAGCATCGGCCTCGACACCGACAATGCGGCTGCGAGGGTTCACTGCCATCGACAGGATCGAGAAATCGCCAACGTTCATACCTATGTCCACCACCATCGGCGCGGGAATGGCCGCCAACACGGGCACGATGAACTCATACTCACCGCGCATCAGCGTCTCGTCGATGGCCGACAGGTCACAGCTACGGAAGTGGAACGATATTCCCTTGTAACAGCCTGTAGCGGTAGCTATGCCGAACTTGGCGCGGGCAAAGAACAGGTACGCATTAAATTGACCGTTCACGATTGGCGCCCAGTAAGACGCTATTCTTTGCATGCGCTTCAGGCGTCTTAGCATGTTGTTACCTCGGTTTTGCGCAGCACTGTCACGTGATTGACGCTCCAGCGAGCACGAACTCGCTCGGGATCCTTCCCTGCTGCACTCAGCAGCATTCCCTCGAGTTTGTGTAGGCCAAGACACACCAGCTGGGCCATAGCCGACACGACCTTGACAACACGGAGCGTACGTAATGGACCGCGATCCAAGTCCTGTAAATACATCGCGGCGTACATGCCCGTTAAATACCAATAACCTCCAAGCTGTTTGGACTCGACCACCTCGAACGCCTGGCTAGCGATCTCCTGACGAAGATAGTGTTCAGTGAAGCGCAGAAAGTCGCGCGGCTCTACATGCACAGGATACAGGAACGGGAAGGATAGAAACATTAGTCCGCCGGGCTTTAGCAGCCGGTGGCACTCACGTATGGCTTGCAGGGGCGTCTCAAGGTGTTCAATCACCTGTGACAGAATCACCGCATCTGCGATTCCATCAGGCGCAGGTACTTCGTAGGCCGATCCAATAAGGTCAACCTGATCCGTTTTATAAAAACCATCAACAAGATCAACACCAACGTGAACTTTAACTTTACCCTTGAGATAAGAGGCAAAAGGTTTTTGGCCACATCCAATATCGTATACAACCGATCCAAGCGGTAGGTGACGATCAAAAAAGGACTGCAGGCATTGATGCAGATCCCGGCGCATAGAAATTGGATTGACAAGGCCGTGAATATTGAAAGTTTTCATAGATTAAAAAGAAACTCTGGAAAATTAATTTCAGGTGTAGGCCAATTTATTCCGTGAAAAAATCCATGGCGCGAATATAGACCGTAAATCACTATCAAGTTTTTATTGTAAAAAATCTTAGGCTTGACTTCGTACATCAAATCATTAATTTTATTTTTAAAATTTGAATAGGTGAGCACATCATTATTTCTTGCAATCAATATAAATGGATAGAGAGAGTCGACTCCCATCCATCCTTTGGAAGTTCTCACTTCTGTTGCCGCATGCGAATCAATTCCAGGTATCAACAGCCCAATCAGTCCATGTGCGTCACGGTCATACAGTGCAACATGCCGGGTTTGAAATCCATAATACAAAAGGGCTTTTTCTGTAAAGCGAGCGCGATCAAAACAACACCCATAGCCTCGGTAAACAAACGATGCCGGCTCTATTGATTCACCCCTCGGCGGGCATCTGACATCCTTGACGAGCGATCTTATTGTGCTCTGAACCGCCCTGATACATTCGATCTCATCGTTAAATGATTTTAGTTTCTCGCAGTATCGGTTAACCTGAAGTTTTTTGATTTCCTCTTCATCAGAAGGTGTAATAGACTTATCTACCGATCCAAATATATATATATACAGAACGAGAGCTGACAGCGCGAGACATGTCAAAAGCACCAAATTTTTTAAAATTTTTTTCAGGAACATTCAAGCTACCTGTTCAAATTCCACATTCTCTATGCCGTCGGGATGACGTAATATGCCTTATGTTCATGAAGTTTTTTTGGTTAGAAAAATCACGTTTGTCTCTCAAAGAACTTGAATTCAAGATGCAATCTCTCCCTGATTTGTGAACAAAATTCATCAGTGTTAAAAAGCAAACAAACCAAGACAACTGCGGGTGACCAGGCTCAAACCACCCAACTGTTTGATTGAACACTATAAATGAGATAAGCCATAGTGCGCATGCCAGCAACAGCGCTCTAGAGTGATTTTGCTGGATGCCATGCCAAAATTTAAGAATACTGTAGCTTTGTCGAATTATAGTTAAACAGAAGATGGCAAAAAACGAGAAGCCTATAAATCCCAGCTCCGCTAGTATCCGAATGAACGAATTGTGTATCTGAAAAAAATCGTAGTATAAAATCCCACTCTCATATCTATCGAGGGTGGAAATGTCGAAATCACCGCTTAACAATGTAAACGTCTGATTAGCACCCACGCCAAACCAAGGACTCGACTCGAAGAACAACAGGCCAGAATCAAAAGATAATAATCGATTATTTAGTGAATATTCAAAGTTGAAGATATGGCCTGCCACGATACCCAAGATTTCCGGCAGAAAAAATAAGGTAAGCGCACCCGCCGCCATGACAAATATCCGTGAAGCCTGTTTGCCGAAAATTAATATATATATTAGGCATCCGAATGCGACCATTCCAATAGCCATTTTAGCTTGCATTATTCCTATCAAGCAGACCACCGAGATGAGAACTCCGATGAAACTCCTTCGGAAGAAGAAGTAAAAGAGAAAAAACACCATCACGGGGGAAAAGGAATCGCCCAGCCATGCAAAAGAGCGCTGCTGAAATTGCCGTCCTTCCGAGTAGATTTCGCCGAGACCGGTAACGGAAGAAAGCACCAAGGAGAGAGCCGCAACACCGAACAAAACACAAAGCGCCTTGTCGATAAACACAACTTGACCCGCTGCATCAATTGGGCTGCGGTTCAGAAGACAAAGCAAAGGCAAAAAGCATGCTAGTAATACAATTGTGAATTTGAGATTGTAAAGAAGCTCTGCTCCCACGACAAAGGCTGGTTGTATCGCAATTAAGAGTGCGATTGCCAACACGCACGCGGTAGCGTAACGAATACGAAAAGCCAGTAAATTTATTTTTGGAGGTGAAATCACCAGAAAAAGTATCCCAATGAACAAAACTTTGTATGCACGGTATGGATCACCATCTGCCGAATACACAAGAGGAGAAAACACAAGGAGCGTAAGCGCAAGTTTTGCGTTTCTTTTCATAAATGGCATTTACTTTTTATTCTCAAATGATTAACTTAGTCATTCAGTGAGTTTAATGGGTGGACCCAGCGCCATCAAAGTCGACAAATATATTGCCTGACAAGTAATTTCGATACCACGCAACCCAGTGACGAATTCCATCAATCAACTTTATCTTCGGCTCAAACCCGACATCCCGCTTCAAGTCTTCAATATCGGCATAGGTGGCGATGACGTCGCCCTGCTGCATGGGCAGGAAGTTCTTTTTCGCTTCCCGACCTAAGGAATCTTCGATGGCTTTGACATATACCATGAGCTCGACAGGTTGGTGGTTGCCGATGTTGTAAACCTTGTTGGGTGCGTAGCTGCTGCCCGGATCGGGCGCATTGGTGTCAAACGTAGGGTTACCTGCAGGTATCCGGTCGAGCACACGCACCGTACCTTCGGCAATATCGTCGATATAGGTGAAATCGCGCTGCATCTTGCCCATGTTGAACACGTCGATCGGCCTGTCTTCAAGGATCGCCGAAGTGAACAGCCAGGGCGACATATCCGGTCGGCCCCAGGGACCGTAGACGGTGAAATAACGCAGACCGGTGGTCGGCAGGCCGTAGAGGTGACTGTAGCTGTGCGCCATCAACTCATTGGCTTTTTTACTTGCGGCATATAGCGACACCGGATGATCAACGTTGTCGTGCACCGAAAAAGGCATTTTGGTATTGGCGCCATAAACGCTCGACGAACTGGCATAGACCAGATGTTCGACGCCATGATGACGACATCCTTCAAGGATGTTACCGAAGCCGACCAGATTGGTCTGGATGTAGGAATGCGGATTCTTCAGTGAATAACGCACGCCGGCCTGCGCCGCGAGGTTTACGACCCGGCTCGGTTTCTCGGCGGCAAACAGGTCTTCCATTGCCATGCGATCGGCAATTTCGCCCTGCACAAACTTGAATCCAGCGTAATGCTTCAATTGTTCCAGCCGGGCCAGTTTCAGCTTGGGATCGTAGTAATCGTTTAGATTGTCGATGCCGACGACATGGTCGCCGCGCTTTAGCAGGATCTCGGCAACGTGCATACCAATAAAACCCGCTGCACCTGTAACCAGTACTTTCAATTAATCACCCCCAAACAAGTCACGGGTATAGACCTTGTCGGCTACGCTTAACAAGGCTTCTGTTTTGCGGTTGGCGATGATGACGTTTGCCTCACGCTTGAATGTTTCCAGGTCGTTCACGACTTTGGAGTTGTAGAACTCGGCTTCTTTTAGTGCCGGCTCATAGACGATCACTTCAATGCCCTTGGCCTTGATGAGCTTTCATGATGCCTTGAATGCTGGAGGCGCGTGCTGGGCGAGGAGGATGCCGTTAGAGAGGCCGACGTAGACGGTTCCGGCGATGGCGATTTTTATGGGGTGGAGTTGTTTGATGGTTTGTTGTTAATAAGTATTTGGTTTG
>SXGU01280314.1_pt1 | contig 16621 bp, 9 predicted proteins | sample 3174531 | NCBI WGS metagenome assembly SXGU01 (sample SAMN11356863, study PRJNA531348) | freshwater metagenome | isolation source: freshwater sample F1-140 | place: China: Fuxian Lake, Yuxi | collected 2017-12-25 | reverse complement strand
CAAGGACACCTTGCATATTGGATGTGTGGATTGCCATGGAGGCGATCCTGCGTCCATGAACAAAGATCGTTCGCATGTTCAACCAAAATACGCCAATGCCTGGAAAAATACGGCCAACCCGGTGCGGTCCTACACCTTGCTCAATCGTGAACGGCCCGAATTTATCCGGTTTGTCAATCCAGGCGACCTGCGCATTGCCCACATCAGTTGTGGTACGACGGGTTGTCACCCTAACGAAACCCTCCAAGTCAAAAAGAGCATGATGACCCATGGGTGTATGCTTTGGGGAGCGGCCCTTTACAACAATGGTGCAGTGCCCCATAAAAAAGCGCAGTATGGCGAATCGTACTCGATGCACGGCACCCCCCTAACCCTGATAACGATTCCCCCGCCCAGTGCCTTTGAAAAGGATAAAAAAGGGGTCCTGGAACGACTTGATCCCTTGCCTCGTTTTGAAATCACCCAGCCCGGTAATATCCTCCGCATCTTTGAAACAGGCGGAAGATTCCGGCCGGAGGTGGGTATTCCCGAATTGTTCGAGGACCCAGGCAGGCCCATTCTCAGTCGCCTTTCGACTCGCGGATTGGGAACACAAAACCGGACGGATCCCGTCTTTTTGGGTTTGCAAAAAACACGATTGCACGACCCAACCCTTAATTTTCTGGGTACCAACGATCATGCCGGGGACTATCGTTCCTCCGGTTGTACCGCCTGTCATATGGTCTATGCCAATGATCGGTCCCGGGTGCAATCTGGTCCCTTTGCCGCATTTGGCAACAAAGGGCGCAGTAGTGGAAAGGACCCGACCATTCCCAAGGGCGAATCCGGTCATCCGATCGAGCACAAATTCGCCAAGGGTGGTGGCATACCCACCAGCCAATGTCTGGTTTGCCATGTTCATCCGGGAACCACCGTTATGAACAGTTTTCCCGGGTTCATGTGGTGGGACGAGGAAACCGATGCCGATCTCTTTTACCCAACCACCGAACGCAATCCCACAGCGGAAGAGTTTGTCAAAAGCCAAATGTCCAATCCGAACGAATCGGCAGCCAGGAATTACCTCAGTGATTCGGCATTTCTGGAAAACCTGACTGACCTTAACCAGGTAGCCAAACATAGCCAATTCGCCGATTTTCATGGTCACGGTTGGGCGTTTCGGGCGGTATTTCGCCGCGACCGCAAGGGCCATTTTCTGGATCACAAAGGCAAGGTTCTGACCGATGTGGAAAACCCTCAATTGCAACAGGCCATGCGCCACCAATCCCTTGAACCAAAAGACCGGAAGGTCATGGATGGTGTGCCGGTTCACCTTATGGACATTCACCTGGAAAGGGGTATGCACTGCGTGGATTGCCACTTTACCCAGGACAATCACGGCAATACCAAACTCCAACAGGAAGTTCGGGCCGCAGTGGAGATTCAGTGCATTGATTGCCACGGAACCATTACCGCCGGCCCTACCCTACGCACCAGTGGCCCGGCGGCATACACCTCCAGTCCTCCAGGCGGGCCAATCGATGCGGGCCGAAATCTGGAGGCCCTTCGCACGGCATCGGGGAAACGACGCTTCGAACGCCACGGCGACAAAATCATTCAAAACAGCATGGTGGAGGCAAACCTTAGCTGGGAAGTTCCCCAGACCATTCACACCATTACTCCTGGACATCCCCGCTATAGCGAAAAATCACACCTTGCCAAAACCGCCCGCATGGGCAAAAACGGCACCATCGAATTTGGTCCGGTAACCAAAGACACCGAATCTTGTCTGGCCCATCAAAACTCCAATATGAGCTGCATTGCCTGCCATACCTCCTGGAATCCAAGCTGTTTTGGCTGTCATTTGCCCCAAAAGGCCAACGCCAAGACCCCCATGCTTCATAACGAAGGAACCGTCAGTCGCAACCAGATTTCGTACTGCTTTCAAACTCTTCGGGAAGATGTGTTCATGCTTGGACGCGATGGGGATGTCTCAGGAAACCGGATCGGGCCTGCCCGCAGTTCCTGTGCCCTTCATGTGGGCAGCTACAACAACAATCGGGAATCAATCTACTATCAACAACAAACCATTTCCGCCATGGGGCCCTCGGGCATCGCCTTTTCCACGAATGTACCCCACACCGTGCGGGGCAAAGATGGGACCAAACAATGTACCGATTGCCACTTGTCAAAATCCGGCGACAACAACGCAATCATAGCCCAGCTTCTCATGTTGGGAACAGGCTCGGTTAACTTCATTGGTCGGTATGCCTGGGTAGCCCAGGGGGAACATGGATTAGAGGCCGTTGAGGTGACCGAACGGGATGAACCCCAAACGGTCAAAGGAAGCACCTTTCAAAAAGTGGCCTATCCCCAAAGATTTGCCAAACATCGTCAACAAAACGGCCATCTGGAAATTGCCCATCATCATACAGGGAGCGATATTGTCGACAATCTTTTCAAGTCCAAGGCCAAAGCCCGGGTTCAGGGGGTTTTTGCCCGTGGCGAATACCTGTATGCCGCCTGTGGCGAGGCAGGACTAAGGGTATTTGATATTGCTTTTACAGATCACAAAGGATTTTCCGAAAGGTTTGCAACCGCTCCTGTCTCTCCGCTTGGGCAAAGGTTTCAAGTCAACACCCGCCATTCCACTTCGGTATGTGCCCCGGCCACGATTGCCCCCGATCCAACCCGAGAACCGACCCGATTGAAACATCCCGAAAACAAGGAACCTGCCATACATATGGCCTATGCGTTTTTGTATGTGACAGACCTTTACGAAGGGGTTGTCATGGTAAATGCGGCAACCCTTCTGGATGGGGATCCAACCAACAACTTCTTGAAGAAGGATCTTGCCTTCAATCCCAATGGCATCCTGAATGGCGCCAAGTCCCTCTGTTTTGTGGGAACCTTGGGGTATGTCTGTTGCGATGCCGGGTTGGTGGTGGTGGACTTTGACGATCCGGCCCACCCCAAGGTGGTATCCATTCTGGGGGACAAGGAGATCCAGGGGGCGCAGGCGGTGCAGGCGCAGTTTCGCTATGCGTTTGTCTGTGATGAAAGGGGAGTCAAGGTACTTGACATTACCCATCCCAAAAATCCCCAACTCAAGGCGACCTTGCCACTCAACGATGCCAGAAACATTTATCTGGCCCGGACCTATGCGTTCGTCGCGGGCGGAAGCCAGGGCCTGGTCATCCTTGACATCGAAAAACCCGAATCTCCAAAAGTGGACCAGATCTATGATGCCCAAGGGACCATCAATGACCTTTACGATGTAAAGTTGGGTATCACCTACTCCAGTCAATTTGCCTATTTGGCTGATGGAAAAAATGGCATGAAGGTCGTCCAGCTTACCTCTCCGGAAACGCCGGGGAGCCCGGGTTTTTCCCCAAGGCCCATGCCGGTCCTCATTGCCAGGCACAAATCCAAACACGGAAATGATGCTTTGGCCATTTCCCGGGGGATGGATCGGGATCGGGCCATGGATGAATCGGGCCACCAGATCGCTGTTTTTGGCAGAATTGGTGCTCGTCCATTAAACCTAATCGAAACACAAAAAATGTACCTGAACCAAGGCACGCCCTGGTTTGTCGAGGACGACCCAAAATCACCGCTTTATCGCAAAGTGAAATAAACAAAACAAATTTCGATAAATCGATCATTCCAAAACCAGATGTTGATTGAAACGGTTCAGGGTATCAGCGAACATGTGCAAACTCCCTTGTTAAAAACGCACAAGGAACAGCCAATAACAAGAGACCTGGTCGGGACTACCTGCCGTTTGGACCTCGACATACTCCCTAACTTCGGGCAAAACCATAATCCAAGATCCAAAATAGGCAAACGAATCGTAAAAAAGCACTCCTACCGGGTAACTTGGTCTGGTTGGTGGCTGGCTTTTTTTGAGGGCGATCAAGAGAGCGATAGGTTGATTCAAGCGATTGGGAATTTGCCTTCCGGATGCGTCAACGGAAGCATCTTGGTTAATTCTTGGAAGTGAGGTTTTTTGCCAAACCAGCAATCGATTGGGACGATCATGGCTTTATATTCAGCAAATTACCGAAGCCCGATGCGGATGTACCAAATCCCCTTTCTCAGAACGCCATAAACGGATCCGGATACTCCACCTTTCCCACCACACCCACCAAGGCACCCGACACCAATTCTGCCGCCATCCACGATTCGCCTCCCCCAAAGGGAGAAGAAAGCGGGACTGCCAATCCAGCCGAGAACCCAAATCTTGGGTAAAAGGCAGGGTGCCCCAGGACAAGCACGATTCTGTGTCCGGCTTCCCGACAGAGCCGAAGCCCTTCACTCACGAGTTTCGTCCCAATCCCACACCGCTGGTGGGTCGGAAGCACACTTAACGGAGCCAAGGCCAGCGCTTCGATGGGCCTGGTTTCAGTAAGGATCCGTAACTTGCTGAAAAGGATGTGTCCAACGATGTTGCCGCCGCTCCCGGCAACGAGTGAAAGACCAACGAAGCCACCGTCACGCAGAGTCCCCATCAACCTGGATTCGGCATCTTGGCCAAAGGCGAGCCGGTTGACCTTTGAGATGTCGGCGTGGTCGTTTGCAGTTTCCGGTCGAATCGTTGTCATGCCTGGTACGGTTCCCTTGTGGAATTTTTTGGAGAAGATCGTGAATCGGCCCTTATTTGATTGGGCCGAAGAGTTTCGACCTCTCCTTTCTACTTTGGGCGGGATTCAATAGCTGCGGTCATTGCAATCCGTTCAGGCCCTTTGGGAACTACCGCATCCAGGACCCCTCTCAGGGCAAATAGGTCGGGACCAATACCTCGATATTCCAAGGCCACCTGAAGGGATCCCTGATAATTGGTACGGCTTTGATTATCAAGGTAAAACTGTACATCCCCAGTCAGGATAGCAAAGCGGGGGCCATTGCCGGATTCCTTTCCATCCACGGGGGATAGCCTAAGTTTTCCTGTTATTTTGTGAAACCCACCTTTGCCGTCCATGATTGCCGGGGGATACATCTGCTCCAGCCAAGGGTGTAATCTTGCCGCATCGAGGTATACCACTTTCGAAGGGAATTGGAGGGATTTCACCAATTCATCCGTGAAGGCCACCGCCTCTATGACTGGGGTTCGAAAATGATTGAGTCGGTTGGTGGCAAATTTCAAAGAAATCCGCACTCCCGCTGGTTGTCCGCCTGAACAGATGTCAGGAAGGGTCAACTTGGGATGGGAAGGGAGTTTAATTGTTGGCAAAGGCAAACCATGAAACAGTTCATCGAGCTGGTCTTTGAAATCCCGTCCCTGGTTATCGGGATTTCCGCGAAAATAACCTGGATTGATGGTGGGGACGGTTGACCGTAATACCTTGCCTTTTGGGCTTAAGACCACCAAGGCTAAATTGATATGCCGATTTCCCAATCCTGCTTCGTCAAAAAGGGCATGGACATCCGTGGGCATTTCCCGGATGGTTCGACCACTCCACCAAGTCAGGATAAAGGGACGGAGGGTTTCCAGGGATTCGGGCCAGGCGAGGGAACTCCCCCGCACATGATCCATGTTGGCTCAGGTATGGCCTGAAAAAAAGTTGGTTCCGGCTGTAATGTTGGTGTTCAGGATCAGGAGGACAGGTCGATTTTCTTTAAGGGCCCTCGCCCTGGCATCCTTTAGATTCATGGCCCAATCGAGCGAATAAAAACCAAGACTTTTCTCGTCTGGTTTGGCGGCTTCATATCGCTTTTGGATTTGAACCACCTCGGGAGGCTGGGCCCACGCCGGAAGGAACATTACGAAGGAAAGTGTCAAGGAAAGGATCGATCGCATTCAGGTTGCCTCCTTTAATTAGGGGCACTACTTCTCAAATGGGTCTGGAATCCAATTCCAAACCATTAACCGCCAAGGTGGAAAAAAGGCTCCCCATTTTTTGTTTCCTCAAGCTGGTTTTTGAGCCAAAACCCAAACTGTAGATCCATAGGATGGTCTATTTAAGCGACATAGTATATTTAATGGATGAAATTTCATAGTCGGAACGCCATAGCGCGTCCAGCCAATATAATTAAATATCAATTCGACAGGATGACCATCCGTTTTTGATATTGCCACACTCGCCCCGCATCTTAAAGCTAAACTTTTTAAACCCTCAGCCGTAAACCTCCAAAAATCTCCGGGGCCATGGTAAGCCGTACAAAAACAAGTTGTATGCAAAACCCACCCACCAGGTTTACATACTCTTAATGATTCTTTCATCGCCGTAGATGGGAGGTCATCAATATGCTCAAATACTTGATCACTTACAACTAAATTGAATGAATTATCAGCATATGGAAGATTTGATATATTTACATCTGGATAATTTCCTTTAACAATTTCCGAAACATCACGACCAATCATAATTGCCAATTTGTCTGAATGACTAATTGAAAGCACAGGCCCTAAAAATTTTATCGATCGGCTTTCTTTTATAATAGACTCATACATTTTAAATCTTGAAAAAGTGTGTTTTTTCTGAAATGGACCGCATGTTATTAGATAAATTAAGCGAAACAAGCCCTCTAAAATTGATCTCATGTAAAATCCTCATTTTAAAAGTTGGTTTTTGTGCGCATATTTTAAATGGCAGAGATACCTTTTATTTAAAACAATCCAAATCGAATCCTGATTACAATAAAAACGGAGAGGAAGGGATTTGAACCCTTGGTACAATTACTCGTACACAGCATTTCCAATGCTGCACCTTCGGCCGCTCGGTCACCTCTCCACTGGCGTTGCCACCAAGTACTTAAAAATACGCAAAAACCCTTCGTTCGTCAACCAGTCCCGATATTCCCATTTTGCCAAGGAGGGGGCCTACTTCCAAAGCCTAACCGATCCCCACCTTTTTCTGGTTTGTTTTCACCGTTTTAAGGGCCCCCAGCATCAAATTCCAGGCGTTTTTTGTTCGGTCGGCGTAATCGGCCCATTCTGCAGGCAAAGAATGGGTCAAGGTTACTGTGCAACCCAAGCCGCTGTTAGCCTGGATGTCTAAGGTGACTTGGCTACTGTTGGCGTTAAAAGTGCCTATATCCCAGCTAAAAACAAGCCGTTTGGGCCGGTTGATGGTTACATATTGGCCCACGTGGTCGATCTCTTCGCCGTTTCTTTGAACCAAAAAAGAAAAAGCACCTCCCACCCGACTCTCCAGAGCAATGTGCAAGACGGTTTCCTCGCGCAAAAGTGGCCCAAACATCCACTGCCCGATCAGTTCCTGGTCGAGAAAAGCATCAAAAATTTCCTCCGCTGTTTGGTCGAATGATTGGATGACCGAGGCATCAATGGGGTTCATGGGGAGTATATCCAGAGAATTCAGGTGAAATGGTTGGACAGGGTATTTCGTCCCCGGTTCGATACTTTCTTATCATAACAATAGAACGAATGTGGATCTTCTGGGAAGGAGAACTTTCCCGGGTGGCTTTTTGGAAATCATTCATGCTTGGAACCCTACTTCTTTCGCTTGTCTATTGCCTTCCTGCCCAGGCTGGGCCTCAGGAAAATGCCCCAAGGATCAGGGTCCTTTTTTTGGGGGATAAGGGACATCATCAGCCGGCGATGAGGTATCGTCAGCTGGCGGCGGCATGGGCCAACCAACCGATCTTTCTGGAATACACCGAGGATCTCAAGGTTCTCAATGGTAAAACGCTGGAAAAATATGATGCCTTGATGGTTTATGCCAATCATCCGGCCATTGAACCCGATCAGGAAAAGGCCCTGCTGGAATATGTCCGCTCGGGGAAAGGATTCCTTCCCTTGCATTGTGCCTCGTATTGCTTCCTCAATTCACCGGAGTACATCAAGCTGGTTGGTGCCCAATTCCAAAGGCATGGAACAGGCATTTTTCGGACCAATCTGAAAGAGCCCCTGCACCCCATATGGAAAGGCCTCCCCGGGATTGAAAGTTGGGATGAAACCTATGTCCACACCAAGCACAATCCCTTGGGTCGGACCGTTTTGGAAACGCGTACCGAGGGCAGAGGCGAGGAGCCATGGACCTGGATCCGTGAAGAAGGCAAAGGGAGGGTATTTTACACGGCATGGGGTCATGATGAACGAACATTTGGTCACCCCGGTTTTCAAAAGCTGGTGCAGCGGGGCCTCTACTGGGCGGTAGGCAAAAATCCGGTTGACGCTGGGACGGTGCGTGGCGAAATTGTCATGACCAAAATCCCAAAGGGCCTTCCACCCTTTGAGTTCCAACCAGCCAAGGTCCCCTTTTATCCGGCAGGGAAAAACTGGGGGACCACTACCCAGCCCCTGGGGGAAATGCAAAAGCCGGTCGAACCGCTCCTTTCCATGAAGCACTTGTCCACCCCCATCGAATTTGAATGCAAACTTTTTGCCAGTGAGCCCATGATCTCCGGGAAAATCATGTGCATGAACTGGGATGAAAGGGGTCGCCTTTGGATTGTGGAAACCATCGACTATCCCAACGAAAAGCGGTCCGTAGGTCAAGGCCGTGATCGTATCAGGATCCTGGAAGACACAGACAAGGATGGAAAAGCGGACAAAACCACTCTCTTTGCGGAAAATTTGTCCATCCCGACCTCGATTATCTTTGCCAATGGTGGGGTGATTGTCCATCAGGCACCTGAAACCCTTTTTCTCAGGGATACCAATGGGGATGATGTTGCGGATGAACGAAAGGTCCTCTTCCGGGGTTGGTCGGCGGCGGACACCCACGCCGGGCCAAGCAACCTCCACTATGGCTTGGACAATTGGCTCTATTTCATGGCAGGTTATGCCGGATTTCGGGGAACCGTTGGAGGGGAAGATCTCGATTTTCGGACAGGTTTTGTGCGGATGAAGCCCGATGGGTCAAAAATGGAATTCCTGAGAAACACCAACAACAATTCATGGGGAATTGGCCTTTCCGAGGAAGGAGTGCTTTTTGGGTCCACCGCCAACGGCAATCCAAGTGAATATATGTCTATTGCCAATCGTTACTATGAAAGTGTCAGGGGTTGGTCCTCTGGCGTGTTGACCGGGATCGGGGGTAACCCGAAATTCCAGGCGATTACTGATAAAGTACGCCAGGTGGACCACCATGGTGGCTACACGGCCGCAGCCGGTCATGCCCTTTATACGGCCCGAAATTATCCCAGGGAATATTGGAATCGCACTGCCTTTGTTGCCGAACCCACCGGGCACCTCCTTGCCACCTTCGAGATCGAACCTGAAGGTGCCAACTTTCGCTCGAGGCAGGCGTTTAACCTTGCTGTAAGCGAGGATGAATGGACATCACCGACCATGGGTGAGGTTGGCCCGGATGGCAATGTTTGGATGCTTGATTGGTACAACTACATCGTTCAGCACAACCCCACACCAGCCGGTTTTTCCACAGGGAAAGGCAACGCCTATGAAACCCCCTTGCGTGATAAGACCCATGGTAGAATCTATCGGATCGTGTCGAAGGAGAATCCTGGCGAGTTGACATTTACCCTCAAAGATGCCAGTCCGGAAAAACTCGTGGCGACCCTTCAAAACAACAACCTGTTTTGGCGACAACACGCCCAGAGGCTATTGGTGGAAAGGGGAAACAAGGATGTGGTTCCCGCCCTTTTGAAGATTCTCCAATCGCCCAAACCCGATGCCATTGGCCTTGATGTAGGGGCGATGCACGCCCTTTGGACCTTGGTGGGCTTGGGTGTTGCCCAAGAGGAACCAACCTTGGCCGCCATCACCAAGGCCCTTGGGCATACCTCGGCCGGTGTGCGCCGAAACGCTATCCTTGCATTACCGGCAACCAGGGAGTCCGCCAATCAAATCGTTGGGTTGCTGGCAGATCCCAACGGTCAGGTCCGCCTTGCCGCGTTTTTGGGTTTGGCCGAACGCCCTGCATGCGAAAAAGCGTCCCCAGCGTTGGTGAAGGCCCTTGCCGACCCCGTTGTTACAAACGACAAGTGGCTTCCGGATGCGCTAACTGCGGCCGCCGCCAAGCAGCAGAATTCCTTCCTAAAGGCGTGGCTATGGCATAATGGGCCTACAGCCGAAGACGAAATAGGTTTGGTGAATGCGGCGGAGATAAAGGTCATCACGGTTGTCTCCGAACATGTTGCCAGGGGAAATCCTGATGGGGATAGTGCTTCGGATCTGATCGTTGCCCTTGAAAAGGCCAGGCCCGAACGGGCGGCAATCGTTCTCAAAGGGCTCATCAAGGGTTGGCCCGCAGTCAAGGTAGCGTTTACTCCCGAGGCAGAAAAAGCCTTAAATCGACTGGTTGACAAGCTTCCACCAAATGCCCGGGTTGACCTCATTCGCCTGGGGGATAGGTGGCAGGTGGCAAGCCTCCTTGCCTTTACCGAAAAGCTGGTGGGAGATCTTTTAACGGTGATCAGGGACGAAAAGAAATCTGGTGCGGATCGTATCGTGGCGGCCGGCCAGGCCATTGACTTTCGCCAAACGGACACACCTCTTGCCAAGGCCGTTCTGGCTCTGATCACTCCCCAATCGGATGGAGACTTTGCCACCGAGGTGATGGAGGTTTTGGGACGATCCGAGGCTCCAATAGCCAAGGACCTATTAGCGGCATCCTCCGGTTGGAGTCCTGCGATCCGGGGGGCGGCCATGAGACTTTTGGCTCAAAGGCCTGCTTGGACTCCGGTCCTGCTCGATGCCTGTGAAGCAGGCACGGTGCGTTTGACAGACTTGCCCCTGGATCAACAGCGGGCCATGGCCAGTCATCCCAATCGCAGGATAGCAACCCGGGCCAAAGCATTGCTGGAAAAAGGGGGAGGCCTTCCCAACGCCGATCGCCAAAAGGTGATTGAGGGGCTGGTATCGACCACCAGAACGACAGGCGATGCGATTCATGGCAAGGCGGTCTACCTCCAACATTGTGCCAAATGTCACTTGCACAATCAGGTAACCGGGGCCGGGGTGCCCCCCGGTGGCATTGGGCCCGACCTTTCCGGCATGGCGGCCCATCCCAAAGAAGAACTTCTCATTCATATCATTGACCCAAGCCGTGGGGTGGAAGGGAACTTTCGTGCCTGGACAGTGGTCACCAAAAAAGGGCAACTCATAAATGGTCTGATGTCATCGGAAACGAAAACATCGCTTGAATTGATTGACTCGGAAGGCAAGAAGCACATCCTTGCCCGTTTGGACATCGACGAAATCGGGGTGAGCCCCAAATCGTTGATGCCCGAAGGATTTGAAAAACAGGTGTCCTTGAAAGACCTGACGGACCTTCTCGAATTCCTCACCAAACGGGGCAGGTTTCTCACCATTCCGATCGACAAAATCGCCACCATTGCCACCGATCGGGGGATGTTTTTTGGGCCCGAATCAAGGGGGGACAGGATGGTCTTTGACGATTGGAAACCCAAAACTTTTGCGGGCGTTCCGTTCGTTCTAATCGACCCAAGCAACGGAACAAAACCGAATGCTTTATTGCTCAACGGACCCAATGGCACAACCGCACCCAAGATGCCAAGGAGTGTTTCCCTGCCCATTAAGGGTCCGGCCAAGGCGATTCATATGCTTTCGGGTGTGGGGGGCTGGAATTTCCCGGCAATTGCCAAAGGCTCCACCAGCATGATTGTCAGGCTTCAATACGAGGATGGAACAACAGAAGATCACCCCCTGAAAAACGGGGAACACTTTTCCGATTATATCCGCAGGGTGGATGTACCAGGCTCGCAGTTTGCTTTCGACCTCAGGGGCAAACAGATTCGCTATTTGAGCATCCTTCCCAAAAAGTCTCTTTCCCTCAAGGCGATAGAGTTTGTCAAAGGAAGTGATGCCTCAGCCCCCGTGGTAATGGCTCTTACAATTGAAAGTAGTCCACTCCATTCGGACGAGACAAAATGATGGGTCCGGGCATTGCGGTCCTGATTTTTTTGTTGGCTGCCTTTGCCAAGCCAGAGGAAACAATTCCTCCAAAGATCGACTTTAACCGCGATATCCGGCCCATCCTTGCCGACAAGTGTTTTTCCTGCCATGGGCCTGACCAGGCCAGGCGCAAAGGTGGCCTACGCCTGGACGATGAGGTTGCCGCCAAGGCTCCACGAAAAAACGGCCTGATTGCTCCTGAAAGGGTGAACGATAGCTTGTTATTGAAACGAATCCTAAGCAAGGATTCGGAGGAGGTTATGCCACCTCCTGAGAACAACAAATCTCTCAGTCCGGAACAAAAAACCCTCCTCACCCAGTGGGTGGAAGGGGGTGCTCCGTGGTCCATTCACTGGTCCTATGCATCCTTGGCACCATTCGATTCAAGACAGACGATTGACGGACTCTTGACCAGGAGCCTGAAAAACAACTCCCTTGAACTCTCCCAGGAAGCGGACCAGGTTACCCTGGTTCGGCGCTTGCAATTCGACCTCCTTGGCATGATTGCCAAAGATCCGGAAAAATTCCATCTTTCCCCGAGTCCCAAAACCTCCAGGGATTGGAAAAAAGCGATCGACGCCATGCTTGCCTCGGACGCCTATGCCGAGCGGATGGCATCCTGGTGGTTGGACCTTGTTCGGTATGCGGACACAGTGGGTTACCATGGTGATCAGGATCACAATGCCAGTCCTTATCGGGATTGGGTGATCGATGCCTTTGCCCAAAATATGCCCTTTGACCTGTTCACGCAAATGCAACTTGCTGGGGACTTGTTGGACCTAAAGGGGCCGGAGGTGGTTCGTGCCAAAATCGCTTCCTGTTACAATCGACTTCTCCAAACAAGCCACGAGGGTGGCGTACAACCCAAGGAATATTTGGCGATCTATGCTGCGGACCGGGTGCGCAATCTTTCTACCGTGTGGCTGGGTGCGACGGTAGGGTGTGCCCAATGCCACTCCCACAAATTTGATCCCTATACCCAACGGGATTTTTATTCAATAGCCGCCTTCTTTGCGGACATCGACGAGGAAAAACATCTTCGGGGAGGAGGGGGCGACACCGTTCCAACCAGGCGCCCTCCGGAAATGGCCGTGGTCACCGATCGTGACATTTTGGCCCTGAAAGAAGCCCAATTGCGGCGGGATAAAGTACTTGACCCGAGTGTTCCCGAATCCCTCAAGCAAGCCATGGCATCTTTCCACCATGCGGAGGTTACCAAATTATCCAAGCCACGGCTGGTAATGATCACCCAATCGATTCCTCCCCGTCCCACCCGGGTTCTGGCCCGTGGCAATTGGATGGACGAAACAGGCGAATTGGTCGATTCCGGGGTTCCTGCCTTTTTGGGAATGTTGAAGAATCCTAAAGGCCGGGCCTCTCGACTGGACTTGGCTCTTTGGCTTACCGAAACCCAATCAGGGGCAGGCCGCCTTGTTGCCAGAGTTCTGGCAAACAGGATTTGGGCCCTCTTTTTTGGAGAAGGAATTTCTGTCAACCTGGAAGACCTTGGAAGTCAGGGAGACCCACCCACCCATCCGGAACTTTTGGATCATTTGGCGAACGAATTGATTCATTCGGGTTGGGATATGCGGAGTCTCATCAAGAAAATCGTTTCTAGCCATGCCTACAGGCAGTCTTCCTCTGCCTCTCCATCCCAGCGTCAGCGGGATCCCAACAATCTCCTTTTTGCCAGGCAGGCCAGCTTTCGACTTCCCGCAGAAATGATCAGGGATAGTGCCCTGTCCTTGTCCGGATTGCTTGATCAAAAAGTGGGGGGTCCAAGCATCAAACCCTATCAACCCGAGGGATACTATTCCTTATTGAATTTTCCCAAACGAGGCTACAAACCTTCCGTGGGTACAGATCAATTTCGCCGGGGTCTTTATATTCATTGGCAAAGACAATTCCTGCACCCGATGCTTCGGGCCTTTGATGCCCCTAGTCGGGAGGAATGTTCGGTGAGGAGGCCCAACGCAAACACACCCCGGGCCGCCCTGGTACTGCTCAATGATCCGACTTTCATTGAGGCGGCCAAAAGTCTGGCAAGGCAACAAAACCCCAAGCCACCTTCTGCCCAATCGGGTTTGGCGAATCTTTTCCAGCGGGTCACAGGTCGGCTACCCATTGCGGCTGAAATGAACGAAATGGAGGAGCTTCAAAAGTCAGCCCTTGCCTGGTTCACCCAAAATCCAAAGGAAGCAAGGAGCTTTCTTGGTGGAAGCTTCACAGGGGAGGAGGCCAGGGAAGGCGAGTTTGCGGCATTGACTGTGGTCTGCCGGCTACTGCTCAATTTGGCGGAAACCAACACGAGAAACTAATGTCCAAAACCAGAGTTCATAAAAGGGCATTGGCCAGGCGGGCCTTCCTGTCCCAGGGAGGGCTCGGTTTTGGTGTCGCTGCCGTAAAAGGATTGTTTCAGCAATCCCTCCAGGCGAACAATAAACCCAAGTCCACTCTTTCGGAAAGGGGTGTGCCTCCCGGTATTGCTGGTTTACCCCACTTTGCCCCCAAGGCAAAGCGGGTGATTTATCTCTACATGTCAGGCGGGCCCAGCCACCTGGAAACCTTTGATTACAAACCCGAGCTGGATCGCCTTGATGGCAAACCGATGCCCGAGTCGTTCACAAAAGGCCAGCCTATTGCCCAACTTCAGGGCCAAGCCCTCAAGGTCCAGGGGCATTTGTCCAAGTTTCGCCGTCATGGACAATCGGGACAATGGATTAGCGACTTCCTTCCCTGGCACGGAAAAATGGCCGATGATTTATGCATCATCCGGTCGATGGTGACCGATCAGATCAACCATGACCCGGCCCATACCGTGATGAACACAGGTACCCAAATCTCAGGTCGGCCTTCGATCGGGTCCTGGTTGACCTATGGCCTTGGAAGCGAGTGTGACAACCTGCCTGGTTTCGTGGTGATGACCAGTTTCGCAGGCCGCAATCCCCAACCGATTTCGCAAAGGATGTGGGGGCCTGGGTTTCTTCCCAGCCGCTACCAGGGGGTTGAGTTTCAATCGGGTGGCGAACCTGTGCATTACCTCCGACCTCCCCGTGGCATTTCGGATTCCCTTCAGGGGGAATTGGTTCACCGCATACAAACCATGGATGCGATTCACAATCGGGAAAGGGACCAACCCGAGGTTCGCACCCGCATTGCGGCCTATGAAATGGCCTTCCGGATGCAGACGAGTGTTCCCCATTTGCTGAACCTTGCCGATGAGACCAAATCCGTACTTGACAGTTATGGAGCCACCCCGGGAGACGGATCGTTCGCTTCCAATTGTCTTTTGGCCAGGAAATTGGCCGAACAAGGAGTGCGGTTTATCCAGCTTTATCACCGGGACTGGGACCACCATGGCGACTTGGCACTATACATGGACATGTGTTGCAAGGCCACAGACAGGGCTACCTGGGCACTCCTGACAGATCTGAAACAACGGGGAATGCTCGAGGAAACGCTGGTGATTTGGGGCGGGGAGTTTGGGCGCACGCCGATGTTTCAAGGCAAAGGTGGACCAGGTCGCGACCACCACATGAAGGGTTTTTCCCTCTGGATGGCCGGAGGAGGCATAAAGCCCGGAACAAGCATTGGTAGTACGGATGAATTAGGGTACAACGCCTCGGAGAATGTGGTTCATGTCCGGGACCTTCATGCGACGATTCTTCACCAAATGGGAATCCGCCATGATCTTTTAAGTGTCCGCAATCAAGGCCTGGATATGCGCCTTACGGGAGTGGAAACCGCCCGGGTATTGACCGAAGCACTTTCTTAGGGATAAGGGTCAAAGCCTAAAAAGACAAAGAGAAGGATCGTGCTTCTTTGCGTATGTTATGAGCAGCCGGTACCTGATTATTGCTCGACATTCCTTTCTAGAACTGCAATCGGATTCCCCTAAAATATCTCCCAATGGGGAACCCTGGTACGGGTGATTATTCATGGCTTATGCCCATACAATCCGGGGTGAACGATTTTCCTTTGCCACGCTGGCAGAGCTTTTCGCCAAAGCCAATGAACCGAAATCGGGCGATGTTCTGGCCGGCATTGCCGCCCAAAGCGAATGCGAACGAATCGCCGCCAAGCTGGCTCTTGCAGAGGTTACCCTTGCCTCCATTGCTGGCTCACCCTTGATTGACCCGGATCAGGACGATGTTTCCAAGCTAATCCAAAATCGACACGACAAAACCACATTGGGACCCCTAGGCACCCTTTGTGTGGGGGAGTTTCGGGAATGGCTCCTTCGGGGTGGTCCTGAAACCGATGCTAGCATTCCCGATTGGAAGGCTCTGGCTTGGGCCATTACTCCAGAGATTGCCGCTGCGGTAACCAAACTATTATCCAACAAAGAGCTTGTCGGGATTGCCGCCCGCATACAAAATGTCGCCCGGTGTCGAAACACGACTGGTTTACCGGGAACGCTTGGTATTCGGATTCAACCCAACCATCCCACGGATGATCCCCGTGGTATCGTTGCTTCTACCCTTGATGGACTGCTGATGGGGGCAGGTGATGCCGTGATTGGGGTCAACCCTGCCGTGGAATCGGTGGAGTCCGTTATAACCATCCTTCAGACCCTTGATCAAGTGATTACCTCGTTGGCCATCCCCACCCAAAACTGTTGCCTGGCTCATATCACGACCCAGCTAGAGGCGATTCGCCGCGGTGCCCCGGTGGACCTTTTGTTTCAGTCCATCGGAGGGACCCAATTGACCAATGGGAGCTTTGGAGTGAGCCTTTCCTTCTTGAGGGAGGGACAAGAACAGGCCTTGGAGCACCATTTGAACCGGAATGTTCCCTGGCTTG
>SXGU01435811.1_pt1 | contig 16628 bp, 12 predicted proteins | sample 3174531 | NCBI WGS metagenome assembly SXGU01 (sample SAMN11356863, study PRJNA531348) | freshwater metagenome | isolation source: freshwater sample F1-140 | place: China: Fuxian Lake, Yuxi | collected 2017-12-25 | reverse complement strand
GGCGCGCGAGCCGACGAGCTCGCCACCCTTGGCGCGCGGCAGCTTCTGCAGTTGCTGCTTCAACTCGCCGACCATCACCTTCGGATCGACCTCGAGCTTCTGGAGCAGGCTCGGCAGCGCCGCCTCCGACGAGGATGTGCCGAGCACGAGCAGGAGCTCTTCGCGCAGGAAGCGGATCAGTGCCAGGATCGAGAACCCCGCCGCCCAGGCGATCGCGCCGAGCACCACCAGCACGAAGAGCAGCGAGGTGATATAGAATGTGGCGACCAGCCCGGCGAGTTGCGCCAGCGTGCCGATGCCGAAGCTGCCGATGGTGAAAGCGATGGCGCCGAAGGCCCCGATGGGCGCCAGCCTCATCAGCATGTGGACCAGCTTGAACACCACTTCGCCCGCCGCCACGAGGATGTCGTGCACCAGATCGCTGCGCGGGCGGGTCAGCGCAATGGCGACGCCCGACAGGATCGCCACCAGCAGTGCTTGCAGTATGCTGCCGCTGGTGAGGGCCGAGAGCAGCGTTTCCGGAATGATCGCGAGCAGGAAGCCGGTGAGCGTCTGGGCGTGCGCGGTCTCGGCATATTGGGCGACCGCCTCGGCATCGAGCGTGGCCGGATCGATCCCAAGCCCCGCGCCGGGCTGGACCAGATTGGCGACGACGAGGCCAACGATAAGCGCGAAAGTCGAGACGGTGAGGAAGTAGATCAGCGCCTTGGCGGCGACCCCGCCGACGCTCGCCATGTCGCGCATTCCCGCGATGCCGGTGGCGACGGTGATGAAAATGACGGGCGCAATGATCATTTTGACCAGCGCGATGAAGCCATCACCCAGAGGTTTGAGCGATGTCCCCAAGTCGGGGAAAAAATGCCCGAGCAATGCCCCCATGATAATCGCGGCCACGACCTGGAGATAGAGCCGGCCGTACCACGCCTTGCGAGGCTGCGACGGCACAATCCCTTCCACTTGGGCTGCTCTCAACTGTTCTCTCCCCGCGAAACTGACGCTCGCCGCAGTGAAGGTAACATACTGCAGCGCATGGCACAGAGTTGCCCATCGATTCAACAAGCCATTGCGTTACAAGGTGTTATTACGTTCCTGTAGCAAAATTATGCGGAAAGCCGCACAGCCGGCTTGCCAATTGTGCAATTTCCCGCACACAAGGGGCGATGTTCCGAGAGGCCAGACCGGGGCGTCGTTTTGCGGCAACCCTCGCAGTCGGTGTCGCGATGGTCGGCGCCAGCGTTGCCGGGATCGGAGTAATCGACCGCAGTGCGCGCGACGCCGCCTATCGCGACGCCCGTGCCGCGGCCAGCGATGAAGCGGCGATCCTCGCCGCTGGGTTGGAGGCCGAGCTCGACAAGTTCAGTCTCGTCCCGCTTATCCTCGCGGACGATTCCGACGTGCGCGGCGCCCTTGCCCGGGGGGCGCGCCGCTCGCCCCCGCTAAACCTGCGTTTCGAAGCCCTTGCTCGCCAGACCAGCGCTGCCGCGATCTACCTGATGGATGCGTCCGGAACGACACTGGCCGCGAGCAATTGGCGGCTGCCGACGAGCTTCGTCGGCTCCAATTACAGCTTCCGCCCCTATTTCCGCGATGCGCTGACCAGCGGCTCGGCGACGCAGTTCGCGCTCGGCACGGTGAGCCGGGAGCCCGGGCTTTACATCGCGCAGCGCGTCGAGGCGGGTGGAAGGCCCGTGGGGGTCGTCGCGGTCAAGGTGGAGTTCGACCGGCTGGAGGCAGCGTGGCGGAAAGCCGGCGCCAGCGTGTTCGTGTCCGATCCGGAGGGGGTGGTGCTGATCACCAGCCGCGAAGGATGGCGTTTCAGGACAACGCGTCCCGAAGCGGAGGCGCGCCGCGATCCCTTTCGCGACAAGCGGGAGTTCGGTGTTGCGCAGCTTTCTCCGCTCAAGATCGGCAGCGGCGGCGGAGATATCGCCACCTCGCAGTTCGATGCCGACCAGCCCGTCAATTTCAGCGGGTGGCGCCTCCATCTCCTGATCGATCCCGCACAAGAGGCGGAAGCGGCGATTACCCGCGCTCGCCTGTACACGCTGCTGGTCCTGCTGGCGGCAGCGGCGGCTGCCGCATTCGCCCTGATCCTCAAGCGCCGGCGGGAGGCGCGCGCGCAGCGGCTCGTCGACCGCAAGACACAGGATTTGCGCGAACAGCTTGGCCAAGCCAATCGCCTCGCGATCCTGGGGCAGGTAACTGCGGGCATCGGGCACGAGATCAACCAGCCCGTCGCCGCGGTCCAGCTGTTTGCCGAAAGCGGAGCGAAGCTGCTCGAGCAGGGCCACGTCGCCGAGGCGTGCACCAATTTCGAGCGCATCGTCGAGATGGTCCAACGCATCGGCCGCATCACCGCCGAACTGCGCAGCTTCGCGCGCCGCGGTTCGGCGGACCCGGAGAACTTTCCGATCGGGCGGGCGATCGATGGCGCGCTGATGCTTTTGCATGACCGGATCGAGCGCAGTGGAGCAGCGCTCGCCTTGCCTGATCGCGCCTCCCTTGAACTGGCGGTGCGCGCCGAGCCAGTGCGCCTTGAGCAGGTGCTCGTGAACCTGTTGCAGAATGCACTCGATGCGATCGAGCCGAAGGGGGGGAGGGTGACGCTGGCAGTGAATGTCGATGCTCGATTCTGCTACCTGCGGGTCGTCGACGACGGGCAGGGTTTGGGCGGCAGTGCGCAGCAACTGTTCCAGCCCTTCGCCACTACCAAGCCCGCCGGTCTCGGGCTCGGCCTGGTGATCTCGCGCGACATCATGCGCGGTCTCGGCGGCGAACTTTCGCCTGAAATCATCGAACATGGCGCTTGTTTCGTGATGAAGGTCCCGCTTGCGTGAGCGGTGACCGGCACCCCACCGTGGTCTTTGTCGAGGACGATCCGGCCCTGCGCGCAGCGATGCTGCAAGCGCTGCAGCTGGAACGCTTCGAGGTCGAGGCGCACGATCGCGCCAGCCTCGCCCTCGGGTCGCTGTCCCCCGAATTTTTCGGCGTGGTGGTCAGCGACATTCGGCTGCCCGGCATGGATGGGCTCCAATTCTTTGCCGCCGTGCGGGAGCTCGATCCAGAGCTCCCGGTGATTATCACCACGGGGCATGGGGATGTGGCGATGGCGGTCGGGGCCATGAAGCAGGGCGCCGCCGATTTCCTCACCAAGCCCTACTCATCGACCGCGCTGGTCGAGGCGATCCGGCGTGCAGCGGACAGGCGCGCGCTGGTGCTGGAGAACCGGAGGTTGCGTGCGGCCTTGCGCGATCGCGAAACTGCCGGCCTGCTGGGAAATTCAGACCGGGTGCGGCGGCTCGAGGTATTGCTGGGCGAAGTCGCGCGGACCGACATCGATATCGTGCTGACCGGGCCCACGGGGGTCGGCAAGACCTTCCTGGCCAAACGGATTCACGAGCTCAGCCCACGCGCCAATCGGCCCTTTGTCACCGTCGATGCGGGTATCTGGACGCATCCCGATGCCGAGCTGATCATTTTCGGCCGCGATCCTTCAGAGCGGCTTTCGCGTTCGGGGCTCATCGAGAGGTCACAGGGCGGGACGCTGCTGCTCGACAACTTCGAGACAATTCCCGCGCCACTGCTCGGGAGGGTGGCCAGCCTGCTGGAGACCAAAACCTATCGCTTGCTGGGTGGCGCGCGCGAGCGCACCGCCGACACACGCATCGTCGCGGTTATCGGCGAGGACGGCGCTGCTGCAGCCGAGGGGGCACTTCGTCGTCTAGGCGGCATCACGGTCGCGCTGCCCCCGCTCGCGGAGCGCCGCGACGACATTCCCGAAATCTTTCGCTTCTTCGTGGCCCAGTTCGAGGCGGAAACCCAATCCACCGGCGAGCCGCTGCGGGCCGACCAGTGGCGGCGCCTCCTGCAATCAGACTGGCCGGGCAACATTCGTGAGCTGCGCGATTTCGCCCGCAACTACGTGCATGGGCTCGCCGAGCTCGAGCAGGATGCGCCGAATGCCGATCCTGCCGAACGGACGTTGGCGGCGCTGGTCACGGATTTCGAACGCACCATTCTGGTCGATGCCCTGAAGAAGCATGGAGGCCGCATCCCGAGCGTGGAGCGAGCATTGGGCATAAAGCGCAAGACCCTTTACGATAAGCTCTCGCGGCATGGGCTGCAGCCCCGGGACTTTCGCGAGAAGGCGAGCGGACTACCACTCGGGAAAGGACGCCAGGGACGGTGAAAAAATGGCTCGAAAGACTTGTCGCGATGAGCATGACCATTTCGGCGCTCCTGCTGGTTACCGGTTGTGGCGGATTGGCAGAGCGCCCTGCCGCCCCTCCCTCGAAGCCCGTCGCCGCTGTCCGCACTGGAACGTTCAGCTTTGATGGCTGGAATGGGCCGCCCCTCCGCGTCTGGTACGGCTTGCCTGACCAGGTGCGAGCCACCACGCCGGTCGTGTTCGTCATGCACGGCGTCAATCGCGATGCCGACCGCTATCTGGCCGAATGGGCGCCGCTGGCTGCGCGCTATCGCTTCATCGTTGTCGTACCGGAATTCAGCCAGGCCAGTTTTCCCGGCTCCGCCGGCTATAACACTGGCTATCTCACAGATCCGAACGGGGCGCCGCGCCCGCGCGCACAATGGTCGTTTGCCGCGCTGGAACCCCTTTTCGATGCGGTTAAGGCGCGGACGGGATCTCGCATGCCGCGCTACGCGCTCTATGGCCATTCGGCGGGCGCACAGTTCGTGCACCGCTATGTGTTTTTCGTGCCCGAAGCGCGGCTGAGCCGGGCGGTGGCCGCCAACGCGGGGTGGTACACGATGCCCAATCTTGCCACTGCCTATCCCTATGGCTTGGCCGGCGCTCCCATTGGCGCGGCGGGACTGAAGCGCGCACTCCGCAAACCCCTCACGATACTGCTCGGCACCTCCGACACCGATGTGACCGATCCCAATCTTAGAATCACACCGGAAGCAAACGCGCAGGGCCCGCACCGTTTCGCGCGAGGGATGGAATTCCATCGCATGGGCCGTGCCACCGCTGGCCGACTGGGCGGTCCATTCGGATGGCGGGTGCAGGATGTACCCGGCGTCGGACATGACAATGGAAAAATGGCGGTTGCTGCGGCACCTCTGTTGGTACAATGATCGCCGCTAGCCGGACGCTATCAGCTCCGCCGAGCTCCCAGGCAAATCCGGCGGGTTGAGCGCTATCAGGCTGAGGTCAAACGCCGAGCCAGACCGCTGCGACCGCTGCAAAGAAGCTGGCGCCCGTGGCAGAAGCGATCGGAATCCCGGCACGCCAGCCAAGCCGCAGGATCAGTCCCATGTCCGATCGCATTGCTGTGGCGATCACGGCAAACAACAGCAGGGCCTTCGAAACATCGATCGCCAGCGCCCGCGGGGCCGGCGGGATCGCGGCGACGCTGTTGATCGCGACCATCGCGACGAAGCCCACGATGAACCATGGCAAGGCGATGCGCCGCCACAGTGGCCGGCGCGGCTCGCTGGCGGAATTGCCGATCCATAACGCCACCAGCACCATCACCGGTCCCAGCAACGCCACGCGGGACAGCTTGATGATGGTCGCGTCGGTGCCGGCGGCGTTCGAAAAGGTGAAGCCGCCGCCCAGGGCTTGCGCCACGTCGTGAATCGAGGCGCCCATGAGAAAGCCTGCTTGCGCATCGCTCAAGCCCAGCTCTCCGGCGATCACGGGGTAAAGTGACATCGACAGCGCGCTTGCCAGGCTGACCCCCACCAGCGTCAATGCAAACTGCGCCTGGCTGAGCCGATCGCGTCCGATGATTCCGTATAACGCCAGCGCGGCGCTCGCCCCGCAGATTGCGGTCGCGCCACCGGCAAGAATGCCGGCGTAGCGCGACTGGCCGACCAGTGCTGCGCCGGCCAGCCCCGCGGCAAACGTCATGGCCATGAGGGCCAGCAGCGCGGCAAAGGGCCACGGCCCCAGGTCGAGCACCTGGGCCAGCGTAACCTGGAACCCGAGCAGGACGATGCCCCAGCGCAGACAGCCGCGCGCGGCGAGGTCGAGGCCGGCATGCGTCGACTGCTCACGCGCCACGAAGTTCAGTGCCAGGCCGATCAGGAGCCCGAGCAGGATGATCGGAAAGCCGTAATGTTCGGCCAACCACGCCGCCGTCCCGGCCGCCACGGCGACAATGGCCAAGCCCGGCAGAAACCGCGCGTAGCTGAGGCGGGTTAGTCCGTCTCCAGGCGGCTGCTGGCGCTCGGAAAGGTAGATTTCCCCGAACAGGTCACCGCCAAAGGACGGAGGATCGGGATTGACGGAACTCCTTGCATGTTGGTCAGGGGGTGGAGTCACGTCGCCAGAAGTTCCTGTGTCCGCTCGAACCTGTCGTCCGTCCGGCGTATCTGCGGCAGTAGCAGCTGCAGCCAGGCCAGCGCGAGCAGGTAAGACACCGCAGCAAAGAGGAAAAGCGGCGTAAAGCCAAGACCTGCCGTGAGGACCGCACCGGTGACCAGCTGGATCAAGGCGCCGCCCATATTGCCCATGAACGCGCCCAGCGCAGTAACCCGCCCGACCTTACTGCGCGGCACGACATCGGTGATAGTCGAGAAGATCGATAGCGAGAAGCCCTGGTGCCCCGCCATGACGACCCCCATCATCACCGCCACCGGCCAGAACGATTCGAGGCGCAGCACTAGCGGCAACGGTAGCACGATCAGCGCCGAGATCAGCATCACGGTCTTGCGCACCCGGTTGACGCTCCAGCCGCGCTCGAGCAACCGCGTCGAGGCCCAACCGGCCAGCAATGCGCCGCTCGCCGAGCCGAGGAAGGCGATCCCGAGCGGAATTGCCAAGTCTTCAGTGGAGAGGCCGTAGGTCTTGCGGTAGAAATCGGGGAGCCAGAAATTGATCAACCACCATGTCGCGTCGGACAGGGCCTTGGCGATGATGATCGCCCACGTCCGCCGGTCCTTCAGGATCGGCCCGTAGGGTGCGCCGTCATCGGAATAATCTCGTCCCTCGTCCTCCGCGCCATCGTTGAACACCACGCCGCGCGCGAACCACAGCCACAGCGCCAGAGTGATGAAGCCGGCGACGCCACCGAAGATCAGCGCACCGCGCCAGCCGTAGATCGCCGCCAGTACGGGGATGAAGAACGGCAGCGAGATCGTGCCCAGGCCGGCGATTGCAGTCCCGACGCCGAAGGCGAACGAGCGCTGGTTGGGAGGGAACAGCGTGGCGACGGTTTTGATCGTCAACGGGGTCTGAACCGCCTCGGTCGCACCAAGACCGACCCGCGCGCCGACCACTTGCCAGGCCGCAATCGCCCAGCCGTGCGCGATCGCTGCGAAGCTCCAAGTAGACACCCCCGCAATCATCGACCGCCACACCCCCAGCTTGTCCACCAGCCAGCCGGTGAACAAAAAGGCAAAGGCCGCGGCCATCTGGGTGACGAAAGCGAGCCGGCCGAAATCCTCGTCCGTCCAGCCGAAATCCGCGGACATGTCCGGCTTGAGAATGGCGATGATCGGGCGGTCCATCGCGTTGAACACGCCGGCCACGCACAGCAGGATGAACAGCGTCCAGCTCAATCGGCCAGTGATGGTCTTCACCAAGCGCTCCCCTGTGCGATCGACGGCAAGCGGGCGCCCGTCAGCCATAAGCGATATGAGGCAATTCCTCGGCGCCTAGAAGTTGATCCTGCCCGTCACGCCCCAATAGCGATCGGCGTCGCGAGGGATCTGGTAGCGGATGCTGCCGCCTGGCCCTCCGCTTTCCTTATGCGCCACATAGGCTGTGTCGAAGACGTTGCGGACCTGGAACAGCAGCTTCCAGCCATCGTCGCTACTGCCGATGCCGGCGGAGAGATTGACCAGCGAATAGCCTTCGATCGTGCCGAGTGCGCGCAGGGCTGCGTTCGGCGAGAAAATCGAAAGCTGGTCTGTCTGTCCGGAGATCTGGCTGCCGAGAAACAGGTCGAAGCCATCGGACACGCTGCCGCGGTAGTCGACGCCCAGCGTGCCCTTCCACTTCGGTGCGAACAACAGCGGAGTGCCGGCCGGGATGATGTCGGCCGGATTGGCTCCAGCCACCGCGCGGAACTCGTCGACGTGCGCATCCGTGTAGGCGAGGCCCCCGCCGATGGTCAGGCCATCGACCGGCACGAAGTTGAAATCGAGCTCCACGCCGCGCGTCGAAACCTTGCCGGCATTGGTGAAGCGGCTGACGACCACGCCGCCGGCAATGTCAGGGTTGTTCGCCTGGAAATTGTCGAACTTGGTGTAGAAGGCCGCCAGGTTGACCGTCGCCCGACCGCCAAGAAGCGTGTTCTTAAGCCCGATTTCGAACGCATCGGAGGTCTCGGCCTCGACCGGCAGGACGCCCGTCGCACCCAGGTTGAAGAAGATGTTGTATCCGGGGCCCTTATAGCCGCGCGTGTAGGTCGCGTAAGCCATCACGGCGTTGCTGAAGTCGTATTGGAGGCCGGCGCGCCCCGACAGATTGTTGGTTTTGATGCTGTCGGCGAAGGGGCCGAACGAGGGGTTGATCCCGCCCGTAGCGACAGGCGCGCCCGAGGTGTTGGTATCGAGGCCGGTCGACACGCGCGAGTGATAAACCGACAGCTTGTCGATCGTGTAGCGTAAGCCCGCGATCAGACGGAAGGCGTCGGTCAGATTGACGTTGGCGTTGCCGAAAACTGCGAAGTTGTCGAACTCGGCGCCGTGCGGCGACACGCCGCGCGGCGTCCGCGAGGGCGCTGCGAGCGGGCTGGTGCAGGGCGTGGGCGTGGTCGGTGCGGGCGCGACCAGGGCGCTGCAAACGATGGCGTCGCGGGTGAAGACGCGATCGTTCTGTGCATTCGAGTAATAGGCACCGACCAGATACTCGATCAACTGGCCGGTTGGCGACGCGAGCCGAATCTCCTGGCTGAAGGTCTTGGCTTGCTGCGGGCCGAAATCGTGGAGCTGGTTCAGGCCGATATAGGCCTGAGGCAACCAGTCACCGTCGCGAATTTCGGTGTTTTCCCAATCGCGGTAGGCCGTAATCGAAGTGAGCGAATGGCTGCCGATCTCGAGATCGAGTTGCGCGGAGACGCCCCAGGTTGTCTCCTCGGTCCGGGTGACCAGGTTCTGGTTGATCGTGCGCGTTTCCTCGTCGAGCGGAGGCGGAAGCACTTGGAATGCCAGACCTGTTCCGACGGTGCCGATCAGCTGAGCGCAGCAATCGTCGTCCGCCTTGCGCCAGTCGCCGATGATGGTGAGCGTGGCCGTGGGCGACAAATCGGCCACGACGATCCCCCTCACACCGTAATGCTCGTAGCCATTGACCTCGCTATCCACGCCCGGCGCGATATTCCGGATGTTGCCGTCGTATTGGCCGTAGAAGCCGGTCAAACGGCTCTTCACATTTTCGCCGAGGGGTAGGTCGAGGGCGACACGGCCCCGAAATTCGCTTTCGCTGAAATAGCTCGCCTCGACTGTGCCGCCGAAGTCGTTGCCCGGCCGTTTGGTGACGATATTGATCGCGCCGGCACTGGCATTTTTGCCAAACAGCGTGCCCTGCGGCCCGCGCAATACCTCGAGCCTTTCGATATCGACCAGATCGCTGAACGCCTCTCCCGCGCGCGCATAGACCACTCCGTCGACGACGGTGGACACGCTTGGTTCGGCGGCGATCGAGAACGTCGCAGTGCCCACGCCGCGCATATAGAGAGATTGATTGAGCGTCGTGCCCGACTTCTGGATGTTCAGCGTCGGAATGATCGTCTGCGCGGTTTCGAGGTTGATGCCGCCCTGCTCGGCGATCTTGTCTCCATCGATCGCGGTCACGGCCAAGGGGACATCCTGCAGCCGCTCCGACCGCTTCTGCGCGGTCACCACGATCTCCGCGGCGCCGAGCGTGGGTTCGGCCCCCGCATTCGCATCAACGGCAGACTGCTGCGTTGCGGCGTCCTGTGCCCACGCGGTTCCGGCCGCGCCGAGCGCACAGATGCTGGTCGATAGCGCGAGTGCACGCAAAAATGCGGCCTTGGTGGTGATCATCGCGGACTCTCCCTGTCAATCTCCCGGTCGACCATCCCAAAGTCGCCGGTTTCCGCAGGAGTTGCGCCGCTCGGTCACTTATGTCAAGCGGTGTCATATCCGCTGGCGCGCCGCCCTTGCGCCTACATTCGGAAAGGACTTCCGCGCGATTGGAACTGCTGCTTGCCCCCTCGGATGACGGTTTCACGATCCAATCGGGCCGGATTTGCGTGCTCCGTCATAGCGCCAATCGCCCGGCCGTAGTCGTCGCGCGCGGGGCGGCAGAGGTGACGATGGTGCGTGGCAATTTCCATTTCGAGGATCGGATCACGGATCGCGTGGAGCCCACCCACGTCAGGTTCGTCGCAGGAGGACTGCTCCTCCTCCATGACGGTGTCGCCGTTGCGCGGCTGCGCGTGGTGGGCAATACCATCACGATCGAGGCCATCGATCCCGCCGCGAACCGCCTGTGGGCACGGTTTCATGCCGAACCGGGGGAGGCGGTTTGGGGCGGGGGAGAGCAGATGAGCTATCTCGCCCTCAATGGCCGCCGGTTTCCGATGTGGACCAGCGAGCCTGGCGTCGGCCGCGACAAATCGACCGAACTCACCCGCGCGATGGACCAGGCCGGAATGGCGGGTGGGGACTACTGGACCACCAACTACCCCCAACCGACCTTCCTCACCTCGCGCTGGCTGGCGGTGCATCTTGATGCAAGCTGCTACAGCGTGCTCGATTTCACCGGACCGGCTGCGCATCAGGTCGAGGTGTGGTCGAACGCGGCGCGCTTCGAAGTCTTCACTGCGGACGGCCCCAAGCCTCTGGTCTCGCGTCTGTCCGAACGCTTCGGTCGGCAACCGCCTTTGCCCGAGTGGGCGATCAGCGGCGCCATCGTCGGGCTGAAGGCCGGTGCCGAAAGCTTCGACCGACTGCAGGCCTACCTCGAGGCAAACGTGGCGGTGTCCGCGCTCTGGTGCGAAGATTGGGCCGGTATCCGCGAAACCAGCTTCGGCCGGCGCCTGTTCTGGGATTGGCACGCTGGGGCGCGCAGCGCCGCGCGCTACCCCGATCTCGAGAAACGCATCGCCATTCTGGCCGATCGCGGTATCCGTTTTCTCGCCTACGCCAATCCGTACCTGGCGGAAGATGGCGAACTCTATGCGGAAGCGCTGGCGGGTGGGCATTTCTGCCTGCGCCGAGACAGCGACGAGCCCTACCTCGTCGATTTCGGTGAATTTGAATGTGGCGTCGTCGATTTCACGCGGGCGGAAACCCGCGGCTGGTTCGCTGAGCGAATTCTCGGCAGGGAGATGCTCGATCGCGGCATGCGGGGCTGGATGGCCGATTTCGGCGAATACCTGCCCGTCGATCTGCGGCTCGCCGACGGGTCGGACCCGATGACGGCGCACAATCGCTGGCCGGTGCTTTGGGCGCAGGTCAATGCCATGGCGCTCGCCAGCCGCAAGCTGACGGGAGACGCGCTATTCTTCATGAGGGCTGGCTTCTCCGGCGTACAGGCGCATTGCCCTTTGCTGTGGGCGGGCGACCAGTCGGTCGACTTCACGCGCCACGACGGGATCGGCACGGTCATAACCGGAGCACTCTCGGCCGGCTTGGTCGGCAATGCCTACAGCCATTCCGATTGCGGCGGCTATACCTCCCTCCTAGGGAACGTGCGCAGCGAAGAGCTGCTGATGCGCTGGTGCGAATTGGCCGCCTTCAGCCCGGTGATGCGCAGTCACGAGGGCAACCGGCCCGACGATAACTTGCAGTACGATAGCACGCCCGACCTCCTCGCCTGCTTCGCCCGGTGGAGCCGGGTGCACGCCGCGCTAGCGCCCTATGTCCGCGTGCTTTGCGAGGAGGCCGCGGCGACCGGCATTCCCCTTCAGCGTCCGCTTTTCTTCGATGCGCCCGATGATCCCCAGTTGTTTGCGGTACAGGATCAGTACCTTTACGGGCCGGACCTGGTCGTCGCCCCGGTGATCCAGCAAGGCGCGGTCGAGCGCGAGGTCATCCTCACCGGCAATGCCGCCTGGCGCCACGTCTGGACCGGTCGCGACTTTGCGCCCGGCAGACATGTGGTGAGCGCCCCAGTAGGCAACCCGCCGGTATTCTATCGGCCCGACAGCCCGTATGCCGCGCTATTCAAAGACCTTCCGTTGGCGATGCGCGCATGAGCAGCCGTTCCAACATCCGCGATGTCGCTGCTCTCGCCGGGGTGGCGGTCAAGACCGTCAGCCGGGTGCTCAACGGCCATCCCTACGTCAGCGTCTCGACGCGTGAACGGGTCGAGCAGGCGATGAAGGCCCTCGAGTTCCGCCCCAGTGTAGCGGCGCGCATCCTCTCGGGCGCGAAATCCAATCAGGTTGCACTAATCTACGACAACCACAGTCCCTATTACACATTTCAGATCCAGAAGGGCTGCTGGGACTTCTGTCACGCGCAGGGCATCCGCCTGCTCGCGCAACCTGTCGATGTGGAAGACGCAGCGGTTGGCGCGGAAGTCCGCGGGCTGATCTCCGAAACGCATGTCGACGGTATAATTCTATCTTCGCCGGTGACCGACTGCGCCGCAGTGCTCGCCGTGCTCGATACGCTGGATGTTCCGTTCGTCCGCATCTCTCCGGGGACTAACCACGCGCTGACCAGCTCGGTCTTTATGGACGACGCGCAGGCGGCGGACGACATGACCACGCACCTCATCAATCACGGGCATCGCCGGATCGGCTTCATCAAAGGTCATCCCAGCCACCTGGCGAGCGAGGAGCGGCTGTTCGGCTATCGCCGTGCGCTCGAGCGCGCGGGCATCGCTTTGGAGTCGGCGCTGGTGATCGACGGCCAGTTCGATTTCGACAGCGGGGTGTTGGCCGCCGTCGCGCTGCTCGACATGCCCGCGCCGCCAACGGCAATTTTCGCGTCCAACGACGACATGGCCGCCGGGGTGCTGGCAGAAGCACATGGGCGCGGAATCGCGGTCCCGGCACAGCTTTCAGTCGTTGGATTCGACGATACGACACTGGCGCGTACCGTCTGGCCGCCCTTGACGACGATCCATCAGCCGATGGCGGAACTTGCCCGCACCGCAGCGGAAATTCTCATCGCCGGAGGCGACATCAACCATCGTCGCCTTCCGCATCAACTGGTGGAGCGTGCGTCGGTCGCTCCGCCCCCGAGGAGCCCTCAATGAGTCAATTGCCCGCCCCGCCGGTCACCCGGTCTCTCGGACGAAGTGGAATCGACGTTTCGCCCATTGCCTGGGGCATGTGGCGCCTGGCGGAGGGTGGCCGCAGCGCGACCGATGCTGCCAGGCTGGTTCATACCGCGCTGGATGCCGGGATCACGCTGCTCGACACCGCGGACATCTACGGCTTCGACGGGCATGATGGCTTCGGCGATGCCGAGACGCTGCTGGGCGAGGTCCTCGCTGCCGACGGGTCATTGCGCGGGCGGATGGTGCTGGCGACCAAGGGCGGCATTCGTCCGCCGCTGCCCTACGACCAGTCGCCCGAATATATCGCGCAGGCGATCGACAATTCCCTGCGGCGACTGCGGGTCGACATGGTCGACCTGTGGCAGATCCACCGCCCCGATATCCTCGCGCATCCGCAGGAAGTTGCTCGCGCGCTGGAGGACGCAATGGCAGTCGGCAAAATTCGCGCGCTGGGGGTGTCCAACTACACGCCTTCGCAGATCGACGCTCTAACCGCTTTCCTCGGTCAGCCTCTGGCCAGCACCCAGCCGGAGATCAGTCCCTTGCGGATCGAGCCATTCGAGAATGGGCAGCTTGACCAGGCGATGCGATTGGAGCTGACTCCGCTCGCGTGGTCGCCGCTGGGCGGCGGCCGGCTGTTGAGCCCCGATACCGCGCGCGACGAGGCTGTCGCCGCGGAGCTTGATCGCGTGGGGCAGGAGCAGGGCGTAAGCCGAAGCGTCGCCGCTTATGGTTGGCTGATGGCCCACCCGTCGGGGATCGTGCCAATCGTCGGCTCGCAAAGCCCGGCGCGAATCGCGGAAGCCGCGTTGGCGCTCACGATGCGCTGGACCCGCGCGGACTGGTATGCGGTGCTCGTCGCCGCACGAGGAGAAAGGCTGCCATGACCCACCAATGCGAGATTGCGTGGTTCTCCGCGCTTTGCGACGACGATTACGAATTTCTCGGCGTTCCCGATCCGCAGCTCCAGTCGAGCTGGGAGCATTGCCGCAGCATAGTGCTGCGCGCCGAAGAGGGCGGGTTCGACAACATCCTGCTCCCCTCTGGCTACCAGCTTGGGCTCGACACCACGGTGTTTGCCGCGGCGATCGCGCCGATGCTGACACGCATGAAGCTCCTGTGGGCGACTCGCATCGGCGAGGACTGGCCGCCGCAGCTCGCGCGCCGCATTGCCACGCTCGATCGCATTCTGGGCCCCAACGCGGAAGGCACCGCGGGGCGACTGAACGTCAATATCATCTCGTCCGACATGCCGGGGCAGAGCATGCCGGGAGGACCGCGTTATGCGCGGGCCACCGAGGTGATGAAGATCGTCCGCGCGCTGCTCAATGGGGAAAGCATCGATCACCCGGGCGAACATTATCAACTCAAGCTCGACCCGCCACGCATCCGCACCATAAGCGGCAAATGTCCGCCGTTCTACTTCGGCGGGCTGAGCCACGAGGCGCGTGAATGCGCGGCCGAAGCGTGCGACGTCTACCTGATGTGGCCCGACACGATGGACAAGGTGCGCGAGACCATCGCCGACATGAAGGCGCGCGCGGGCAGGTTCGGGCGCCAGCTCAAGTTCGGTTACCGCGTCCACGTCATCGTCCGCGAAACCGAGGACGAGGCGCGTCAATACGCCGACCGGCTGTTGTCCAAGCTGGATGACGAGAAGGGGCGCGCAATCCGCGAGGCCTCGCTCGATGCCAAGAACTACGGGGTTCAGCGTCAGGCCGAGCTGCGCGGCGCGGCAGACGGCGACGGCTTTGTCGAGGACAATCTGTGGACGGGGATTGGCCGTGCCCGTTCGGGCTGCGGTTCGGCCATCGTCGGCACACCCGATCAGGTGCTGGCCAAGTTGCGGGCCTATCAGGCCGAAGGAATTGAGGCGTTCATACTCTCGGGATATCCCCATGTGAACGAATGCGACATGTTCGCCCGATACGTGCTGCCGCATATCGAGCATGGCCCGCTTCGGTTTTGAGCCCATGATCAGAATGCAGAACGCTTCGGTATTGCCGTGATCGGCGGCCGGGCTTGCCGCCAACAGGAGCGCTTGGAATGACAACTCGCATCGTCGCCATCGGCGGCACGGTAAATGCCGACAGCTCGACCGAACGTGCGATGCGTTTGGCGATCGGTGCTGCGGCGGCGGCGGGGGCGGAGACAGAGGTCTTCGGTGGAGAGTATCTCCGCGCGCTGCCCCATTACCGCGGCGAAGGTTACGGTATCCAAGACGGCGCCGAGCTGGTCGAGGCCGTCCGCAGAGCCGACGGAGTAATCGTCTGCTCTCCGGGATATCATGGCTCGCTGTCCGGGCTGGTCAAAAACGCTCTCGATTATCTCGAGGACCTCGCCAGCGACGATCGACCCTATCTCGACGGACGGGCGGTGGGGCTGATCGCGACGGCCTATGGGGATCAGGCCACCATGAGCACGCTGCTCACCCTGCGCTCGATCGTCCACGCGTTGCGCGGCTGGCCGACCCCGATGGGCGCCACCGTGAAAGTCTATGACGGTCTGTTCTCGCCCGATGGGGAGTGCCTGGAGGATCGGGCGCGAATGCAGTTGGAACTCGTCGGCCGCCAGACATGCCGCGGCGCGCGAGCATTGGCTCTTGCGGAGCGGGCCCGGTGAGCGACGCATTGCAATCCGCGACGGATGCTCTCGCAGAGGGGCGGATGATCGTAATCACCGGCGATCGGTTGCGCGGCGGCGACATCGATTTCTGCATAGCGGCTCGGCACGTCAGTCCCGATGCCGTCAATTTCATGGCGACCCACGGACGCGGCCTTATCTGTCTCGCGCTGACCCCCGCGCGCGCCGTGAGATTGGGCATAGAATTGATCAACCCTGGACGCGAACATCAATCCGGCCGGCCCCACGGGCGCTCGATCGAGGCGGCCAGCGGGATCACCACGGGCATTTCCGCAGCAGATCGCGCGCGCACCATTGCTGTTGCCGTGGCAGAGGGCGCAACCGCGAGCGACCTGGTTTCGCCAGGCCATGTTTTTCCCTTGATCACAGCCGAGGGCGGCCTTGCGGAGCGTCCCGCCGCGGCGGAGGCGGCCATAGAACTGTGCCGCCGGGCTGGCGCAGGCGATGCGGCCGTCATCTGCTCGATCATGCGCGACGACGGGGAGATGGCCCGCATCAGTGACATCAGCCAATTGCTATCGGAACACCGGCTCCCCGTGATCGACTTATCCGCGCTGTTGGCTCCCGACTGCGCCTAAATCGATTGGGGAGTGGCTCAGCCGTCAATGCCCGACGGCGGTGGCCCGGCTCACTGCCGCAGCAATCGCTCCGCCATTGCCCTGACCTCGGCGCCCATGTCTTCGCGCTCCAGTGCAAGAGCCAGCGTCGCTTCGACGAAGCCGGTCTTGTTGCCACAGTCGAAGCGGCGCCCGGCGAAGGTGACCGCGTGGAAGGGCTGGGTGCCGATCATCTGAGCCATGGCATCGGTGAGCTG
>SXGU01097321.1_pt1 | contig 16630 bp, 12 predicted proteins | sample 3174531 | NCBI WGS metagenome assembly SXGU01 (sample SAMN11356863, study PRJNA531348) | freshwater metagenome | isolation source: freshwater sample F1-140 | place: China: Fuxian Lake, Yuxi | collected 2017-12-25 | reverse complement strand
GTTCGTCTCACCTGCGGCTGCCTCGGCTGCGACAAGGAGTTGCCGTACTTCCAAGAGGTCCACGCCGCTTACAAAGCGAAGGGGCTCATCAGTCTCGCCGTCTTCAAAGAGGCCGATGCCAAGATCGAATCGTACGCGAAGGAAAAGAAGATCAACATGCTCTACGCGGTGGATCCGAAGGGTGAGAGCTGGAAGGTCTTTCAGACGAAGGCCATGCCGAGCAATTTCCTGATCGAAAAGGGTGGCCGTATCGCCGCCATTTCCGCCGGGTGCGACACGAGCGGCCTGCTCGCGCGCGGGCTCGGTGACAAAGCGGCCACGCTCGTCGGGACCGAGAAGGTGGACATCAAGGCCACCGTGGATCAGAAGAAGAAGAGCAAGTAGGCCGCACAGCGGCCACGGGCTCACCACATCAACTCCTGCAGCCGGAGCGAGACTTCCTCGGCGTTGGCTCGGGAGTTGAAGGCCGAGATGCGGAAGAAGCCCTCGCCCTTCGAGCCGAAGCCCGCACCGGGCGTGATGACGACGTTCGCCTCATTGAGGATTTTGTCGAACGCAGCCCAGCTCGTGATGCCCTTCGGCGTTCTCACCCAGATGTACGGCGCGTTCACGCCGCCGAACACTTTCAACCCGGCCTTCTTCGCGCCGGTACGCAGCACCTTCGCATTGCCCATGTAATGCTCGATGAGGCCGCGCACCTGCGCCTTGCCCTCGTCCGAGTAGAGCGCCTCGGCGGCGCGCTGGACGATGTAGGAGACGCCGTTGAACTTCGTGCACATCCGGCGGTTCCAGAGCGGGTGGAGCGGCTTTACCTCGCCGGTCTTCGTCTGCGCGTTGAGCGATTTCGGCACCACGGTGAAGGCGCAGCGCGTCCCGGTGAATCCGCCGTTCTTGGAGAAGGAGCGGAACTCGATGGCGCACCCGCGCGCGCCGGGTATCTCGTAGATCGAGTGCGGGATGCCCGGCTCGCTGATGTACGCCTCGTACGCGGCGTCGAAGAGGATGACGGCCTTGTGCTCCAGCGCGTACTTCACCCACGCCTCGAGTTGCGCGCGCGTCGCGGCGGCGCCGGTAGGGTTGTTCGGCGAGCAGAGGTAGATGACGTCCACGTGCTTCTTCGGCGGCTCGGGGATGAAACCGTTGCTCGGCCGGCAGGGAAGGTAATCAATCTTACCGTACGCACCAGCCTCGTTCGCTTCGCCGGTGTGGCCGGCCATCACGTTCGTGTCCACGTACACGGGGTAGACGGGGTCGCTGATGGCGATCCGGTTCTTGTGTCCGAGGATGTCGAGGATGTTGCCGCAGTCGCACTTCGAACCGTCGCTCACGAAGATTTCGTCGTCGGCGACATCGAGCCCCTTGTCACGAAAATCATTCTTCGCAATGGCGGCGCGGAGGAAGTCGTAGCCCTGCTCGGGGCCGTAGCCCTTGAAAGTCCCGCGTGTGCCCATCTCGTCCACCGCCTTGTGCAACGCCGCGGTGACGGCGGGCGGGAGCGGTTCGGTGACGTCGCCGATGCCGCAGCGGATGAGCCGCTGCGCGGCGGCGGGATTCGCGTCCGTGAAGGCCTTCACGCGCCGGGCGATCTCGGGGAAGAGGTAACCGGCCTTGAGCTTGAGATAGTTGTCGTTCAGGTAAGCCATGGTGCGTGCGATGTCAGTGTTGATTCATTCTCCATTCCGATTGGCCGAAGCCAAAATTCAAGACGCTGACGGTAATGAAGGCCGGCCGTGGATGCAATAGCCGGCATCAGCGCGCTTGCATGCTATTTCTTTGCGCCGGCCTGTAGATAAGCGAAGAGATCGCGCAGTTGCTGGTCGGTTAACGCATCAGTCAATCCTTCAGGCATGATCGAGATAGACGAGGCTTGGAGCTTCGTCACTTCCGAGCGCGGAAGCGTGGTGCGCTGGCCGGCGATGAGCAGTGTCACGGACTTTGGCGACTGCTCGACGAGCAGTCCGGTGAGGCTCTGCTGATCGCGCATTGTGACGTCGAAAGCGATGTATTCCTCACGAATGGCGAGGCTCGGATCCACGATGGCCGGCAGGATGAAATCGAGGTTGTCGCGCTCGTAGCCGGTGAGGTCGGGGGCGAGCTTGGCACCCTGTCCATTCAGCATGTGGCAATTGGAACAGAGCACGACGAAAATCTCACGGCCCGCCTTCGCGTCGCCTTTGCCACTGGCGAGGAGCTTCCGAACCTTCACAATTTGCGCCTCTTTTTCCAGCGTGCTCTTCGTGAGCCGCCCCCAGTGTTTCTTCAGCAGTGCATCACACTGCGGATCACGCAGGTTTTGGATGGCGAGTAGGTTGGCCACACTGACTTGTTCCTTCTTCAAGTCGCCTTTGTCCACCGCCTCGAGCAACAGGCGCGCCCACGCGCTGCGACTGGCGAAGATCGCTTGCGCGGTAGAACGAAGTTGGGGGCTGAACTCCGCGTGAAGTTCGAGCAATGTGCGGGCGACCTTCAGATCATCGAAGCGCTGCAATGCGTTCAGCAATTCGCTCCGGCGCGGCTCATTTTTCTCCGTCCGCAGCAGTTCGAGCAGCAACGGGAGCGCGGCGGCCTCGCGGCACTCGGCGACGAGGGCGAGCAGTTTGGCACGGTCGGCTGCGGTGGTTTTCGGATCGGCGATATGCTGGGCAGCGGCGATGGCGCCCGGCGTGTGACCGAGGCGGAGCGCGACGCTGACGAGCGCCGGCGTGTGCGGGCGCGATTCCCAGATTGCGGTGACGCGCGTCTTGAGAGGCGCGGGGATGGCTTGCAGTGCGTCACCGCGCAGCCCTTCATCCATTCCGATGATGAGCCGGTCCACATGTTCGGACGAAGGTGCGAGGGCGAGTAGCATCGCGGCTGCGGCGAAGCTTTCCTCGGTGCGCTCCGCGGCGTAACGCTGGCCGAGGCGCGCGACGAGATGGCGCGCGACGAGAGGCGTGCTCCAGAAAGCCGGCTCCTTGAAGAGATCCAGCACGGAGGCCCGGTCGCTGGCCGCCTTGCTCTCAATGGCCCACCAGAGTAGGAGCGGTTGGTGCTTGTCAGCGGCGTCCTCCGCTCGCAGACAGAGAGCGCGTACGAGGGGCAGCGCCGTCGGAGCGGGCCAGCGTTTGCAGGAGGCGGCGAGCTGGGTGCGGACTTCCACGTTCGCTTCGTTACGGGCCAATTCCATGAGTTGAGCCTGCAACTTCGGCGAGAGGCGCCGACTGTCGCCGAGCAGCCGGATGGTCCAATAGCGGACGAACGGATTCGTGTGCGCCAACGTCTCGCTGGCGAGCGCGTCGTCGAAACCGCCGCTGGCGTTGATGGCCCAAAGCGCTTCGAGCGCGAGTTGGCCGGTCTCGTGTTTCAACAGCGTCTTGAGCGCAGGCACCGCCACTGGGTCGTGGCGGTCGGCGAGCAGGCGCTGAGCTTCCTGACGGAACCATTTGTTCGGCGTGTTCAGGTGGCTGATCAATTCGTCCGTGGAAAGTTTGGCGAGATCGAACGGTTTGGTGGTGTTGGTTCCTTTGCTTCGCAAGCGATAGATGCGGCCGCTCTCCTTGTGCCACGTGTCGCGCGGGTCGAGGTGGCTGAGGCGGCTGTCATACCAATCGGCGAAGTAAATGGCGCCGTCCGGTCCCGCTTTGGTGTCCACCGGTCGGAACCATCGATCGTCGGTCTGGATCAGGGGATCGGTATCTTCGGTGCGGAAGGTCGAGGTGTCGGCGTACAGGCGGCTGGTCTGGACGCGGTTGACCAGCGACATCGCGGCCACGAGTTGACCTTCGAGCGACGGGATCGCGCCGCCTTCGTAGATGATGATGGATTGGGCGAAGCGCGGCTTGAATCCGTTGTGGGCCATGTGCTCAAACCACCCGTACGAATACGGGTTCATCAACGGCCCGTGCTTGCCCCAGCCTTTGATGTACGCGCCGCCCTGCTCGTAGTGCAGGCCGCGCGTGTCACCGTAGTTCGATCCCGAGAAGAGCCGTCCCTGCGCGTCAAACTCCACGGAGTACGTGTTGCCGCCGCCCTCGGCGAAGACTTCGAATTCCTTCGTCACCGGATGATAGCGCCAGATCGCTTGTCCGAGGAATTTCACTCCCTTCACGTCTGCCGTGCAGGTGCTGCCGTGTGCTCCGTAAAGCCAGCCGTCGGGCCCCCAGCGCAGGCTGTTCGCGCCTGAGTGGGTGTCCTCCAAGCCGAATCCCGACAGATGCACCTCGGGATCTCCGTCGGGCACGTCGTCCCGATTTTTGTCCGGATAAAAAAGCAGATACGGCGGCATCAAAACCCATGCGCCGCCGCGGCCAACCACCACGCTTCGCGCCATGTTCAAGCCGCTCAGGAAAACTTTGCTCTTATCGAATGTGCCGTCGCCATTGCTGTCCTCGAGGATCGTGATCTGGTCGGCGCCGCGGAAGTGCCGCGGCGGGGGCGGAGACACTTTGTCGTAGATCGCGCGCAGGTATTGGTCGTACTTCACGATCTTCATCCCGGCGGGGAAGGGATATTGCAGATACTCGACGACCCACAGCCGGCCGCGCTCGTCAAAGTTCATGTTGAGCGGTTGCCGGATGGCGGGCTCGTGCGCGGCCACTTGCACCTCGATCCCGGCCGGGAGGCGGAATTGCTGGATGGTTTCAGCGGGCGAGAGCGGTTTGGATCGATCCGAGAGCGCGCCGCGTCCTTGGAACTTCTCGACGAATTCTTTCAGCTTGGGATCAAAGCGTTCGTCCGCCCCCCGCGCAGTGGTGGCGAGGAGAATGAGAATGGTGACGATGGAGTTGATCCGGCTCACAGTGACAGCATTTCAACACCGCGCTGCGTCCGCGTCAAACGCAGCTTCGCGGTTCGCGCGCACTTTTTCAAATCAGAAGACCGGCGACCGCGGCGTTCAGTAGCGTGGCTGTGAAGCCGATGAACAGCGCGCGCATCCCGAGCCGCGCGAAGTCGTGCCGGCGATCCGGGGCGATCGCGCTGAGGCCGCCGATCTGGATGCCGACCGAGGCGAAGTTCGCGAAGCCGGTCAGCGCGAAGGCCGCGAGCAGATAGGAGCGGTCGCTCATGAAGCCTTCTGTGGCTTTCCAGCCCTTCATCACGAGGTAGGAGTAGTGCTCATTGATGGCGAGCTTCGCTCCGAGCAGGCTGCCGACCTTCGAGATATCTGCCGATTCCACTCCCATCAGGAAAGCTACGGGCGAAAAAGCCCAGCCGAGGATCTTCTGTAATGTGAGGTCTTTCCACGCCAGCCCAATCAAGCCATCGAACATCGCCACGAAGGCGATGAAGACGATGAGCATGGCTCCGACGTTCAGGGCGAGTCGGAGACCATCGCCGGTGCCGCCCGCGGCCGCGTCGATGCCGTTCACGTAAGGGGATTTCTCCGACTGGGTCTGGAGGGTGCCGGCGGTTTCTGGCCTGCCCAGCTCGGGCATGAAAAGTTTCGCGAGATAGAGGCTGCAGGGGCAGGCCATGATGCAGGTCGTCAGCACGGCCACCGGGTCGGCTCCATAGCCGATGTACACCGCCATCATGCCGCCGGAGATGTGCGCCATGCCGCTGGTCATCAGCGCAAAGAGTTCCGAGTTCGTCATCCGCGGCACGTACGGTTTCACGATGAGCGGCGCTTCGGTCTGTCCCATGAAAACGTTGGCCGAGACGGAGAGGGTTTCCGCACCGCTGGTGCGCATGAGATGCATCATGACTCGCGACATCAGTCGCACGCAGCGCTGCAAAATCCCGTAGTGATAGAAGACGGTGAAGAGCGCGGAGATAAATAAGATGGGGGGCAGCGCCTTGAAGGCGAAGATGAACAGGAATTCCTTGCCGGGGTTCAGCGCCAGATCACCGGGACGCGCCAGATTGCCAAAGACGAACTCCGCGCCCCGGTCGGAGAATGCGATGAGCTTCACGACCACCACCTTCGCCGCGTTGAAACCGTCGTTCACTTGCGGCACTTTTAGCACGAGCACGGCGAGGATCACCTGCAACGCCACGCCCCAACCGATCGTCCGCCAGTTCACCTGCCGCAAGTTGCGCGAGCACATCGCCACCAGACCGAAGAAGAAGAGAATCCCCGAGAACGCCTGCCCACGCGTCCCGATCGTGTCGCGCAGCAGCCATGCACTCCAAGCAATCCCCGCGATGCCCGCGCCGATTCCGATGCGCCAACTCCACGGCGTGGCCGGCAGCGATGCCGGCTCAGGCGATGTACTCTCCCGGACAGTGGGGGTGGGAGATTCGAGGTTCATCGGTGTTGGGTGTTGGTGTTGGTGTTACGTGATAGGGGCTTCGATTGGATTGGATTAAGGCACAGGGTTTGCAGGGTGAATAGCCAATAATTGGCATCACCAGCGCAGTTAGACAAATCCGAGCGCTCCGCCATAGAAAACTTCGTCTCCGAGGTTGCGCGGTACGAAGACTGGCGGCAAGCTGACCTCGTTACGCAATGTTCCACCGACTCTCCATTCTCCTGCTCGCCGGTGCTCTCGTACTGGCGGGCGCGGAGACTCCACCGATTCGCGCCGGCTCGCTCCATCTCATCAATGGCGATATCTTCTCCGGCGAGTTCGTTATGTTTGATGCGAAGGAAGGGGTCCAGTGGCGGCATCCGGCGGCCAAGGCGCCGTGGTTGATCGCAGGGGAGAGCCTTTCTAGGATCGAGCTGCGCCCTGTCACCACACCCAAAGAATTTCGCCGCCACAACGCTCTCGTGCGCCTCGTGAATGGGGACCTGTTGGCGGGGGATGTCATCGAATTGGATGCCGCGCAGCTCGCTTTCGACACGTGGTACGCCGGTCGTCTGAATCTTCCGCGCGCCGCGGTGCGTGATGTCTCCTTCAGTGCGCACGGCCGTGCGGTTTTGGATGGCGCGGCGGCTTTCGCTGGCTGGGGGGGCGGCGTCATCGGCGTGCAGCTCGGTGAAGACGGCGAGGAGATCGGCGGCGTCCTTGTGAACAATACCATGGCCAACGGCCCGGCTGAAGCGGCCGGCGTGAAAGCCGGCGACATCGTCACCGCTGTGGACGGCAAAAAGTTTCTGAAACGTGATGTGCTCATTGCGGACATCAAGAGCCGCGAACCGGGGCGGAAGGTCACGGTCGCGTTCCGGCGCGCGGATGAGAAGTTCGAACGCGAGATCACGCTGGCGGCCATGGGCTGGCAGGTGAAGGAGGGCGCACTCGTCAGCTCTGGCGACGCGGGTGTCCTCGGCCGCAACGTTGACTTTCCCGACGCGGCGAACATCGAGTTCGATCTCGACTGGCGCGGACTTCCCTCGATGGCCGTCGCCTTTTGCACCGACAATCCCGCCGCCTTCTCCCTCGGGAACGCCTACACGCTCAACTTCAGCTCGGGCTTCGCCCATCTGGGTCGGCACGAGAAGAACGGCGACGGATACACCACCACCACTCTCGATTCTCCCGCAGCCCTCCAACTCGCCCGCGCCGCCGGGACTGTGCATCTCTCGATCCGTTTCGATAAACGCACGAAGACCATCGCGCTGCTCATCGACGATGCGCTCGTGAAACAATGGCACGATCCCCAAGACTTCGCGGGCAAGGGCAGGGGATTGGCCTTCTCAACCGCCGCGCAGAGCCAGATGCGTATCACCCACCTGCGGATCTCCGAATGGGATGGTCAACTGCCCGCGAAGTTGGGTGAGTCGACAGGCGAGGCGCGTGAGGATTCCCTCCGGCTGATGAACCGAGACACGATCTCCGGCGGCGTGACAGCCATTCGCGCCGGCAAGGTGACGGTGAAGGCTGCTTTCGGCGAAGTGCAGATTCCGCTGGATCGGATTGGCCGCATCGAGTTCGCCACATCGAAGCCGGCAGCAGCCAATGGCTCTGGTCTGACGATAGGTTCCTTGTCAGGACGCAACCGACTGACGTTTCAGTTGCAGTCGTGGCGCGGCGGCGAGGCGCAGATCGTCAGTCCACTCTTCGGTTCCGCCCGCGTTTCCACCGCGGCTTTTACCATGCTGGAGTTTGACCGGAAATAGACCGGCACCTACGACCTTGGCTCGGGGTGCCACTGGCGGGCGGCCAACTCGGCCAATTCTTCGAGGTAACGTCCGGCTGCTTTCTTCGCCTTTTCTGGCGAGGTGATTTCGTTGAGCGCGCGGGCCACGGCGAAGATCCGGCGAAGCTGGGCGCGGTCTTCCACCCGGCCGCCGAGTCCCACGCACGGAATCTTTCGTTCCTTGCAACGGGAGGCCAGTTCGCCGACCCCTTTGCCCATCAGTGTCGATCTGTCGAGCGCCCCTTCGCCGGTGACGACGAGGTCGGCGTGGCGTAGATGTCGGTCGAGTTGCGCGTGCCGGGCAATGAGATCAAAGCCGGGCGCTAATCTGCCGCCGGCAAAAGCGCGCAGGCCGAAGCCGAGTCCGCCCGCCGCCCCGCTACCCGGCTCAATGGCGAAATCGTGATGGAGCTGCCCTCGAGTAACAGCGGCCAGCCGCCGAAGAGATTTCTCCGCAGTCGGGAAATCCGCAGGAGAAAGCCCTTTTTGCGGGCCGTAGATCCGCGAGCAGCCGCGGACGCCAAGAAGCCGATTCTGCACGTCCACCGCCACCACGACTTCAAGACCGATCCGTTTCTGGGGTGGACGGAGGGAAACGAGCCGATGCAAGTCGGTCCAATGTTCAATCGGCTGACCATCGCGGTCGAGGAATTGCCAGCCGAGAGCGCGAGCGAGACCAAATCCGCCGTCGTTAGTCGCGCTGCCGCCGATGCCGACGAGACAACGGCGCGCCCCTTTTTTTACCCCGGCGACGAAGGCAGAGCCCAATCCGCGCGTGTCGAGTTGGAACGGGTGAAATTTCCCCGGTGGCAAAAGAGCTAGTCCGATGATCCGGGCGGATTCGATGATGGCCGTCCGGCTTTCAGGCTCCCACCACCAGTGGGTGATCAAAGGCCGTCCGGCGGCATCGACGGTCTTGAGCCGTTGCTGCCGGGCAGCGATGAGTCGGGAGAGGATTTCGCCGAAGCCGTCACCGCCATCACTGATGGGCAGCAGATCGAGCCGGTCATGGGGCCGGGCCTTGCGCCAGCCCCGTGCGATCGACTCGGCAGCCGCGCGCGCAGTGAGGGTTCCCTTGAATTTGTCCGGCGCGATCAAGACCTTCAACGACATGCCGCGACGTTAGCAGTCGCCCTGCAAAAGTTCAGACAAAATCCATCGGATCACAGTAGGGCGGGAGAAGTAATCTAGGAAGTCCATGTCTTGCGATGGCATGATTATCTGAGTAGGCTCCGGTTCGTTCCGCTCCAAAAAACTATGAAATCTTTCCTGAACCGCCGCCAGTTCCTCCGACAAAGTTCCCTCGGGGCCGCCGGCCTCGCGATCGGCGCCTGCGCCACGCCGACCGCCCGCAAACTTTCTGCCAACGACAAGCTCAACATCGGCATCATTGCCGTAGCGGGCCGAGCCGCCGGCAACATCGCTGGTGTGAAGGAGGAGAACGTCGTCGCCATTTGCGACATTGACGCGAACAATCTCGCGAAGGCGGCCCAGCAATTTCCAAAAGCGAAGCAGTATGCGGATTTCCGCCGTTTGCTTGACCAGCGCGACCTCGATGCGGTGGTGGTTTCCACGCCCGATCATTGCCACGCCGTCGCCACGGTCGCCGCGTTGCAGCGCGGATTGCATGTCTATTGTGAGAAGCCGCTCACCCACACTGTCTCGGAGGCCCGGATCGTTTCCGCTGCCGCCCGTCGCGCTGGGCGCGCGACTCAGATGGGAAACCAGATTCACGCTAGCGCCAATTACCGTCGCGTGGTCGAGCTGGTGAAGAGCGGGGCCATCGGGCCGGTCGCCGAGGCGCACGTCTGGGTCTCGGCGATTTACGGAAACCTCACTCCGGTCGAGCCCGCCTCGCCGCCGGCGCACGTGGATTATGATTTGTGGATCGGGCCCCAGAAACATCGGCCGTACCGTTCGCAGTATCTGCCGTTCCACTGGCGTCATTTCTGGGCCTTTGGCGGCGGGACACTCGCCGATTTCTGGTGTCATTATTCCGACCTCGCCCACTGGGCCCTCGACTTGCGCGCGCCGCTCACCGTCGAGGCAGAGGGCCGTGAGCGCCACAGCGAAGTAGTGCCGGTGCACATGACCGCGCGCTACGAGTACCCCGCGCGTCCCGGTCGGCCGCCGGTGAAGCTCACTTGGTATCAAGGTGGCGCGAAGCCCGATCTCCTTGCGAAAATCCTGCCAGCCGATCAAGCGGCGAAATGGAGTAGCGGCGTGCTCTTTGTCGGGACGAAGGGCCAACTGCTCGCCAACTATGGGCAGAACCTGCTTTTGCCGGAGAAGGAGTTCGCCGGGTTCACCCGTCCGAAGCCGTTCATCCCCGATTCCATTGGCCACCACGCCGAATGGCTGCTTGCCTGCAAGACCGGCAGCCCGACCACGAGCAATTTTGATTATGGCGCCGCGCTGACGAGCGCCGGGCTGCTCGGGAACGTCGCCTTCCGTGTCGGGAAGAAGATCGAGTGGGACGCGCAGACGCTTCACGCGCGCAATTGCCCCGAGGCGGAGCAGTTCATCCAGCACCACTATCGCGCGGGTTGGAGCATCTGATCAGGCAGGCAGATCAACGGCCGCCGCGATAAACACACCGGGCCGTGCAGGTCTCGGCCACGACCACCTCGCTGAGCTGCGGCAGGCGCTGCTTGAGGCGGTCCCAGATCCAGACGGCGATGTTCTCGCTGGTGGGGTTTCCGAGTCCCACCACTTCATTCAAGTAATGGTGGTCGAGCTGTTCCCAGAGTGGCTGGAACGCCGTCTTGATCTCCGCGTAATCCATCACCCAGCCGAGGTGCGGATCAGATGCGCCGCAGACGACGATCTCGGCTTGAAAACTGTGGCCGTGCAGCCGGTGGCACTTGTGGCCGGCCGGCAGATGAGGCAGGCGATGTGCCGCCTCGAATTGAAAAGTCTTTCGGAGTTCCATGTTCATAAATTACTGTTCCCAATCGGTCCACGTGACCAGCGCGTTAAGCGGGGAGCATCCGTCTTGACGCCAGGTGAGCGGCGGATTCTGCATCTGGCCGAGTGGACAGATGCGGGTGGCGCCCCACTGCGCCAACTTCCGCGCGATCTGCTTCGCCTCGGATGCTGAAACCGCGAGGCCGACGGTCGAGATGTGGCTGCGGACAGTTTCGGCGGCGCGCAACACTTCGTCGAGATCGTTGATCTCCTTCACAAACACGAAGCGGTTCAAACAGGAGATCTGGAAACGGGCGTCAGCCTCGTACACAACCGTCCACGCGGTCGAATCGGCGCTGCACCACTGGCGCGTCTCGGGCGAGTGCGCGGCGCGCACTTCGTAGAAGGCGCGGCGGGTGGCGATGCTGGCGGCGCTGAAAACATCCAGCGGCCCGCGCGGGGCGAGTTGCTCGTGGTTTTCCAATTCCTTCGCGAGCAGTTCAGCGAAACGTTCGGCAGAGACTGGGCCGTCCTTCTCCACATAAAAAAGATGGGGTGAGAGACAGCCCTGCTGATCCCACGCGGCGACGTCGCGCGCGGCCTGTTGCGCCAGCAGTCGGGCTTGAGCGTGGGTGAGGGAATCGCGGGTGAGATAACCGAAACTGATCCGATGGCCGTGGCCGAGGAAACGGACGTGCCGGGGCAGACGTTGGCGGATGGCGGCGAGGGTTTCATCCGTTCCAGTGGCCGTGACGCAATCGGCTTCGGCAAAGAGCGCCTCCTCGACCGGAACCGTGCCGCCGGGCCATTCAACGATCTCAAGGCAGGCGCCAAGTTTCGGCTCGGCATCATAGAGCGAATGGGCGAAGAGCCGTGGCAATAGTGCTGTTCCGCGAGCGCATTTGAGGAACTGGGCCGAGCGGAGGAGCAGCCCGTGGATGAGGCTCATCAGCGCGGGACAGGGCAGGTTGCCGGCGGCGATGTGCGCGATGAGGGCGGGGCCTTGCGCCAGCGCAGCGCGCTTTTCCAAGCGTTCGCCGGGCGAGGAGGTGAACTCATCCATCCGCCGCGTGTCGCCGAGTTCCTGTTCGAGCAGGAGGTTCAAATTTTCCTCCGTGAGCCGCGCGAAGAAAGTGTCCAGCCCGGCTGTGAGCGTGGCGCGGGAGAAACCGGTGGCCGCAGGACCGAGATCCAGCGCGAGTTTTCGGAACGGGAACTCGGCGTCGCGCCAGTTATCGGCGATACGGGCGATTACCCGCACGAGCTGTGGCGTGGGACGGTCGAGAAGGTAACGTTCGCGGTTCCGTTTCAACGCGCGACACGCCTCGGCGACCATCGCCGGCGTGAGTGCGGCTTCCGGTGGCAGATCGGCGAGGAAATAGTTCGGCAGGTTCATCGGTCAAGCGGTCATCAGCGAGCAGCCTCTCACCTCGGCGCGAGCAGCGCGACCGATCAATTCAAATCCTTCGCCGCGACGGATGGCGAGATCTTCGGTCTGGACCGCCAGCACCGACGAAGTGTTCGCGAGATCGAAGATGCGGAGCAGGCCGGTCTCGCCCTCGCCCACCTCGCGTCCGGTCTCTGGCGAAACGATCTGCACGCGCGCCCACGGTGGAAACAGATGGCGGCGCTGGCTCGCGGCTGCGAATGCGATCCGGTCGTAGGCTTGCGAGCTGAGTTCGCTCATGCCGTATTCGCAGATGATTCCCTCTGCCGGAACGCCGAGGCGACCGGCGATGAGCGCGTGCAGCTCGGCCTGTGGAAGCATGCGCGTGCGGCCTTTGTAACCGCCGGTCTCCATCACGCACGAGCCGGTGGGGAGAGTGAAGCGCAGGCCGCGGGCATCGAGCGCGTCGAGCAAGTTCACGAAAAGGAAAGCGGTGCCGAGGAGTAAGAGCGGCCGTTGTCTCGCCACCGCCATTTGGAATGCAGTGATGGCCTCTTCGGAGTCGAGGATCCATGCGCCGGAGCTGTCGAGTCGGCCGACAAAGCGGGACGGGGCCGCGCCGAAGTCGAGTCGGATCACCTCAAGCATGTGTGCAAGCGATGAATGGGGTGCCAGCGCGGGCGGCGGGGTGAGCAGGAGCAGATCGAAACGTTCGTCGGTTTTCCGGGCGGGCAACAGATGGGCCGCGAACCATGCGCGAAGCGAGTCCTCGTAAAGCGCGAGCGAACGGTCGTCGTGGAAATGGCGGCTGGGCTGTTGTTGGGTGGTGCCGCTGGAATGGAAGATGGTCGTGCGCGCGGCTGGCGGCAGGCTGGTGAGCTCGAGTTCCTTGAACGCGGCGGCGGGCGCGGCGGGGATGCCGCTCCAATGAGAAACCGTGTTTGGGGTTACGTTACGGGCTTCGCAGAGACGCCGGTAAGCGGCGTTGTGTTGAAACTGCAGGGCGAAGAGTTCGAGGGAAAGTTCGTTGAAGCGCGCGTCCGCTTGCGTAAGTGAAGGACCACTGCGCTCATCGGCGCGGATGAAGTCGCGTAGTCGCGCGGCGTAGCCTGAAAATGGATCGAATCGGATCATCGCGGTTTTACTTGCGCCTCGCGGCACGGGCTGGTGTTCCGCCACAGCCAGAAACGTTATAGCGACTTGAACCGTAAGCGGCAAGCCCCGTCACGAGAGGTTTAAGTGAGCCATCGAAAAACAAAAAACCCCGGCAAGTGCCGGGGTTTTACGAGAAAGAGGAAGGTTACTTAGTCGTGCTGGCAGCCCCGTAGCCGGCTTTGGGGCGGCCATCATCATCGAGCTTGCCGCAGGCCCAGAGCAGGCCTCGGGCGAGGAGGTCGAGATAGCGGGCATCTTCCACCGTGCCGTTGTTGTGTCCGACGGTGGTGCTGAAAACACGCGTGCCCTTGAAGTCGTTCACCCAAGCCACGACGGCTTCTACGTCCTTCGTGCTCCCATCCTTCTGCTTCACGGTCTGCTTGCCGCTAGCGAGTACCTTGGCGGTGGGGAAGATCTGGATGTTGTTATAGAGCTCTTCCTTGATGGTCGTCCAATCCGCGAGACCTTTGGTGACGGCGTGGCCCTTGTCGGTGAAGCGGATGGCGATCGGCTCCTGCGGGCCGTGACCGGTGGATTGGAGGCCGAGATACTCGAACCAGGACGCATTCGCGTCGCTGAGCTTCACCGGTTGGCCGATGTTGCCGAAGCGGTAGCAGTGCATGGCGCAATGAAGGTTCATGCCGGGGATCCCCTTGCGGTGCGGCGCGAGCACGCCTGCAATCACGGCGGGATCCTTGATGTCCGCCGAGCATTCATCGTGGATCACGATGTCGTAGCCCTTGGCGTAATCGGCGTTGCCGTAAATCGGCAGCGGCGGCTTGGTGCTCTTGTCATCGCTGTGGATCTGGTCCACGACGACGTTCGCGCGCGCCTCGAGGCCTTTCTTGAGGATGTCTTTTTGCTTCGCGTAATCGTGGCAGCAACCGCCGGTGATGAGCAGCGCGCGGAGCGGCTTTGGGGTGGCGGCGTTCGCGCTGACAGCGAACAGGCCGACGAGGGCGAGGGCGAGGGATGTTTTCAAGGAATGGAGGGTCATGGCTTTGGTTGTTTCTGATTTATCGGGAAAACGTTTTGCGTTCCACGCCGCGCATCCGACGGGCGGATGCGCTGATCTTTCGAAGACTTTAGTGGAAGCCATCGCGGTTGACCAGAACGCAAATGCACCGGCGGCAGAATCGCGCGGAGGTCATTTTAGAAGATTGTATTGGCCGATGAGGGGGAGCGGCTTGCACTCGCCTCGGGCGGCGTTGACGATGCCCAACACCATCAAGACGGTGCAACCGAACCCAAGCGCGTAGCCGACCTTGCCCGCGTACTTGCCGACGAAGGGCATGAAACCGAGGGCGGAGACGAGCGCGCCGACGAGGAATCCCAGCAGACACAGCAGGAGACCTTGATTGGCGTGGTAACGCGCGAAACGCGACTGCGGCGCGACTACCAACCCGACGACGAAGAGGATGCTGATGTAGGCAATGATGGCGTACGCCTTATTCTGCTGCACGTCCTCCTGCGCGTCCTGCGATCCCTGCAGCAGCCGGCTCGTGCGCGAGGTGGCGGCGCGGAAATCGGCCAACGAATTCGCCGGCATCCAGTCGCCCATCCCTTCGCGCCAGACAGGCGTCTCGACTGGCAACGTGCCGGTGCGCAGCAGCGCCTGCAACTGCGCCGTGTCCACCGGCCCGTACGACTGCCCGTTCGCGTGGTAGTTCCAATCCGGCATCGCGTGATTAAGTCATTACCGGCGCGCGAGGGTCAATCCCGCTGTGCCCCGTCCTGATGAAATTGATTTCACGTTCCGCCCCAAACTCGCGGAAACGTTCCGGAACTATTCACTCCGGTGTCGGTAACGATAGATCACGTAGGCGAGGCCCGTCGCTCCGGTGAGCAGCGCGGGGAAGTAGAGCGTCTGGTAGCTGAATCGGACGAAGGCGATCCCGCCCAACACACCGCCCGCGAAGAACGCGCTGGGGATCAGGAAACAGAGGCGCACCCGTCGCCAGTCCAGCGGCAGCCGGCGCAGCCAATGCCCGAGGAAGATGCCGATGTCCGTGAGCATCCCCGAGACGTGCGTGGTCCGGAGCACCGCACCGCTGTAGGTGCTGGCCATCGCGTTCTGGATGCCGCAGGCGCACGAGGCCAGATAGTCCCCAGCCACGTTGTCCAGCTGCAGGAGCGGGACGGCGGCGATGAGCAACACCGCCTCGATGATGAGCGCCACGCCGTAACGTTGACCGAGCTTGAGCGTGCTATCTTGGATGATGAAGCCGCTCAACGCCGCGCCCGCCACGAAGGCAGCGATGACCCAGAAGAGGTGCAGCGCGCCGAGCCAGTTCGCATGGGCCACTTCAATTCCCATGAGCGTGGTGGTGCCGGTCAGGTGAGTGACGCCCTGATGCTGGAAGCTGAGAAAGCCGACCGCGTTCACCATCCCCGCGATGAACGCTAGGAGAACCCCACCGATCCAGACCCATCTCGGTAATTTAGAAATCATGTTCGCGTGGGCAACGGTTTGGCGCGGCGCGCGTCCGTCGCCTTCCACTTCTTCGGATGAGCTGCGACAATAATCATCGGCGAGTATGACGTCTAGCCCGGTTCAGTTTCACTGTGCCGGTTTCAACCGCGGGTCATCGAGGTCGAGCCGGTAGAGTATCTGATTGTAATCATAGCGCGGTGTGGGCGCCGGCTTGTCGGCGAACTGCATCGTGTAGGTTCCCTCGAAGAGCAGCACGGGCGAACCTTCCGGCGTGAACTCCGGGTGCAGGCGCGGGTTGTAGAAGGTGTAGTTCGCGTGGCTGAGCACCTTCACCGCCTTGCCCCACGGGCCGGTCGGCGCGGTCGCCTCGGCGTACCAGAGCTCGCCGAAGACCGACGGCTTGCCGAATTTCTCCATGAAGACTGTGATCCAGCGTTTGCGGAAGGCGTTCCACGCGATGGACCCGCTGTGTGGCGTCACCGCCTTGCCGTCCGCGGCAGAGACGAGGCGCGCCTGCGGCGTGAGCGGTTCCCACGTCTTCTCATCCTGCCACGCCTCGAAGGTCGCTGGGCAACGGAGCGTGGGCAGGGGGTTGCCGAAGAGCAGCCACGTCTTGCCCGCTGCGTCCTGCCACGTCACCGGATGACCTTCGGGAACCGTCGTCGCTTTCGGTGTCGCATCGGATTTCGTCCAGACCGTCTTGAGCTTCTCGAAGGCTCGAACGAAGTGCGGATTCCCAGGCAGTG
>SXGU01530499.1_pt1 | contig 16631 bp, 14 predicted proteins | sample 3174531 | NCBI WGS metagenome assembly SXGU01 (sample SAMN11356863, study PRJNA531348) | freshwater metagenome | isolation source: freshwater sample F1-140 | place: China: Fuxian Lake, Yuxi | collected 2017-12-25 | reverse complement strand
GTTAGCCCCCGGACATCGGTGTTGCGGTCCGGGGGCTAACGCCCTCCGGCTCGCCTGCATTGCGAATACACAGCCATGCACATCGCGATCATCACAGCCGGCGGAGCGGGAATGTTTTGTGGGTCGTGCATGCACGACAACACTTGGGCGAGAGCATTGACGGCGGCGGGGGCCGAGGTCTCGCTGATCCCGACTTACACACCGATCCGAGTCGATGAAGAGAACGTCAGCAACTCGCGACTGTTCTTCGGCGGCATCAACGTCTATCTCTCGTCGCAGTGGCGCTGGTGGCGAGCCGTTCCGAGCTTTCTAAAACACTGGCTCGATCATCCGACGCTGATCCAGTGGGCGACTCGCCGAGCCGTCAGCAACGACGCGAAACAACTGGGCCAACTCACGCTCGATATGCTGGCCGGCGAATCCGGGCCGCAGCGCGAGCAAGTCGAAGAACTCGCCAAGTTCATTGGCGAGCAGTTGCGGCCGGATGTCGTCGTCTTCAGCAATGCGCTCTTGGCGGGAGCAGTTCGTCGAATCAAGCAAGTCTTCAATGGTCCGGTGCTCTGCGTGCTGCAAGGAGACGACATCTTTCTCGACTCGCTGCCTGATTCGCATCGCGAACAGGTTTTGGCGGTGCTGCGAGATCGAGCAAGCGACTTCGACGGATTCATCACCCACAGCCGTTACTACGCCGAGCACATGCAAGCGATGTTGTTCCCCAAAACACCCAGGCGAGCGGGGGGCGTCAGCCCCCCGGTGGATCGGACATCAAGCGTCGTTCCAACAACCGGGGGGCTAACGCCCCCCGCTCGCCAAGACGACAGTGGCCACTTTCACGTCCTTCCGCTCGGCATCAACCTGACTGGCCACGATGGGCAACCGCGTCCAGCCAGTGATCCCTTCACGGTCGGCTACTTCGCTCGCCTCTGCCCGGAGAAGGGGCTGCATCTGCTGGTCGAAGCGTTCGCTCGTTTGCACGCCAAGTACCCGCGCACACGGTTGCGAGTCGGCGGCTACTTGGGTGAGCGAGACCGACTGTACTTTGACCACGTCCGTTCGCAGGCGGCTCGCCTCGGCCCAGCGTTCGAGTTTGTCGGCAGTCCGGCATCGCAGGCCGAGAAGGTTGCGTTCCTGAAGTCGCTGGATGTGCTCAGCGTCCCCACGGTCTATCGCGAACCGAAGGGTCTCTCGATCCTCGAAGCAATGGCGAATGGCGTCCCGGTGGTGCAACCCGATCACGGAGCATTCCCAGAACTCTTGGAAGCCACGCAAGGCGGCCTGTTGTTCGAACCGGGAAGCCTCGCCGACTTGGTCGCGAAGTGGGAATCGCTGCTGCGGGATCCCGACGAGCGACTACGTTTCGCCACTGCTGGCCAGTCAAAGGTGCGAGAGTTGTACTCGTCGCAAGCGATGGCTGAGCAAACCTTGCGACTGTTTGATTTGATGGTTCGACAACCGTAGGTCAGCCTTTCCAGGCTGACCCAATACAGATTGGACGTCGTTCGTTTTTTGGGGTCAGGCTGGAAAGCCTGACCTACGATAGGAGACCGCGCATTGATGACTCCTCAACGTCTGACGGAACTTGTCTCAACCTTTCCCTCGCGGCGGATCGCTGTGATTGGGGACTTCTTTCTCGACAAGTACCTCGAAGTCGATCACGCGCTGGATGAGCCGTCGTTCGAGACCGGGTTGAACGCGAATCAGGTGGCGGCGATTCGGCGGTTCGCGGGGGCGGCGGGAACGGTCGTCAATAACTTGGCGGCACTGGGTTGTCGGACGCTGCACGCGATCGGAGCGGTCGGCGATGACGGTGAGGCGTTTGATCTGCGGCATTGCTTGCACAAGGTTGGGTGTTCGACCGATGGGCTGGTGACGTGCGGCGAGATCATGACGCCGACGTATCTCAAGCCGCGAGATATGAGCGATCCGAGTCTCGCGGGCGAGCATGAGCGATACGACACGAAGAACCGCTCGCCGATGCCGCATGCAGTGCTCGATCAAGTACTGGCGACGCTTGACCGGCGGTTGCCGGAGGTCGAGGCGGTGATTGTGCTCGATCAAGTGGTCGAGGATGACTGCGGAGTCATCACTGCGGCGATGCGTGTGGCGCTAGCTGAGCGTGCTCGGCGGCATCCGGGCGTGCTCTTCTGGGCTGACAGTCGTAAGCACATCCGCGAGTTTAGCAACATGCTCATCAAGCCAAACCAGTTCGAGTCGGTCGGCCACGCGAACCCGTTGCCGGACGAACGCATTGATTTGGACCGGCTCAAGGTTGAACTGCCGGCATTGCGTGCGACCACGCAAGCTCCGGTCTGCGTGACGCTCGGCGAGCGAGGTTTGATGGTCAGCGATCCGGTGCCGACGTTCGTGCGCGCGGTGCGCGTGGCTGGACCGATTGATCCGACCGGCGCGGGAGACAGCGTCACGGCCGGGATGGTGTTGTCACTGATCTCTGGTGCGACGATGCCGGAAGCAGCGCTGATCGGGAACCTCGTGGCGTCAATCACGGTGCAGCAATTGGCGACTACCGGTGTCGCTCGGCCGCAGGAGTTGCCGCCTCGGCTGGAGATGTGGCGCGGGCAGTGATTCATTCCTCTGGCAAGAAGTTGTTGGCAGAGGAATAGGGCCAGAGGAATGAGCTACAAGTGGAGCATCTTCGCGAGCACGTCTTCGAGGACTGCGTCGGTCGAGACTCCGTCGGCTTGGCCCTCAAAATTGAGGATCAGGCGGTGGCGGAGGACGGCGGTGGTGACCGTGCGGAGGTCTTCGCGGGCGACGTGGAAGCGGTGGTCGATGATCGCCAGGATTTTGGCGGCGAGGATGATGGCTTGTGCTCCGCGCGGACTGCTGCCGTAACGGATGAAGCGTTTCGTCATCTCGGTGGCGAGCGGGTCGGCAGGGTGCGTGCCGAGCACTACTCGAACGGCGTCGCGGCGGATGTCGTCGGCGATGGGGATTTGGCGAGCGAGATGTTGCATCTCGCGGATGCGGAGGCCGTCGAGTACCGGGGTCGCGTGCGGCGTCTCGACGTTGGTTGTGCGGTCGAGGATGGATTCAATTTCCGCCAGCGCGGGAAACTTCACCAGCAGCTTGCAGAAGAAGCGGTCGAGTTGTGCTTCGGGGAGCGGGTACGTTCCCTCCATCTCCAATGGGTTCTGAGTGGCGAGAACAAAGAACGGTTCCGGCAGGTGATGTGTATGGCCGGCGACGGTGACGGTGTGCTCTTGCATGGCTTCGAGCAGCGCGGATTGCGTCTTGGGGGTTGCCCGGTTGATTTCATCGGCCAGGACGATGTTGGCGAAAACCGGGCCGGGCTGGAACTCGAAGTGTTTGCGGCCAGTGTCGTCTTCCATGAAGACGTTGGTGCCGATCAAGTCGGCGGGCATCAAGTCGGGGGTGAATTGGATGCGTGAGAACTTGAGATCGAGCGCATCGGACAGCGTGCGAACAAGCAGCGTTTTGCCCAGCCCCGGCACTCCCTCGAGCAGCACATGTCCTCCGGCGAGCAGTGAGAGCAATGTACCGCGGACGATCTCATCCTGACCGACGATGACTTTGCCGATCTCGGTGCGCAGCTTATGAAAGTCGTCGCGAAAGCGGTCGAGTTGAGCGGACAAATCAGCGGTGGGACTCATGCGGGTGGGGCTCCGGATGGAATGGGGCCGCAGTCTGTTGGCCGTTTTGCGTTTCTGCAACGGCGGCCCTCGTGACGGGCTTCTCGAATTCTCCAGAATCTCCAGACAAATCCGGAGACAGGGCGGATCAAGACGTCGGCACTCGGAGAGTGCCTGAAAGAACTGGCGAGCGGGGCGGCGTCAGCCCCCCGGTGATCAGCGTAGACCATGACCACCGGGGGTTGATGCCCAATGGCACTCACTTTGAGCGGAATGGCGCTAGCCACCGGTGATTTGGGATCGACGTTTGCCGGCGAATTACCGGCGGCTAGCGCCTTGCCGCTCACAAAGTGAGTGCCATTGGTCTGACGCCGCCCCGCTTGCCTGTAAGAACATCGGGAGCAGTGCATGAGCGGCGACGTTTGGGGAGATCGATTTCGGCAGCGGCTGGATGGGCATAATCCAGCGGACCCGCAGCATGTCTCGGCGTTGGTCGATGCGATCCTGACGAGTGCTCGCGACGCCGGGGCCAGCGACGTACATCTGGTGCCGCAAGAGTTTGGTCTGGCGATGTTGCTGAGACTCGACGGCGTATTGCAGCCGGTTGCGGAGTTGCCGAAGGAAACCTCCACGAACGTGATCGCGCGGCTGAAGGTGCTCTCCGAGTTGCTGACGTATCGCACCGACGTGCCTCAAGAGGGGCGTGTGCGGTCGGACGCGATGGCCGTGGTGAATGGGAACGGCGAACAAAAGCGGGAGCCGCGCCCGTTAGGAAGCGGTGGTCCCCCAAATGGCGAACCGCTTCCTGACGGGCGCGGCTCCAGTCCGCGGCAGGCACCGACGGTCGAGATGCGGGTCAGCACGTTTCCGACATTGTTCGGTGAGAAAGCAGTCGTGCGATTGTTCGTCGGATCGGGAACGTTTCGGTTTCTGGGTGAACTGGGTTTGCCGGAAGACATTGAAATCTCGACGAAGCGCCTGCTGGATCGGCGGAACGGGCTGTTGCTCATCACTGGGCCGGCGGGGAGCGGTAAGACAACAACGGCGTATGCCTCGCTGCGTGAAATCGTGAAGGCGAGTAATTCGACTCGGAGCATCTCATCGCTGGAAGATCCGATTGAGGCCGTGGTGCCGGGGGTTGCGCAGTCGCAGATTAACTCGGCAGCGGGGTTCGATTACGCGACCGGTTTGAAGTCGCTGATGCGGCAAGACCCGGAGGTGATCTTCGTCGGTGAGATTCGAGATCGAAACACGGCTGAGACCGCGTTTCAGGCGTCATTGACGGGGCAGCTCGTGCTGACGACGTTTCACTCATCGAGCGCGGCGGGAGCGATCAGTCGTCTGAGCGACATGGGGATCGAACCGTATCTGTTGCGGAGCGGTGTCATCGGGATTGTGGCTCAGCGGTTGTTGCGGAAGTTGTGCTCGTGCGCGAAGCCGGTAAGTGATGCGGAAGGATTCGTCGGCCTGGAAGTTCAGCGAGCGTCGCAGCCGGTCGGTTGCGAACAGTGCGGCGGGACGGGATATCGCGGACGCATGATCGTTTCGGAGTTATTGCAGCCGGATTTGGCCGGCATGGGACGCGCGATATTGTCTCGTGGAGATGCAGCAGAGACAGAAGGACTGGCAGTGCAAGCAGGAATGCAAACGTTATTGCGGCGAGCGTCGCTGGCGGTTGAAGCGGGGCAAACCAGTCCGGCTGAAGTGCGACGTGTATTGGGTTGGGGGATGGGATGATCCGTACCGCGACCGTTAGGGTGCGGCCCGGTGGTTCGTGGCAGCCGCTCCCTAACGGTCGCGGTACGGCAACAAACGAATTGTTCGAGAGACATCATGGCACAATCGAAACCGCTGGACCTGCAAGACCTCGCGCTGCTGAATCAAGAGATCGCGGCGTGGGTGCGCGCGGGGGTGCCGTTGGAATCGGGATTGGCGATCGCGGGGCAATCGGGGAGCGGTGCTCAGGAAATGTTGATGTTGCAGTTGGCTCAGCGACTGCGCGACGGGCAATCGTTTTCCGAGGCGCTGCACTCAGCGGGGGGCGATTTGCCCAAGCTGTATCGTGCGGTCGTGGAAGCGGGTGCTCGGACAGGACGATTGCCGGAGGCGTTGGAATCGTTGGCGACATTTGCTCAGCAGACGCTGCAATTACGGCGGCGGATTGACTTGGCGTTGATGTATCCGGCGCTGGTACTGCTGATGGCGGGATTGATGTTTGCGTGGCTGGTGGCGTTTTGGGTGCCTCGGCTGAGCGATGCGTATTTCTGGTTACAGATTCCGGCGACCGCTTGGGTTCGGCGACTGGAATGGCTCCAACAGCATCTGTGGTCGTGGGCCTGGATCATTCCGGCGTTCGTGACCATGTTCGGTGGCTGGTGGTGGTTCTCGACGCGCGGCCGATTCGGTCTGAAAGGAACAACCGAGACCTCGACCTGGTCGGCGTTTCGCATCCTGCCAGGGATCAGCTCGATCGTGGGAAACTTTCGGCGAGCGAACTATTGCGACCTGATGGCGATGCTGCTGGATCATCAAGTCCCGCTGCCGGACGCCTCGTTGTTGGCGGCCGAAGCGGCGGGAGATCGCCCGTTGCAGCGCGTCGCCGCGCGAATCGCCAGCGGCGTGCGGTCGGGGCATTCGCTGGCCGATTGCCTAGCGGTGGGGCGCGAGCTGCCGCCGTTCGTGTCGTGGATGCTGATCTGTGGTGAGCGGCAAGGAACGTTGATCACAACGCTACGCCAAGTGGCCGAGGTGTTGCGGCAGCGAGCGGCATCGCAATCGGATTGGCTGCGGATCATGTTGCCGACGTTGCTGGTGGTGGTGGTCGGCGGCACGGCCGTGCTGGCCTACGCGCTGGCGGTGTTCGTGCCGATGTCGCAGTTGTTGCACGCGCTGGGGAATTACAGTCCGTAGTTGTAGGTCAGGCTTTCCAGCCTGACCCGAATCACGAACGACGCACAATCTGTATCGGGGCGGCCTGGAAAGGCTGACCTACAAATCGAGTCAGCCTGGAAAGGCTGACCTACAGGGATATCGCGATGTTGCGGTTCAATTACCGAGCGACGGATGAGAACGGCCTGGAGGTCGAGGGAGAATTGTCTGCTCCGTCGATCGAGGTCGCTCGACAAGAGTTGGCTCATCGCGGTTGGCAGGTGCTTGAATTGTCGGTGCTCGAGTCCGGTGCCTCGAACAGCGAGGTTCCGATTCTGACGGTGGCCGCGCCGCAGCCAATCGCGGCTTCATTGGGGACGCTAGGCGGCGCGGATGCGGAACTGCTGGCGGGGCAGATGGCGAACGTCACCGGCGCGGGCCTGCCGCTGTCGGCGGGATTGCGTGCGCTCAGTGAAGAAGTTCCGTCGCGGCGTGTACGGCATTCGCTGCTCGCGATCAGCGACCGGCTGGAGCGTGGGCAATCGCTGAGTGCGGTGGCTCGCGAGGCGGAGGGGGCTTGGCCGCGCTACTTCTTGGCGATGTTGTCCGCCGGTCAGCGCACGGGCAAGTTGCCGGTCCTGCTCAACGAGTGCCTCGTCCACTTGCGGATGACGGCGGAAGTCCGTCGCGAGTTGTGGGTGGCGCTGGCGTATCCGGCGGTGCTGATCGCTGTCGCGTGGCTGCTCATGAGCTTTCTGGCGACGATCATTCTGCCGCAGTTTAAGTCCATCTTTCTGGGCTTCGGGACGGAACTGCCGGGTATCACGGTGGCGATTCTGTCCTGGTCGGACGTGATGGGAGTTGTTGGCTGGTGGTCTCTGCCTGTGTTGGTGTTGGTTTTGTGGCTGGCGTGGATATTCAGTGAACCGCTCGGTTACGAACGCATGCGCGATGCGGTGGTCAGCCATGTGCCGTTGTTTGGTGAGGCTCGGCGATCAGCCGCGCTGTGCGAATTCTGCCGGCTGCTGAGCATGTTGGTGAAATACGAAGTCGGACTTCCGGAAGCCGTGCGATTGTCGGCCGGGAGCGTGCGCGACGCTGACTTGCGGGAAGCGTGCTTCGATTTGGCACAGCGCGTCGAAGCGGGTGAATCGCTGACGGACGCGGCGACGCAGATTGGCCGTTTCCCACAAGACATGTTGCACCTGTTCCGCTGGGCCGACCGGGGTAAGGACTTCTCCGAAGGATTGCAAAACGCCAGCGAAGTGCTGGGGGCTCAAAGCCGAGTCCACTCGCACACGTTGGCGATCGTCTTTGAACCGGCCGTGACCATCGCCATCGGCATTGCGGTGGGTCTGACGGTGATCGCGCTGTTTATGCCGTTGGTGAAATTGTTGAATGATCTCAGTTGAGAGAAAACATTCCGCCACCCTGCTTGTCAGGGTGGTTCCCGCGCTTCTGCACTACGGTTTCGAGATGTGTTTCGCAAAAACTGAGTAGTGCAGAAGCGCGGGGACCACTGGGGCAAGCCCAGTGGCGGGGTGGCAAATACGAGGAACGCCGTGCCGTACGATTCCGAGACAACGACCGACTTCGGCCTACTGGTTTTCATCACCTTCGGAGCGCTGGCAGCGTTGTCGTTGCCGCAGTTGGTGTGGACTCGCCGCATTGTCCAACGAGTGCGAGCGGCACTGGCCAATTCGCGAGGTGGTGTCGAGTTGGTCCCCTTCGCCACCTTCAGCCATTGGTCGAAATGGGGCTTTTTGAGTAGCTTCGCCTTTGGCGGCGTGATGACAGTGGGAGCATCGATCGATCTCGGCAAACCTGAATTTCAGTGGATTCCCTTCTTTGCCGCCTTCATGATCTGGTCTCTGATTGAATCGATCGTCAGCGCGAAGTCGCGCACGCTGTGTCAGCAGGTCAGCCGATTCATGGCGATGCGGCAACTGGATGCGCAAGGCTTGGCCGAAACCATGCGGTTGTTACCCGAAGGGACAAGCCCGCCGGTTTCCGAGGAATCTTTGCACCGTCAGCTCAACTCGCTGGGACGGCTCACGCTGATCTGGCTGAGTTTTATTTCCATTCATGTCGTGGTGGCTGGATTGATCCTGATCGCCGTCGGGTTGGACAGCATCGGCTCGGCCGTCGGGCAGTTGCTGTTGATGTTCGTGTTGATCGCGCTGCCGGGCTTGATCGCGATGTATGTCGTGCGGTGCGTGGTCGACGCGCGTGCTCGGCGAGCACACTTCCTCTGGTTCCTGGCGGCGACGACTCAGAATCAGCGTCCGCTGGCCAGCGAGCTGATGGCCTGGGGCCGCTCGCATCCGGGACGATACGGCTCGCGCGTGATGGAAGTGGCTCGCGACATCGGTGTCGGTGAATCGCTGGCGGACGCGCTGGCGGCACAAAGCGGATTGCTCGTGCCTTCGGACCTGATGTCGGTGCGCGTGGCCAAACAAACCGGGACGCTGGCCGAGACGTTGCGAGATTGTGCCGTGCGGCAGACGCAGTCGCTCAAAGGCGATTCCGTGTTCCGCAACGCCAGCGGCACGGCCATCTGGCTGTGGGCGGTCGCCATCGTCGCGGTGACGATCACGACTTTTTTAATGTACTTCATCGTGCCGAAGTTCAAGCAGATCTTTTTGAGCTTCGGCACCGAACTGCCGGGCGTGACGGTGCTGCTGATCAGTCTCTCCGACATGTTCGTCAGTTATGCGTTCCTGTTCGCGCCCGTCTTCGGCGTGCTGTCGACGGTGTTTCTGTGGTCGTGCGCGGAAGCGTTCCTGAGCGGTTGGTCGGAAACGTGGCTGGCGTGGCGCTTCGGCTACGGCCGTCGATCGGAGATCCCGCGCTTGCTGCGGCGACTGCGCGGCGCGGTGGTTTCCAAAATGCCCTGGCCGGCGGCGTTGCAGCCGATGGTCTTGAAGCATCCCCAAAGCGACATTCGCGCGCGGCTGGAACGAGTGCTCGGTCGAGTCACAGCCGGCATGGGTGTCTGGCCGGCGATGCGCGATTCCGGTTTGCTGAGTGCTCGCGATGTCAGCCTGCTGGAGATGGCCGAGCGCGCGAACAATCTCGATTGGGCGTTGTCCGCATTGGCCGAGTCGAAAGAGCGATCGCTCGTGCATCGTTGGCAAGTGCTGATGACGCTGTCGGTCCCGGTCTTCACGGTCGCGGCGGGACTGGTCGTGATGCTGATCTGCATCGGATTCTTCATGCCGCTGGTGAAACTGCTGAATGATTTGAGTTGAAAGGTACGAGATGAGACGACGACAACAATCACGATCTAGGTTGAGTGATGCTTCGGTTGATGGTTGCGCTTTCGGCCTGAAGGGCCGTAACTCGACTGCCCTGGGTGTCGAGTATTCAATTCCCCAAAGCCCTGAAGGGGCGCAACATTCGATCAACCATGTGTCGCCCTTTCAGGGCTTCGGTCTGATCAGCGTCACCTACCCAGGGCGTTGCCCTGGGCCTTCGAGTTGCGGCCCTTTGGGCCCAAACGCAAGAGTAGGCCCGCTGTTCCGCGTCTCCCACAATCGCGCGGGTTTCAGTCTGCTCGAAATGTTCGTGGCGGTTGTCGTCTTCGGCACGGTGCTGATGACGTTCCTGCCGCTGATGCAATCGGTCGGCAAACAGCAGCGGATGACCGACCAGCGGCTACTTGCTCTACGCGAAGCGAACAACATGCTCGAAGAACTCTCGCGGCGGAAGTGGAATGATCTCACCGCTGACGAACTCGCCAAGCTGACGCTGCCGGAAGAGGTGAAATCGCGACTGCCTCAAGCGGCGCTGCAGATCGACGTCAGCGAATCAGCCGAGCAACCGCCATCGAAACGAGTCGCCGTGAAACTGAGTTGGACTCCGCGATCCGGCCAGGCCGCGCAGTCGGTGCAACTCGCCACCTGGTTCTTCCAAACGGAGGGACAGCCATGAAACGACAGATTCACGCACGCGACAATCAGGTGAGCCGGGCGGCGTTAGCCCACGGACTCTTCCAGGTGTTGAGGGCAGTCACGCAGGTCCGGGGGCTGACGCCGCCCGGCTCGCCAAAGTTCGCGAGACGCGCCGGCGTTACGTTGACTCAAATGCTGGTCGTCATCGCGCTGACCGGAGTCATCACAACGGCGGCGATCACAACCATCATCACCATGCTGCGTCTGGAAGGCCGCACGACTCAGATGTGGTTGAGCCAGCAAACGCTGCTGCGGTTGAGCGACGATTTCCGTAGCGATGCTCACGCCGCGAAATTTGCCGAGATCACTACACAAAACGGGGCTCCCGCACTGATCTTTCAAGACAAAAGCGAGTCCACGAAGTCCGTGACGTACCTCGTCGTCCAACATCAGGTCACGCGCCGCGAGACCGACGGTGACAAGCTGCTGCGAACGGAGGTCTATCGTCTGCCCGACAGCCAAGTGACGTTCGGATCGACGACCTCGAAAAACGATCCACCGCGCATGGCGACCGGCGAAACCGTGCAACTGACTTGCCGTCGTCCGAATGCTCCGCCGATGAACCAACGCACGTCGCCGCCGCTGCACGACGAACACGTCGTCGCCGTCATCGGCCGCGATCACCGATTTGAAAAGCCGTAGCACAGGCGACTCGCCTGTGACTGGAGTGAGTGTTATGCAGATTCCAAATCAAAACAGAAGCAGGCGAGCCGCCTGCTCTACGACAAAGCGTTCCGGCCTTGCCTTGTTGGTCGTGCTGGTCGCGCTGGGGATTGTGTCGTCGATTGCAATCACGCTGTTGCGGTTGGCGGTGATGCACCACCGCCAGGCACAGCACGAGACGTCGCTCGCTCAATCTCGCTGGCTGGCGGAATCCGCCTTGGACCGTACCACCGTGCAACTGAAAGCGGATGCCAAGTTCAACGGCTCGACGTGGTCGATCCCAGCCAAGGAACTCGATGGCCGCCATACCGCGCAAGTCACGATTCAGATCAAACCCATTGAGAACTCGCCACAAGCTCGCGAAGTCACGGTCGTCGCCGATTACCCGTCCAACACAACACAACGAACTCGCACTCGCGTGGTAAGAAGATTTGATTTGTAGAGTGATTCTAGGCGAGCGGGGCGGCGTCAGCCCCCCGGTGAATTCGCCGCAAAACCGGTCAATTCGCCACAAGACCGGGGGGCTGACGCCGCCCCGCTCGCCTGTCCGACTCGTAATGACTCAATTGTCCCGAAGCGTCAGCGAGGGCGAACGCTTCACAAACCATCGAATTCCAGCTCAACCGTTCTTGGAGCGTCTCCCTCGCTGACGCTTCGGGTTAGTGTGTCGGTCCCCGACTTCATTGCCGAGCAAACACGATTCATATTCTTTTCCCGCCATTGAAATCACGAGTTACCAACCTCCAATTACACCGGCCTGGTGGCCACTCATTCTTGAAGGAACCCTGCCATGACGACTTCGTTCAACTCATCGCCCGGTGCGTGCCGGCGATCTGGTTTCACACTCATTGAACTGCTGGTCGTGATCGCGATCATCGCGGTCCTGATTGCGCTACTGTTGCCCGCTGTGCAACAAGCTCGCGAGGCGGCTCGGCGAGCCTCCTGCAAGAACAATCTCTGCCAGATTGGATTGGCCATCCATAACTATGAGATGGCTAACAACGTTCTGCCGCCAGGGAGCGTCAATCCGGCGGGGCCGATTCGCTCGGAGCCATCGGGCTATCACATGAGCTGGGCCGTGCAGATTCTGCCCTACATTGATCAGCAGAATGCGTTTCGTATCATCGACTTCACCGTCGGAGCCTACGATGTAAAAAACGAAAAGGCCCGCAAGCTGGTGATCCCTGCCTACGTTTGTCCGAGCGACTTTCGCCCGTCGATCGAGAACGACGTCGCGGCGAGCAACTATGCCGGAGTGCATCACGACGAAGAGGCTTCGATTGACCACGGCAATCATGGCACCTTCGTGCTGAACCTTGCCGTGCCGATCGACTCCGTGACCGACGGGACCAGCAACACGCTGTTCGTCGGCGAGAAGGGACTGCGACCGGACGAATTAGGCTGGATCAGCGGCACACGCGCCACGCTGCGCAATACGGGTGCCCGAATCAATCACAACCTGGCAGGCCTGCGGAATCAGTTCCCGATCGACGTTGCGCCCAGTTCCGCGCCCCTCACCGCGGAGGCGGTCGGCGGCTACTCCAGCCACCACACCGGCGGTGCACACTTCCTGATCGGCGACGGTGCCATCCGCTTCATCAACGAGAACATCAACGAGTCCCTCCTCCGCCGCCTCGCCAATCGCTCCGACGGACAGCCGACCGAGGATTATTAGGTTCGCTGTTGGCGAGTGAGCGGCGAGCGGGGCGGTGTCAGCCCCCCGGTGCATTCACCACAGCACCGGAGGGCTGACGCCGCCCCGCTCGCCTGCTCCGATTGTGGTTCATCGAAACGCCGGCCAATCGCGCAACGTTTTCCACAGCGGATAGCCTTGAAGCTCCAAGGCCAGCACCAGTTCGGAGGCTGGCAGCAGAACCGCGACGACGATCTTCAGCCACGCACGCCATGTCCAACGTTCCTCCAGCCAATCGCGCGCATGGACCCAATTGGCGAACAGCAGCGTCGCCGCTGGCACGAGCTGATACGGCCACGGCGCGTGGATCTCCCACAACAACCGCGACCACCCCGCCAACAGCAGTGATAGCACGCCCGCCAAAAACAGTGAGGTCAGCGGACTGCGGACCAACTGCGCGATCCACTGCCCCGCCGCGTAGCCCTGCAAAGCTCCGACCAGAGCAAAGCCCACATACAGCCAAAACTCTGACTGTTTCGTCCAATGCAATTGCAGACCGAGAGACGTACCCGCGATCAACGCCAGCAACAGAACTTGCGGCAGCCAGACCAAATGTTTGCTCAACCAAATCCCGGTCGGCGAGCCTCCGCGATCTGATAAGAACCGAAACAACCCCAGACGCTGGTCGTGATGAACCGACCACACGCCCCACAGAGTCGGCAGCATCGTCAACATGATCGACAAGGTGGCCAGCACTGGCATCGTTCCGAGCATGAATAAGCCGTGGCTGAATGAAGATCTAAATCGGGAATACGATTGGTCGTACTCCCCAACTTCAAACGCCAACCACGGCGCGAATGCGATTGGCATCACCCACAGCCAAACGCGAGCTTCCATCCACTCGCGCCACAACAGCCGACCGAACGCTCTCATTTCCGGGCAGGGCGATCGCTCAAACCACGCTACGTCGCGCCGAACCTTCAGCTTCTTGGCGGGATCGCCGCGCCAGACCTTCTTCCACCAGGGCTTCTCATGGAGCCATCGCTCGGCCAGCCAGCAATCGAGCGCCAACAGCAACGATCCGACCAGCAACCACCACGGCAAGATCCCTTCGAGTCCGAACAAGGACGATCGATCCCGTTGAGTTGCAACGATCGCCATGGCCGCCAATGTGTAACTGAGGACCACCATCGCCGCGAATCCGAAGAACGCAAAGAAGACCGCCGGCAGTACGCGACGAGTCAGCGTCGAGGCTCCCAAGCTGATGACTCCGGTGAGTGTCACCGCCAGAAGAAGGCCGAAACCTTGTGCGGCATTAAGCCTGTAATCCGCCTGAACCAGAAAGCGGGTCGCCAAAATCACCGCGCTCGTCAGCGTCACGATGCTCGCCTGACAGACCACGAATTTCGCGGCAAAGACCGCTTCGGATGGGGCAGAGATTCGCCGCAACCAGTCGTGCGTACCATCTTCACGTTCGATCGCGAACGAGATTGCTCCACAGCCCAACGCATGAAGGATCGACATCATGACCCCGATCCCGATCATGGTCGAATCACGAGCCTGCACGTCGCGCAACACAGACCACGCCAAACCGTCGAGCAGCGCGACGATCCCCAACACCGCCAACCAGAAGTCACGCGCCGCGAGCATTTCCTTCCAGGCCATCCGCCAGAAGACCCGCCACCAGCGATGCGAACCATCCTGGCCGGTGCGGTCGATCAATGTCCAACGCGCGGCCCAAATCTGAACTCCCAAGATCACGGGGATCTGCACGGTGACGAGGCTCAGCAGCACGCTGCATTGCCAGCGATACTGTGATGTCAGCCAGCCAAATTGGTCCAACCAAGTCGCCCACAAATACCACATCGCCAAACAGATCACACCCGAACAAGCCATCGCTTTCCAAACGGAACGCGACCACTGCGAGATCAGCAACGAGACCGCCAGCGTCAGCAACACCACCAACAGATACCACAACGTCAGCTCACCGAGGGTTCCGATGAGCAACGGCAGCCGGAGCGTGATTGCCAGCACGATGCTCAGTCCCATCATCAAGACCGAGCCAATGACACCGACCAGCCATTTGCTCCCAACCACTTGAACGGCTGACGCGCTGACCGACTTCAACAGCTCCCAAGTCCCCCCGGCGATCTCCTGAGAAAACGCCCGCGACCCATACAACCACGCAAACAACGCCGGAGCCGCATGAAGCCAAACTGCCGGCATCGACACAATCGCAATCGGTCGCGGATCAATCAGCGCCGCCGAGCACAGCGTGGCAACGGCGATCACGCTCCAGATGCCGATCGCCTCGTTGAGTTCCTTCCAAACGAGCCGCCCAAAACTGCCACCGCCGCGCGACCAAATCACGTTTGCGTGGACGTGTGCCATGTCTGATTTGGGAAGAGTCGCCGACATGTAGACCTCGAAATGGAAACCACTGGAAAGTTAGGCGAGCGGGGCTCATCTCGATGTGTCGCCAATGGTTTTTTGCGGGACGCCTGCTGTCTTCAACACTTCCACAAAGATGTCTTCGAGCGACGGTTGCCGTACTTCAAACTCGCTGAGCACCCCTTCGTCACGCAGCACGGCGAGACGCGACTCTTCGCTGCCGCGCAGCAGCACCCGCCACTGCCGATCACGCTGATGCTGGCTGATGACAACGCCACCGAGTTCGGGCAGCGACGTCCATCCGTTGCCGAGCGTCAGCGTGATTTCACGCACCTCCGCTTTGAGTTTGTCGAGCCGCTCGACCAACAGCAGTTCCCCTTGCCGGATGATCGCGATCACGTCGGCAATCCGTTCGATCTCGACAATCTGATGGCTGGAGAGCAGCACCGTCCGACCGCGAGCGGCGACATCCACCATGCTTTCGAGGAACTCGCGACGCACGACGGGATCGAGTCCCGATGTTGGCTCGTCAAGCACGAGCAATTCCGGCTCGTGCCCCATGCACAGCGCGAGCGAAACCTTCGACCGCATTCCCTTCGAGAGCGTTTTGATCTTCTTGTCGATGGGCAAACCGAACTGGCCGACGTACTCGCAGAACCGCTGATAGAAACCGTCGGCGTAAAAGCCCGCCGCGAACCAGCCGATTTGTTCGATCGTCATCCACTCGTAGAGCGCCGGCCGGTCGGGCACATAGCCGACACGTTGCCGAATCGTCTGCCCGTGCGTTTGGCTATCGAGGCCGAAGACGTGCGACGTGCCCATCGTCGGTTCCAGCAGGCCGAGCAGAATCCGAATCGCCGTTGTCTTGCCAGCGCCGTTGTCGCCGAGCAACGCCACGACCGAACCCGGTTCCGAGGACAGCGTCAACCGGCTCAGCGCGACTTGTTTGCCGAACCGCTTCGTGACTTGATCCCAACCAAAGACCACGCTCATGAGTCCGCTCCCTTCTTCCCTCGTTTGCCTTTCGCCGCCCGCTCCAGCCGAGTCAGTTCTTCCTCGACCAGCTCACGAATTTCGCTCGTCTCCAGCCGGCTGCTGTGAGCTTCCTCCAGCACATGCCTGACCCGTTCGCGCAGCAGTGCCAGCCGTTCCTGTTCGCAATGAGCGACGGATTCCTCGGTCACGTTCAGGCCAGTGCCGCGTACGGCTTCGAGGATTCCCTCGTTCGTCAGGTCGCGATAAGCCCGAACGACCGTGTTCGGATTCACGGCCAATTCCTTCGCTAGCTCGCGCACCGAGGGGACCATGTCACCCGGCGTCAGCGTGCCGTTGGCCACTGCGAACTTCACCTGCCGCACGATCTGGTCAAAGATCGCCAAGCCGTTCGTGTGATTGATGGAGAAAAACATGGCCATCGCCTCGAAGTGTTCTATCGTGATAGAACACTAAAACAAGGCGGGCGGATTGGCAAGCGAACTCAAAACAAAACGCGACTGGCGAGCGGGGCGGCGT
>SXGU01073675.1_pt1 | contig 16638 bp, 10 predicted proteins | sample 3174531 | NCBI WGS metagenome assembly SXGU01 (sample SAMN11356863, study PRJNA531348) | freshwater metagenome | isolation source: freshwater sample F1-140 | place: China: Fuxian Lake, Yuxi | collected 2017-12-25 | reverse complement strand
GCCACGCCCCACGGGGTTCGGTCGCACTGGTAGTCGAGGTGGTCGACTTTGCTGTTGAGCAACTCCATTTGGACCGTGACCCCGTATTGCTCGGCGATCGGCATCAGCCGACGGAGTCCTTTCGCGCAGTTTTCCAAGCCTTCCCCGTCGGACATTCCGTTTCGGTTGCCTGAGAACACGATCATGCTCGGGAACCCCCGGGCCGCGATCAACGGGATCAGCCGGGCCCCTTCTTGAACCAACCGGTCATGCTCGCTTGGTCGATTGAAACCGACCTCGATGGTGCAGGGTCCGTTCGCCATGGCACAGGCCAGGCCGTACTTGGCGAGCACGGGCCATTCTTTCTCGCCCAGCAGTTCGACCGATTTGAGCCCCATGTCACGGGCGTTCCGGCAGAGGTCGTCGAGCGGCATGTCATCGTAGCACCACTGACACACCGATTGCTTGAGCCGCCCGGGCAGCGGCGGAAGGGTCCACTCGGGTGCGGGTCGCTCCGCCGGCCCGGCGGCAAGGACCACGGCGGACCCGGCGAGCCAGGAGACGGCGTCGCGGCGGGAGAGGGAGCGATTGGTCGGATCGGACATGGTGCCTCCTTGCGGGTCGGTCAGGACCGGAGTTTGGCCATCGCGGTGTAGCTCTTCCTGGCAAATCCCATCGGGTCACGCGGTCGGTCGTGCTCGACGAACGCGTGGACGATGCCGGCCTGGCTCCGCCGAGCGAAGATGGCCGCGAAGTCGATGGTGCCGTCTCCAACATCCACCATGGCTTGGCCGGCGCCCATATCCTTGACGTGGACCAGCGGAAACCGGCCCGGCCACCGGGCGAACAGCGCCAGCGGATTCTCGCCGGCCTTGGTGGCCCAATAAAGGTCGAGTTCGAACTCGACCGTGGTCCCAGCCGTCGATTCGAGCAGCACGTCGAAACCCCGGTTGCCTTCGAGGGGCCAAAACTCAAAATCGTGGTTGTGATACCCGACTTTGATCCCGGCTTTGGCGGCCGTTTCGCTGCTCCGGATCAGGGTCTCGGCGATCTTCCGGTACCGGTCAAGACTGGTTCGTTCCTCCGGACCGATCCAAGCCACAATGAGATGCTGGTGGCCGATGGTGTGGGCTGCTTCGAGCGTTGCCGGCCACCGTTCCACCAGGTCCTTGAGTTCGATGTGCGCCGATGGGGCCGAAAGGCCGCTTCGCCGGAGCATCGCGGCCACTTCGGCCGGCGCGACGGTCCCGTGTCCGGCGTATTCCACCTCGGAATAGCCGATCTTCGCCAAGGCCGTAAGCGTTCGTTCCGGGTCATCGCGGAAGAGGTCACGAACCGAGTACAACTGGATCCCGACCTTCTCGAGGCCGGTCACCGATCGGCCTCGAGTCAGACCAAGCCCGCCCGCCGCGAGGATCATCGCGGCCTGGGCGGTAAAATCCCGACGCCGCATGCTAGAGTTCTCCCCGATTGATGAGGTCCACCGCGTGGGCAACCGCCCGGGCCGTCAAGGCCATGTAGGTGATTGAGGGGTTCTGATTGGCCGACGACGTCATGCAGGCGCCGTCGGTCACGAACAGGTTGGGAATGTCGTGGGCCTGGTTCCAGCCGTTCAGCACCGACGTCTTGGCGTGGCGCCCCATCCGGGCGGTACCCATCTCATGGATGCAGAGCCCCGGCGGGAGGTGGCTGTCGTAGGTGGTGATGTTCTTGGCGCCGGCGGCCTCGAGCATTTCCGCGGCGGTCTGCTGGACGTCCTCGAGAATCGCCTTTTCGTTTGGACCATGGGTGCAGTGGATCCTGAGCGACGGAATGCCCCACTTGTCCTTGGCGGCCGGGTCGAGTTCCAGGTAGTTGTCGGATCGAGGCAGCATCTCGCCCCACCCGCCGAGCCCCATGGTCCACGGGCCTTTTTGTTCGATCAGGGCCTGCTTGTAGCCGGCGCCGAAGCCGGTTCCGCCCCGGCCCCAGCCGCTCCGGCCGGCCCCGCCCTGGAACCCATATCCCCGGACGAACTTCGGGTGGGCGTCCGTGACGTTCCGGAACCGCGGGACGTACACCCCGTTCGGGCGGTTCCCGAAAGCAGCCTGGTCCTCCATTCCCTCGAAGGTTCCCCGGGCGCCGGCGCCGAAGCAATGGTCCATGACATATTTGCCTAACGCCCCGCTGGCGTTGGCCATCCCGGTCGGCCAATGCTCGCTGGTCGAATGCATCAAGATCCGGGTCGATTCGAGGGCCGAGGCGCACAGGAACACCAGCCGTCCGGAGAACTCGATCGCCTCCATCGTCACCGCGTCGATGACTCGGACTCCGGTGGCGCGGCCGGTCTTGGGGTCGTAGGTGACTCGCTCCACCACGCTATTCGGACGGAGCGTCATCCTGCCGGTCTTCCTGGCCGCGGGCAAGGTGGAGCCCAGACTCGAGAAATAGGAATGGGTGGCGCAACCCCTCTCACAGGGGCCGCAGTAATGACAGGCGGCCCGGCCGTTGTGATTCCGGGTCAAGATCGCCGCCCGGCCGATCGTCAGGACCCGGTCCCGCCCCCACGCCTTCTGGGCCGCTTCCCGGACTCTGAGCTCGGCGCACTTGAACTCCATCGCGGGAAGAAACTCGCCGTCCGGGAGCTGGGCCAAACCCTCGGCCAAGCCGGTAATTCCGATGAATTTCTCGACGTAGGAGTACCAGGGCGCGATGTCCGCGTAGCGGATCGGCCAGTCGACCCCGTGCCCGTCTTTCAGATTGGCCTCGAAATCGAGATCGCTCCATCGGTAGACCTGACGGCCCCACGTGATCGACCGGCCGCCCACGTGGCGGCCCCTGATCCAGTGGAACGGCTTGTCGGCATCGAACGAATACGGATTCTCGATGTCATTGACGAAGAACTTGGAGCCCCATTCGTCGCAGGCATAACAGTTCTTCTGGATCGGCTGAGTTGCTTCGAGTTGGCGCCGATCGCCGTAGCCCCGGAACGGGAGTTGCCACGCTTGAACGTGCTCGGTGTAGTCCGTTCCCGGCTCGATGTTCCGGCCGGCTTCGAGGACCAGGGTCCGGAGCCCTCGCTCGGTCAATTCCTTGGCCGCCCATCCTCCGGTAATGCCGGAGCCGACAACGATCGCATCAAATCGGTGGCGCTGGGTCTTCTGCATCGTCGCTCTACAGTTCGTGGCGGTTGAGGAGCTCGACGGCGCGGGCAGCCGCCCGTGCCGTAAGGGCCATATACGTAATGGACGGGTTCTGATTCCCCGACGACGCCATGCAGGCGCCGTCGGTCACGAACAAGTTCGCGATGTCATGAGCCTGGTTCCATCCGTTGAGGATCGACGTTTTGGGGTCGCGGCCCATCCGTGCCGTTCCCATTTCATGGATCACCAAGCCCGGATCGACGTGGTCGCGGAACGGCTCGATCGCCGTACCGCCCGCCGCTTCCAACATCTCGACGGCCGAGGCGACAGCCTCAGCCATTTGGGCCCGTTCGTTCGGACCGTAGGTGCAGTGAATCCGGAGCGCCGGGACGCCCCAAGCGTCGCGAACAACCGGGTCGAGCTCGACGAAGTTGTCCGGTCGCGGCAGGCACTCGCCATAGCCCTCGAGTGACAGCATCCACGGGCCTTGGTCACCGATGAGCGCTCGTTTGTACTCGGCTCCGAAGCCGGTGCCGGCGCGCTCCCAGCCTTGCCGGTACGCCTCACCTTGGTAACCGTAGCCTCGAAGGAAGGCCGGGTGCTTGGTCTTCACGTTTCGAAATCGCGGGATGTAGATCCCGTTCGGACGGTTGCCGAAATAGGTCCGGCGCTCGAATCCCGGGATGACGCCCCGGGCGCCTTGGCCCATCGTGTGATCCATCAAGTTGTGGCCCAGCACGCCGCTCGAGTTGGCGAGGCCGGTCGGGAAATCACGGTTCCGGGAGAGCAGCAGCAGCCGGGTCGACTCCAAGGCCGAAGCGCAGAGGAAGATGACCCGCGCCCGGTATTCGATGACCTGCCGGGTGGTGGAGTCGATCACGCGGACGCCGGTGGCGCGCCGGGTCGTTTGGTCGTACAGAATCTGATCGACCACACTCCCGGGGCGAAGTGTCAGGCGGCCGGTCAGCCGGGCGGCCGGCAAGGTGGAGTTGACGGCACTGAAGTACGAACGGGTCACGCAGCCGCGGTGGCAGGGTCCGCAATAGTGGCACGCGGCACGTCCGCGGTGGGCCGCGGTCAGGACCGCGGACCGGCCAATCGTCAGCACCCGCTCGCCGTTGAAGGCCTGCTCGAGCTTGCTCCGGGCGTGTTGCTCGGCGCAATTCATCGCCATCGGCGGCAGGAACCGGCCGTCCGGGAGCTGCGGAAGGCCCTCGGCCTGACCGCTGATCCCGATGAACCGCTCGACGACATCGTACCACGGGGCGATGTCCCGGTACCTGATCGGCCAGTCGACGCCAATTCCCTCTCGGGCGTTGGCCTCGAAGTCGAGGTCGCTCCACCGGTACACTTGGCGGGCCCAGGTGATCGACCGGCCGCCCACCTGCCGGCCCCGGATCCACTTGAACGGCTTGTCGGCGGGAACGGTGTACGGATTGTCGCGGTCGTTGACGAAGAATTTTGCGGCCCACTCGTCGCAAGCGTAGCACTCCCGCTGGATGAACTGGTCGCGCTCCAGCGACTGCCGGTTCCCCCGGCCCCGGAACGGGAGTTCCGACACCCGCCGGTGCTCGGCATAGTCCCGTTCGGGGACGATGTCGCGGCCGGCCTCGAGCACCAAAGTCCTGAGGCCCCGCTCGGTGAGTTCCTTCGCCGCCCAGCCACCGGTCATGCCCGATCCGACGACGATGGCGTCGAATCGGTTGGCGGACTGACTGGGCATCGGCACCGGTTAGCCGCGAGCGACCGGAACGCAGCCGTCGAACCGGCCCGGGATGATGGGGTTCTTCAGGACCTCACGTTGGACCCGCTCGGACGTGAAATAGCCATAGATCGTCAGCCCCTTGAGGGTGGCAAAGGCGTCTTCGGCCGAGCCCTTGGGGCCCTTCTTTCCGTCGAGGATCGTGAGGAAGGCAACTTGATCGGCCTCGGGTTTGGACGCGAAGCCGCCCGCCCGGCGGTCGAGGTCGGCCAGACCGCGCTCGAAGTCGGCCCGCTCGGCAGGGGAATACCAATCGGCCAACAGGAGGTCGACGAATTCCGGCACTCGAACGTCGAGGGCTCCCGGCGTCTCGGTCCTGGGAAGGACGAGGTCGGCAATCCTGGTAATGAGCGGATTCGCACTTCCGGCCGACGGAGCGGTGTCCAGTTGGCGCTGGAGCCGGACGCCAAGATCCCATCGTTCGGTGGCCGAGAGAGGCTGCACCCATGCCGCGGTGACGGAAGTGCCCAAGAGGGCCAGGAGGTCCCGGCGGTTCATCAGTTCGACTCAAGTGGTGGGGTTGAACAATCATACACCCAACCGAACGATTACGGCTCGGGGGGCCTCGCGGTCATCACGAGGTAGGGCGCCGGCCCCGAACCCGCCCCGATTTCCGACCAGCCGAGCCGCCGGTAGAACTCGGCCTGCCCGGGCGTCAACAGGTAGACCCTGGTCACGCCGAGCCTGCCGGCCACCATGACGGCGTGCCGGACCAATTGGCTGCCGACCTTTCGACCGCGTTCGGACGGGATCACATACACGCTGGCCACCCAAGGCGTCAGGTGCCCCCACTCGGGTAGATCCTCGACCAACAGGGTCGCCGAGCCGATCAGGGTGCCGTTCCGAAAAGCCACGAAGGTGGTTGGAATCGCCGCGCGATTCCGGTGGGTGCCAAGTTCCTCCAAGGCAGCGTCGTAGCTCCAGTCCGGGATCAAATCCCGCCATTCGTCATAGTGCCACCGGGCCAGAGTCGGGGCCAGAGCGGGGTGATCGGCCAGGTATTCGATCTGGAGCATTACCGTTTGAACCGAAGCCGGACGATGGTCGGCAAGCCGTCGTCTCCCTCGACGGCGGCGAGCAATCCGTCGCGAGTGAAGGTTACTCCGCCGTACTCGGGCAACCCGAACGGCATCGTCAACTCCCCCAGCCACGATCCCTCGGCCCCGAAGACATCAAACCGGGTCTTGGTCGAGTCCGAGCCGATCAGGTGCCGGGCCCAGATGGCGCCGGTCGGATCAACGGTGAGTCCGATATATGCGGGGGCCGTGGTCGGCACATCCCCAAGCTTGGCGATGGCGCGGGCAACCTCCTCGGCAACCATGTTCTTTGCGTTCTTGACCATGTCGTCGACGCGGGCCTGCCGAAGGGGATCGGGGATCGGGTCGGCGGTCCAGGTCCGAGAAACGATCCGGGTGGTGTCCCCGCCTGACGGACTCCGGATGATCCGATACTCCCCCGTCCACCCAACGACGACCCCACCGTCCGGATGAAACGCATGCACGGCGTTCGGCGCGAACGGGACGCTGGTTGACATGATGCTTCGATCTTTGCCTTTTCCCTTGCTGACGAACGTCCACTGCTTGGTGTCGTCGTCTCGGGTCGGAACGAATAGGGTATCCACCACTTCGCCGGTCATCCGGTACCGGGTGAAGGCCCGTCCCTTCGATGTCCCCGCCGAGTCCCGAGGGATGAAGGTGGGGACATAAATCCGTTCGTCCTTGTCGATGAAGATCTCATCCCAGTAGCTGCAGGACGATTGCCAACTTCGGAGATAGGTCCCTGACGTGTCGAACACCGAGGTTCGTGAATTCATCGGATCGTGCACGACCAGGTTCGACCCCCGGACCGCGATGAAAGCGACCCGGAACTCTCCCGGGCCGGCGCCCTCCCGGCCAATGGCGCGAACAAACCCGCCGGCCGAATCAAAGACCTTGACCAACATCGGCTTTCGGTCCGCCACATAGACTCGGCCTGCTCCATCCACGCCGAGCGAGCCCGGCTCGACCAATTGCCCCGGCCCTTCGGCGCTGCCAAACCGGGCCACCACCTCGATGCCCCACGCCCGGCTCGAGTCGGCCCAAAGCGTCGGCTGGGTACTGGTGACCCGGACGACGCCGGACGGCAGGGTGTCGATCGTCGCCACGGGGGGTTTGGTTGCTCCCCCTTGGGTGCAGGCATTCAACAGGAACAAGCAGTAGACGGCACTCGGTGCTCGGCACTCGGCACTCGGCATTGGGGACTCGGCTAGAGTTTGGGAGTTACCGCCTTCGATGATTTGGGCGGGTGAATGGTTGCTTTACCCAGGGCGGCGGAGGGCTTCCACTTGCTCATCGAGGCCGGACGGGGTGCCGAGGCTGTCCGCCAGGTCGGCCAACGTTTCTTCGTGCCGCCAAATCCATTCGAGTACCGACAGTTCGCCCGCCAGGGCCCGGCGTTCCTCATCTTCGTGGAGGGCCATTTCGAGGGCCAGCCGGACCTCGGCGTGAAGGGTCACGATCCGGGACTCGACATTGTCGAGCGGCATCCGGACCAGGTGCGACCGGGAGAAGGTCTGGAATGCGCCCGCCGGCCCGCCGGAGGCCTCGAGCCACCGGACCGCTTCCGTTACGGTCTCCTGGTTGCCGCCTAACGGATTCACCTTGGGCAGCAACAATGAGGCGGCCAACCGGCCCTCTTGGCCGTGGAGAACGGCCCAGTCCGGATCGGCGTCTCTAGTGAACTTGAACAGATCGAACCGGCCGAGCCGCTTCAAGGGCTGGACCATCAGGGCCCAGCCGCCTTCATCCGTGTCGTCCCGAATCAGCAGGGCGTTCTGAATCTGCGCCGAGGAGAACTCCATGGTCCGGCCGCCGGCCAGCGGGATCGACAGATCCGGCCGTCGCATCAGATGATAGATCGCACCCAATGCCCCAGCCGAGAGGAGGAGCGGCGGGATCGGGCCCGCCAGCATTGCGAGGGCCGGCCCCAACGCCATCAGGCCGGGCGCACCCACCGCCGAAGCAACCCGCCGGACCAGCCGCCGGTTGTGACGCCGGAGGAACTGCTCCCCGTATCGCCAGGCGGCGAATTCGGGCCGGAGCGGCTTTCCGATCCGGACCAACTCCAGCCCCTCCGGCATCTTGGCCAGCCCGACATTACTGGTGGAGACCCGGACCTGGGTGGCCCGGAACCGGCGCTCGCAGTCTTCGATCGTTTCCCACCGATCCTCGAACGGAGTCAAGTTCCAGCGGGCGCACGCCAAGCAAATCACCCAGAGCCGGCCCTTGGCTTCGTCGAAGGCAATCCGACGGCCAACCGGCAGGTGCTCGAGCTCTTGGTTCTGGCCCAAAGGGGTCTGACAGAAGAGGCAGTCGGCGTACATCCACCACGCTGCGGATTTCCGGCGCCGGCGACAAGCCGGTTGGCCCGACTCGTCACCCAAATGCAATGGTTCTGTAATCTACCGCGCCATCCGGGCGAGTTCGGCTTCGGCCGCGATGTAACCGAACGCGGTCCATTGCGGCATGGCGAGGATCCGCTCGAAGATTCGCCGGGCCTCCTGGTTCCGGCCGTTGTAAAGGTGCCAATTGCCGATCCCGTAGGCCACCGTGGCATCCTGGACCGAGTCGCCCTGATCGGCTGGGGTCAGGATTGCGTCGGGCGTGATCTCACCCTTGTACATCAAGAGGAGGCGGTGGTAACTCCCGTTCTCGATGATCTTCATCCCGGCCGAGATCGGCTTGAGCACCGTGGCCGCTTCCGCCTCGCGGCCCAACCGGCGGAGGGTCATATAGAGCCAATGACTCGACGCCACCACCATGTCGGGATTGACGGCGATCCGCACGTCCTCTTGGTAAAACGGAAGCGCCTTCGCAAACGCCCCTTGGAGGTAGTAGCCCAACGCCAGGTGATACCGGATGTTTGACTGCAGGGTGCTGGTGGGAATCCCCTGAGCGTTCGGAATCCCGTCCGGCTCGACCTCGTCCGGCCGGCCCCGCGTCAGCTCGGCGGCTTTCTCGAAATCACGCACCGCCAAGTCGAACTTCCGGATCGATAAATACCGGTGCCCACGATGCCGGTAGATCCGGGCGTCGGCCGGGTAACGCTCAATGCCCTTGGTGTAAATCCCGATCGCCTCGGCATATCGGCCCAAATAGGCGGTGCGCCGGCCCAGCCAAATAATGGAATCCGGATCGGCCGGGGTGTGATCAAATGCCCGCCGGGCCGCGGCCAGATTGCGCTCATACTCCGCCTGCACCGGCGCCGAGAGCACCGGCCGGGCCAGCGGCTTCCCCAAGAGCGAAGTGGCCTCGATCTTGGGGGTCTGGGCTCCAAGGAGCCTCGGAGCGACTAGCAGGCACGCGATCAGGACCGTTCTCATGACAACCTCGTTGGTGCTCGATTGGACGTTCCTGCTCCGAAACCTGACGGAACCCGAATCCGAACGGTAGGTTACCGATCGGTTTGCCACTCTCCGGGAGTCCACCCCTCATGCTCGTGCTGTCGCTGGCCGGCGTCCTGCTCGGCCTTGTTTCTCAAGATACGACCCGCCGCCCCGCCGGACTGCCCCTTCAAGCCGCCGCCCGCTCCTTCCGGCTCGAAACCAGTCGCGGGACCTGGATGTCCCTCGACCTGACCCCCGATGGCCGAACCATCGTGTTCGACCTCCTCGGGGACCTCTACACGATGCCGGTCGGCGGCGGCCGAGCGACGCGCCTTACCAGCGGTCTCGCCTTCGACGCCCAACCACGGGTCAGTCCCGACGGCAAACGGATTGCCTTCATCTCGGACCGAAGCGGCAGCGACCACGTCTGGACCATGGCGCTCGACCTGAAGGATACCGCGCAGGTCACCAAGGGGAATCTCGAAGGCGTCAGTTCGCCGGAGTGGACCCCCGACGGGCGGGGCATCGTCGTGACCCGAGGCTCGGCCGGCCCCGGGGCCCCGAAACTCTGGCTCTACCTCGTGGCTGGTGGCAGCGGCTTGCAACTGATTCGGGACCCGGCGCCGCGCCAAGCCTTGGGCGCCGCCTTCGGCCCGAATCCCCGCTACCTCTGGTACGCTTTTCGGGACGATGGCTTCCAGTACAATCTCCGCCTGCCATCCTACCAAATCGCGGTGTACGACCGGGACGCGGGAACCCAGACCGTCATGACCGCGAGGCAAGGATCCGCGTTTCGTCCGGCCCTCTCGCCGGACGGGAAATGGCTGGTCTACGGCACTCGATACAAGACCGAATCGGGGATTCGGATTCGTGATCTGGCTACCGGGGACGAGCGATGGCTTGCCTATCCAATCCAACGCGACGACCAAGAAGGCTCTTCTTCGCTCGACGTGCTGCCCGGCTACACCTTCACCCCCGATTCCCGCGACGTCATCGCGTCCTTTCAGGGCGAGATCTGGCGGATTCCGGTCTCCGGTGGTGCCCCGGCCAAGATTCCGTTCCAAGTGGCCGAGGACATCGCGATCGGACCGGCGGTGCGGTTCGCCTATCGGGTTGATAGCGGGACGGTGCAGGCCCGCCAGATTCGCGACGCCGTCCCCTCGCCCGATGGGAAGCGGCTGGCGTTCGCGGCTCTGGGCAAGGTCTACGTCATGGACTATCCGGCGGGAACGCCGCGCCGGGTCTCGGCGCTCTCGGGTGGGGAGTCCTATCCCGCGTGGTCGCCGGATGGGTCGGCGGTGGCCTTCGCAACCTGGTCCGATCGAGATGGCGGCCAGATCTACCGGGCGCCGGCCGCGGCGCCGGGGCCGGCAACCAAGTTGACCCGCGCCGGGGCTCGGTATTCGCAACTAGCGTGGGCTCCGGACGGGCAACGAATCGTGGCCGTTCGGGCCGCCACCCGCGACATGCAGGAAACTCTGGAACGATTCGGATCCGGACTCGGCGCCGAATTCGTCGTGGTTCCAGCCTCCGGCGGCGACGCAACGGTCATCGCGCCGACCGGCGGGCGCCAGTCGCCCCATTTCACAACCGACCCAAACCGGATCTTCACCTACAGCGGGGCCGAGGGGTTGGTCTCGATGCGGTGGGACGGAACCGACGTGAAGGGCCATCTCAAAGTGACCGGGCCGATGCCCCCGGGCGGGACGACGGCGCCATCGGCCAGTCTGGTTCTGATGTCTCCGACTGGCGACCAAGCCCTCGCCCAGGTTGGGAGCGACATCTATTCCGTTGCGGTGCCATATGTTGGGGGCCCGACGCCAACCGTTTCGGTGGCCGATCCGGCCGCGGCGGCGGTGCCCGTCAAGAAGCTCACGGATATTGGCGGCGAGTTCCCTGTCTGGCAGGCCGGAGGCCGCAAAGTTCATTGGTCGATCGGCAACGCCCACGTGGTCTACGATCTCGACTCGACCAAGGCCGCTGAGCAGCGGATTCGAATCACCGCACTCCGAGATCGCCCGAGCCAAAGCCTGGTGCTGCGCGGCGGTCGCGTCATCACAATGAAGGGGCACGAAATCATCGAGAATGCCGACCTGGTGATTCAGAACGATCGGATCGTGGCTGTCGGGCCGGCCTCGGCGCGGATTGCACCGCCCAACGCCCGAGTCATCGACGTAACCGGAAAAACCATCGTGCCCGGCTTCGTCGATGCCCATGCCCACTTCCGGCATTCGCCCGGCGTTCATTTCGAGCAACCCTGGGCCTACCTCGCGAATCTGGCGTTCGGGGTTACGACGTCACGGGACCCCCAAACCGGAACCACCGATGTGCTGAGCTACTCGGACCTGGTCGAGACGGGGCAGATGATGGGGCCACGGGTTTATTCAACTGGCCCAGGAGTATTCACCGGCGAACAGATCAAGAGCCTCGACCATGCTCGGTCGGTGCTCCGGCGGTATAGTCAATATTATGACACCAAGACTCTCAAGATGTACATGGCTGGAAATCGCCAGCACCGGCAGTGGATCATCATGGCAGCAAGAGAGTTAGGCCTGATGCCTACGACCGAGGGCGGGATCGACTACGCCTTGGAGGTCACCCACGCTCTTGACGGCTACTCCGGGATCGAGCACTCGCTGCCGGTGTATCCGATCTTCGAGGACGTTGTCAAACTTTTTGTCAATAGCGGGACCACTAACACCCCAACCCTTTTGGTGGCCTACGGTGGCCCCTGGGCCGAGAACTATTACTACGCCACCGAGCGAGTGGCCGACGACCCCAAGCTGAGGCGTTTTCTTCCCGACGCCGAACTCGACGCTCGGGCTCGGCGCCGGGGAGGCAACCCTGGGGTCGTCGGGTGGGTCATACCCGAGGAGCACATCTTTCCGAAGCACGCTCAGTTTGCGAAGGCCGTGGTCGAGGCCGGCGGCCGGATCGGGGTTGGCAGCCATGGCCAGCTCCAAGGGCTCGGATTCCATTGGGAGCTCTGGTCGATCCAATCGGGGGGGATGTCTAGGCACGATGCGCTTCGGGCTGCTACAATTCTGGGCGCCGAGGCCATCGGTCTCGAGCCGGATTTGGGCTCGATCGAAGCCGGGAAACTGGCGGACCTAGTCATTATGGATCGAAACCCGTTGGACGAGATTCGAAACTCCACTGCCATTCGTTACGTGATGAGGGGCGGCAAGCTCTACGACGGGGACACCCTCGACGAGATTGCTCCCAATGCCAGACCGTTACCCAAACCCTGGTGGCGCGACTCCGCGCCGCCGAAGCCCTAGCCCTAGGCCCTAGTCCATGTACCTGCACCTTCTGCTCGCGGCTGCCGCGTTCGCCCAGGACAGCCTGCCACTCAAGTCAGCCCGGATGGCCAAGTTCACGGCCACCAAGGGCACCTGGATGTCGGTCGACGTCAGTCCCGACGGCCGAACCATCGTGTTCGACATCCTCGGTGACCTCTACACGATCCCGATCACCGGGGGCACGGCCACCCGGCTAACCAGCGGGATGGCGTACGACGCCCAGCCCCGGTTCAGTCCCGACGGGAAGCGGCTGGTCTTCCTCTCCGACCGGGCCGGTGGCGACAACCTCTATGTCGGGAATGCCGACGGTACCGGGATCCGGCGGATTACCTATGGGGTCCAAGGCACTTATGTGTCCCCCGAATGGACGCCCGATGGCAAGTACATAGTGGCCTCGAGCGCCGCGGGCGGATTCGGCGCCTGGAAACTCGCGATGTACGACGTTCAAGGCGGCACCGGCGTCATCCTGACCCGGAACAGCGGTGGCACCGCCTTCCTCGGCGCCGCGCCGTCTCCCGACGGCCGATACATCTACTACGCCTCGCGCCAAGGACCGTGGGAATACAACGCCGCGATGCCTCAGGCTCAGGTTGGGGTCTACGACCGGGAAACCGGAACCACTACGCTCCAGACCACGCGATTTGGCAACGGAATCCGCCCCGCCGTATCGCCCGACGGCAAGTGGCTGGTCTATGGTAGCCGCGAAGGCCAGCAGACCGGCCTCCGGATCCGGGAACTCGCCAGTGGCGAGGAAAAATGGCTGGCGTTTCCCGTCCAGCGCGACAACATCGAATCGGTGCCGGACCTCGATTTCCTCCCGGGGTACTCCTTCACGCCCGACGGGCTGGCCATCGTGCTGTCCTACGGCGGCGAATTGTGGCGGGTGCCGGTCAGCGGAACCGCGCCGGCCAAGATCCCCTTCACGGTCAATGCCGAGGTGGCGGTCGGGCCCGAGGTGAAGTTCGAATACCCGATCGAAGACACCCCGACCTTCACCGTGCGCCAGATCCGCGATGCGGTCCCGTCGCCGGACGGCCGCCGGATCGCGTTCACCGCGCTCGACCGGCTCTATGTGGCGGATGTGCCGAATGGGACGCCGCGGCGGGTCACCACCGCTGAAACCGGGGAGTTCTATCCGGCCTGGTCACCGGACGGGACGGCGCTGGCCTACGTGACGTGGGACGGCGCCGAAGGCTACCTGATGCGGACCAACGTGTCGGGCGGCCAGCCGCAACGATTGACCCAGACGAGTGCGTTCTACCAGGTCCCCGCGTGGTCTCCGGACGGTCGCCGCATCGTCGGTGTTCGAGCCGCGGCGCGGAATCTCGTCGAGCAGATCGATCCCTTTATCGGTGACGGGCAAGGCGCCGAGTTCTTCTGGGTCAGCTCGACCGGAGGGGAACCGACAACCATCCGTCCAACCGGCGGGAACCTGGGTACCCCGCATTTCGCGGCCGACACCGGCCGGATCTTCGTCTACGGCTTCTTCCCGCCCGCTCCCGGCGCTCCGCCCCAGGGATTCACCGCGGCGTTGGCGTCGTTTCGCTGGGACGGTACCGACCTGAAGCAGCACCTCCAGGTCACCGGACCGCTACCGCTCGGATTTTTTGCCCGCACCGGCCCCCAGTACAGAGAACCGTTTGCGCCGAAAACCGGTCACACCGCGCTGGGCGATCTCCTCCCGCCGGACTACCTGAACGCCAAGGAGCCGGCGGTCCAGGGGCCGCGGGCCGACGTCATCCGGATGGCGCCGACGGGTGACTTGGCCCTCGCGGCCTTCGGCAACGACGTCTATGTCGTCCGGGTTCCGCGAATCGGCGGCGGGGTCCCAACGGTGTCCGTCGCGAAGATCGACAGCTCCGCCACTCGGGCGCTCAAGCTTACCGACATCGGCGGTGAGTTCCCGACCTGGAGCGCCGATGCCCGGACGATTCACTGGTCGATCGGCAATGCGTTTGTGTCGTACGACGTGGCCCGCGGCCTGGCGGTCGACGACAGCCTGCGGGCGGCCGGCGCCGATACCGCCACCCGAGTTCGGAACCAGTACCAGCCGGTCGAACAACGAGTGCGCGTCACCGCCAACCGGGATATTCCGGAGGGCACCGTGGTCCTTCGCGGGGCCAAGGTCGTTACGATGCGCGGTAGTGAAATCGTCGACAACGCCGATGTCGTGGTCAGGAACCAGCGGATCGTGAGCGTCGGTCCTCGCGGCTCGGCTCCGGCCGATGCCCGGGTCATCGATGTGGCCGGCAAGACCATCGTCCCGGGCTTCGTCGACACCCACTCACATATGTGGTCGGGCTGGGGCATCCACTGGCCCCGGAATTGGATCTACGATGCCAACGTCGCCTATGGTGTGACCACCACCCGCGATCCGCAGACCGCCACCACCGACGTCCTGAGCTACCAGGACCGGGTCGATGCCGGCTCGATGGTGGGGCCGCGGGTGTACTCGACCGGCCCGGGGGTGTTCACCGGCGACCGGATTGGATCGCTCGAGAAAGCCCGGAGCGTGCTCAAGCGGTACAGCGACTATTACGACACCAAGACCTTCAAGATGTACATGTCGGGAAACCGGCTGACTCGGCAGTACCTGATCATGGCGTCGAAAGAACTGAAGTTGATGCCCACGACCGAGGGCGGGCTCCAGTTCATGCTCAACATGACTCACGCGATTGACGGCTATCCCGGGATTGAACACTCCATTCCGCTCTATCCCATGTATGACGACGTCGTCCAGCTGCTCAAGACCTCCGGGACCACCAATTCCCCGACCCTCCTGGTCACCTACGGTGGGCCGTGGGCGGAGAATTACTTCTACGCCCGCGAGAATACCGCGGGCGACGCCAAACTCCGCCACTTCACCCCGTCAGAAGAGTTCGACGCCAAAACCCGGCGCCGGGGCTCCGGACCCGGTCCCACCGGCTGGGCCCATGAGTCGGAGTTCATGTTCAAGAAGCACTCGGAGTTCAACAAGCACTTGATTGAAGCGGGCGCCTGCAGCGGGGTCGGGAGTCACGGCCAACTTCAGGGGCTTGGTTTTCACTGGGAGCTCTGGTCGATGCAAAGCGGCGGGATGAAGAACCACGACGCCTTGAAGATCGCCACCTTGTGCGGAGCCCAAGCCATCGGCCTCGGGAAGGACCTGGGTTCGATCGAAGCGGGCAAGTTGGCCGATCTCGTCATCCTCGATAAGGACCCGCTCGAGAATATCCGGAACACGAACACCATCAAATATGTGATGAAAAACGGCCGCCTCTACGAAGGCGATACCATGAACGAAATCTGGCCGCGGCAGAAAGCGGCGCCGAACGAGCCTTGGCGTCAAACCGCGCCGGCCAACACCACGGGGACCCGCTAACCATGACTCGCTCACTCGTTCTCGCGGCGCTCCTCGTTTCTCCCGCGTTCGCTCAAGCTCCTGCCGGCCCCGGTGGCCCGGGCGGGCCGCCTCAGAAGCCCCTTCCGCTCGAAGCCAAGCGGAAAGGCGAATTCACCGCCACCAAGGGCACCTGGATGTCCTTGGATATCAGTCCCGATGGCCAGACCATCGTGTTCGACTTGCTGGGTGACATTTACACGATGCCGATCGGCGGCGGCAAAGCCACGCCGCTGATTACCGGCATGTCGTTCGACGCGCAGCCGCGGTTCAGCCCTGATGGCAAGAAGATCGCCTTCGTGTCCGACCGCAGTGGCGGCGACAACCTCTTCACCATGACGCTCGACAAGGCCGACACCACCCAGCTCACGCAGGGCAATACTTCCCAATATGTCTCGCCGGAATGGTCGCCGGACGGCAAGTACGTCGTGGTGAGCCGCGGCGGCGGGACCTTCCCGACCGCCAAACTGCATCTGTATCCGGTCGATGGCGGCGCCGGCTTCCCGCTGATTCAACCCGGACCGCAGACGGCCAACCTCAAGACCCTCGGCGCCGCCTTCAGTCCCGACGGCCGGTACGTCTGGTTCGCGGCGCGGTCCGGCGACTGGCACTACAACGCCGTGTTTCCCCAATACCAGATCGGTTCCTACGATCGCCAGACGGGCACGTTGACCCAGTTGTCCAGCCGGTATGGGTCCGGGTTCCGCCCGGCCGTGTCGCCGGACGGCAAG
>SXGU01470061.1_pt1 | contig 16639 bp, 17 predicted proteins | sample 3174531 | NCBI WGS metagenome assembly SXGU01 (sample SAMN11356863, study PRJNA531348) | freshwater metagenome | isolation source: freshwater sample F1-140 | place: China: Fuxian Lake, Yuxi | collected 2017-12-25 | reverse complement strand
GGCAGCCGCCGCTCATCCCCTGACGATCCCGGTAAAATGCGGCCCGCTGGTGCGGATTTTCCCCATAACGCAAAGTCTGTGGGTGGCTTACCCCGAGTGACAGCGGGTCGGGAAAAATACCCCCGGTCAATTGCCGGTCAAGGTAAGCGGCAATGGTGGCGTCGTAGCCTGCGGTGTGGCGAAATGCCTTGAGAGCCAGTTGACGCCGCCGGGTTTCCGGCAAACCACCGTCGCCGGCCAGGATTTCATCCAGCAGGGCCGGGTAATCGGCCGGGTCAACGACGACCGCGACGCTGGCGTGGTTCTTGGCCGCCGAGCGAACCAGGGCCGGCCCGCCAATATCAATCTGTTCGATAGCCTGTTCAAAAGTGCATTCAGGCTCTGCGACCGTGGCTTCAAAGGGATAAAGATTGACCACGACCAGATCAATGGCGGGAATGTCCCGTTCCGCCATGACCGGATCGTCGATCCCCCGTCGCCCGAGGATGCCGCCGTGAATACGGGGATGCAGGGTTTTGACCCGCCCGCCCATCATTTCGGGGTAGCCGGTATAGGTCGAGACATCCTGTACCGGAATCCCTGCCTGCATGAGGCTGTGCGCGGTACCGCCGGATGAAATGATCTCAATACCCCGGGCCGTCAGACCCTGACAAAAATCAATCAGGCCGGTTTTGTCGGAAACGCTGACGAGGGCTCGCTGGATTGGGTGGTTCATGAATTTTCCGGGTTATGGCCTGATCAGTTTGGCCCGCAGGGCGAGTTTGGCCATGTTTCTGAGGCGGCTGGCTTCCCAACCACTGGTACGGATGTCGTACTCGGCCAGTTTTTTACGCAAGGTGCTGCGACTCAATCCCAGCAACTGGGCGGCCTTGCTCTGGTTCTGTCCGCATTCCTCCAGCACCACCTCTATCATGGGTTTTTCAATCTCACCCATGACCATGTTGTAGACGTCGGATGCCTCATAGCCATCCAGTTGGTCAAAATACTGACGCATCGCCAACCTGACGCATTCGCTCAGGGGAAGATCAGGTGAATCACCGTCAGCCTTTGCCGTACCGGGAACCATCATTTTGTTTTTTTCTGCCATCATGCCGTCAAAGTCGGGTGGTCGGGTTGAGACAATAATCCTGTGGCCATGAGTTGGTCACGGGCCGTATCCAGCGTGTTGAAGCGGGCCATGAAATCAGCCGGACCGTCCAGGTATTTCATGTACCAGCCCAGATGTTTTCTGGCGATGCGTACCCCCTGGGGTTCACCATAGAAGGAATACAGGGATTGAAGGTGGTTCAGGATTGTGGACAATACCTCCGGCAATTCCGGCGGAGCCTGGGCCTGCCCAGGATCAAGCAGGGCGATCATGGCCCTGAACAGCCAGGGTTGGCCCAGTGCGGCACGGCCCGTCATGATGCCATCTGCTCCGGTGAAAGCCAGCACTTGACGGGCTTTTTCGGGCGTGTCGATATCGCCGTTGGCGATAACCGGAATTGTCACGGCATCCTTGATGGCGCGGATTGTAAGGTATTCAGCCTCACCGGAAAAGCCGCAGGCACGGGTGCGTCCGTGTACCGTTACGGCGCAAATTCCGGACTGCTCGGCAATTTGGGCGATCCTCACTCCGTTGCGCTGTTCCGGAGCCCAGCCGGTTCGCATCTTCAGGGTAACCGGCACATCCACTGCGTTGACCACTGCCTCCAGCAGGGTACCGACCTGTCTCTCGTCCCGGAGCAGGGCTGAACCTGCGGCCTTGTTGCATACCTTTTTGGCCGGACATCCCATGTTGATGTCGATAATATCTGCCCCCCGCTCCACATTGATGCGTGCCGCCTCGGCCAGATGGCGGGGATCATTGCCCAGTATCTGTACCGACCGGGGTGAAGGCTCGCCGGCATGATCAGTTCGCCGCAGGGTTTTGGGATGATGCCGCAAGGCAGGGTTGACCGAGACCATCTCTGACACCGCCAGATCGGCACCATACCGGCGGCACAGGGCGCGGAACGGTCGATCCGTCACACCGGCCATGGGTGCCAATATGAGGCGATGGGGGAGCGAGTACGAACCCAGAGTCAGCATGAGCCTGCCTTCGGTCAAAGGGAGCGAAGTCTAGCCGCAACTGGCCCGGGACGCAAAGGCCTGTGCATATTACTCAAGGCGGACGTGGAGTATTTGCCCTGTTTTCAGGGATAATACAGCGTCTTTCCCGGAGGGGAAAGGCGACCTTCGGTCGGACGGGGTTGTGCCCGGATCAGACCGTGCAGGTCGGTTAGCGTCAAGCAGCCTTTGAGTACCCACCCGATCAGCCTCGCCGCCCTGCGGCCTTGAGAGCCTGTTATCGGCCAAAGCCATAAAAATCAGATGACCCCATGACCAACCCTCACAGCGTAACCCCATTTGATCCGGAATCTGCCTCAAACAGGGGGTTTTATTTCATCCTTGCCGCCCAGTTTTTCTCGGCCCTGGCCGATAATGCCCTGCTGTTTGCCGCCATCGCCCTGCTCAAGGACTTGCAGGCACCGGATTGGCAAACGCCGGTTCTGCAACAGTTTTTCGTATTTGCCTACATTGTGCTGGCTCCCTTCGTCGGCCCCTTTGCCGATGCCCTGCCCAAGGGACGGGTCATGCTGATCAGCAATACGGTCAAGATCGTGGCCTGTGCCGCCATGCTGTTCGGGGTACACCCGTTGCTGGCATACGGCGTGGTCGGAGTCGGGGCCGCCGTTTATTCTCCCGCCAAGTACGGCATCATCTGCGAATACTTTCCGCCGCGCAAACTGGTATGGGCCAACGGCTGGATGGAAGGGTTAACGGTAGCAGCCATCATTTTTGGTGCCGTCATCGGGGGACTGCTCATCAGTGATCGCCTGGGCGGGCTGGTGGCGAATCAACTGACTCAGGCCGAATACAACTTCGGCATTGATACGGCCGCCGAATTTGCCATTGCAGCGATCCTGGTGCTGTATTTTCTGGCGGCACTGTTCAATTTTTACGTGCCGCGACTGCCCATCGACCATACCCTGGCCAAACGGACGCCGCTTTATATCATCCAGGACTTCTGGCACTGCTTCAAACAACTGTGGCAAGACCCGCTGGGTCAGGTGTCACTGGCAGTAACGTCCCTGTTCTGGGGCGCGGGCACGACCCTGCGCCTGATTGTGCTGTTGTGGGCCGCCACTGCCCTGCAGATGGATCTGGAGCATTCCACCCAGTTGACTGCCATTGTTGCAATCGGAATTGGCGTAGGGGCGGCGGCGGCAGCCCGCCTGGTTCCGCTGGAACACTCGGTCAAGGTATTGCCCATGGGCATTGCCATGGGGCTGACGGTTTCGGCCATGGTTTTGATTCATGACTGGCAGCTTGCCCTGCCGGTGCTGGCTCTGATCGGTGCCATGGGTGGCTATTTCGTCGTCCCCATGAACGCCCTCCTGCAACACCGGGGCCACCGGCTGATGGGGGCAGGTCACTCAATCGCCCTGCAGAATTTCAATGAAAACATCAGCGTTTTGTTGATGCTTGGCGTTTATGCCCTGATGATCAAGGCAGAATTGTCGGTCAATGCCATTGTGATCATTTTCGGTTTGCTGGTGGCTGCCGGCATGACCGTCCTGACCAAAATTCATGGCCACGATCAGGACCATGGCGAAATCGGCTGAAACCAATCCGGGGGCAGGCAGCGTGGAATCCACCCTGTTGCGTCTGTATCCGGACCCTGCTGAACCGGTCGCGCTGACGGGTTGCTATCTGCAACTCGGACTGCACCGGTTCGGTACCCCGCAAGCTCCGTTCGTCTATGCCAATTTCCTGTCCAGCCTGGACGGACGTATCGCGCTGGCCGCCAGCGATGGCAGACCGTATCTGCCCCGGTCACTCACCAACGCAAACGATTTCCGCCTGTTTCTGGAATTGCACTGCCAGGCTGACTGCCTGATTACCCACGGCTCTTATTTGAAGGAGCTGGCGGCGGGACGTCTGGGTAACATCCTCCAGGTTGGCCTGCATGAACAGGGCAAACAGTTGCCGGGCTGGCGCAGCCTGCAGGGTTTACCTGACCAGCCGGCCGTGGTCATTGCCAGTGCCAGCCTGGATTTCCCCCCGCCCCGTGCGTTTCTGCAGCCGGAACAGGCCTGCTACATCGCCACCGGGCAGCAGGCCCGGGCGGAACGGGTAGCCTACTGGCAGGATCAAGGCTATCCGGTGCTGGTTGCCGGTACCCGGCGCGAAGTCGAGGGAGGCTTGCTGATGGACGCCCTGGGACGGCTGGGTTATGGCCGGGCTTACCTCATTGCCGGCCCCGGAATGCTGGAAACCATGCTGCGTGATGGCTGTCTCTCCCGGCTGTTTCATACCACCACCCATCAATTGCTGGGTGGTACTGATTTTCGCAGCCTCAGTCCGGGTCCGGAATACGGTCGCCTCGGCCATCTGCGTCTGTTGTCACTGCATTATGACTCGTCGTCTCCGGCGGGAGCGGGGCAGTGCTTCGCCCAGTTTGAGCCACTGAAGTAAGGGTGGTGCCCGCCGGTTTGTAGGTATGCGGATCGGCACCTGCAGCGGTTCGCTCAACCTGGCAACCCCAGTTGAGTGGTTCGTCCTGGGTGTAGCGTTTACCGAGTTGCCAGGCAATCTGGGCGCGAGCCAGTTCCACCCCCAGATAGAAGGCATGGCCGGCGTCGTGTTCAACCTTCAGGGCCGGGTATGCGTCAAACGGATCGGTCACCGTGTGAAAACCGTCACGATTGAATACATGAATACCGTCCGGGCTCACCTGGATGCGGTAACTCGGATCACGCACGCCCCGGTGAAGTTGTTCAATGTCGTCCCGGCCAAGGGGGTAGGGAGCCCGTTCGTGCAGGGCCATCAGCCCTTCATCAAAATAACGCGGCAAGGCTCCGATCTGACGGGCGGCGTAAAGGATGCGTCGGGCCAGGTTGGCTTCACCCACGGCGTTGCGGGCGTGGCGACTGACCTCGGTTGCCAGAATGTGGCGAATACCCTGTTCCGAACAAATTCCAAGCAGCAGGGCATTGATGCCCGCCGTATCGGCGTGGGTCAGTTCAGTCAGGTTGCCCACCCCCATCATCAGTTCAATGCCGGGATGACGCTGCCTGAGGGCGTGGTAACGCACCAGTGATTCAGTAAAACCAAAATGAATCGGATCCAGCACGGGATCCGCCAGAAAGGGCCGCCCCAGTGCCTGCATGCGTTCGATGGCCCGGTCAAGGGATGCCATATCTCCCGGTCGGGCCGGAATGAGTATGGGGGTAGACGCCACCTGATCGGCAACCCAGAGGGTCTCCTCGTGTAAACTGAGCAGATAATCAGCACCGGCTTCGCCGCCGCACAGCAGGTCATCCGCTTCCAGCGAATCGACGCTGACCCTGAAGCCATCGGCCTTGAGAGCCTGGATGGATTCCACCAGATGCGGAAAAGGCGTTGACGGCAGACAGCCGAGATCAATCACATCGGCTCCGCGTCGCCGGTAGTCCGCCGCCCGGGCTCGTATGCCTGCCACGCTCAGGCGGGGAGCCTCGACGATTTCGGCAAAAATCAGCAAGTCGTAGCGGGACAAATCGGCCTGTTTGCGTTGCTTGCCAAAAAACCAGGGCAGATCATGCAGTTCCTCCGGGCCGCGTTCGACCGGCACACCCAGTGCCAGAGAGAGGGCGGCAAGATCGCCCCGGCAACGGCCAGGTACCACAATCCGGTCGGCCCCCAGGGTATCCTTCAGGCGTCGCTGGATCATGTCGGCCGTCATCAGGGCCGCCACCGAAACACCGAGTACCTGCACGGTGTAGCGAAAGGACGGAACCATGTCTTCCAGGGTACGGCGCAACTGGGCTTCTGCCAGTTTGCCGGTCAGGAACAGGATATGTTCAGCCATGCCGGGTCATTCAGCCCGAGAAATAACCCTTGACCGCCGTTTCGATCATCGACCAGGATAACAGCAGCGGTTTTTGGGTTACTTCAACCGACAGGGTATTTCCTTCGATGGTGTAGTGGCCTTCCAGGCCCAGACCGGAAAATCGCCCGTTGGCGGTATCGCCCTCAAAGCGAACCCCCTTGCGTTGTGCGGTTGCGTGTGCATCGGCGATGATCTCGCTGGCCGGGCGTTGTAACTGAATCTGAAATGATTTGCTCATGCGATATGTCCTGCGTCGGGTATTGGGGAAGAGGGTATTCCGGTCGGCTGAAATTCCAGCCATTCATCCAGAATCTGATGGGCCTGTTCTACCCCCATGCGTTTGGGGGCGGAAAAAATCTGGGTACTGATGCGGGTCAGGGCGGTACGCTCCAGCGTCTGACCTACCTCACGCAGCACACCCAGGGCGGCCCCCCGGCTCAGTTTGTCAGCTTTGGTCAGGGCCACGTGCAGCGGCAATCCGGCCCGCGCACACCAATCAATCATGTGTCGGTCGAAATCAGTCAGGGGATGGCGTATGTCCATCAACAGAAACACCCCCCGCAGGGATCGGCGTCCCAGCAGGTAGTCTTCCAGGAAGTCGCGCCAGGTATCCTGCACGACGCCCGGAACTGCCGCGTAGCCGTAGCCGGGCAGATCGACCAGCCGCTTGTGTTCGTCAATCCGGAAAAAATTGAGCAACCGGGTTCGGCCCGGTGTCTTGCTGACCCGGGCCAGTGCCTTCTGTGCAGTGATGACATTGATGGCACTGGACTTGCCGGCGTTGGAGCGACCGGCAAAGGCAACCTCGCTGCCGACATCGGGGGGTGCTGAGCCCAGACTGTTGGCACTGGTAATAAAGTGGGTTTTACGGTAAATCGGATTCATCTTTGCGGGAAAACCGGAACAGGGTGAGTTGACATTTCCAGTGTACCCGTATTTGATTGGCAAATTAAGGGGATTGACACCACGAACCCGGGCTTTGGTCAGGCGGTTTCACCCTGAGGCGTCCTAAATTTGGTTTTCACGACGAGAGGTATCAAATGTACAAGAAAAAATTGCTCATCACCCTGATGATTCTGGCCGGTTGTTCAGGGGTTGAGGCCGCAGGCAATCCAGCGGCTGGCCAGGAAAAGGCTGCCACCTGCGCCGGTTGCCATGGCCAGGGCGGCAACAGCGAAACGCCGATCTTTCCCAAGTTTGCCGGTCAGCATGCCGCTTATATTGCCAAGCAGCTCTACGATTTCAAGTCCCAGAAGCGACCCAATCCAACCATGAATGCCATTTCGGAAATGCTGTCCGATGAGGATATCGCCGATTTGAGTGCCTACTACGCCAGCCAGCAGGGTACCACCGAGACCCCTCCGCACAATGCCCTGGGTGAAAAAATCTACCGAACCGGCAATCCGGTGACCCATGTCGCGGCCTGCAGCGGTTGTCATGATCCGCACGGCAAGGGCAATCCGCTGGCCGTCATCCCCTCCCTCAGAGGACAACATGCCGCGTACCTGGAAAAGACCCTGAAGGATTTCAGGGGCGGCGTCCGGGGCAATGACATGAATGCCATGATGCGAACCGCTGCCCTGAAACTGAGCGATGACGAAATTACCGCCGTGGCTGACTTCATATCCGGCCTCAAATGATCCGAATCGCAACGCACGATTCATGATCCGCTTTTCTCCACACTCCCTCCATCATCAGACTCCGTGAGGTCACCATGCAAAAACATCATTTGATCTGGATCAGCCTGCTATTCCTGTTGTCGGGCATTTACCTGGTACCGGTTCAGGCAGAGGAATTCAAGGCCGGGGTAGACTACGAACTGGTAACCCCGCCCCAACCGGTGCAGGATGCTGCCAAGGTTGAGGTCATGGAATTTTTCTGGTATGGCTGCCCCCATTGCTACCACTTTGAACCGGATCTGAATGCCTGGCTCAAGCGAAAACCCGCCAACGTGGCATTCATCCGGCAGCCTGCCATTTTCAGTGCCTTGTGGGGGGCACATGCCAAGGCGTTTTTCACGGCAGACGCCCTGGGCGTGCTGGATCGGTTACACCCGGACTTCTACGAAGCCATCCAGAATCAGCATGAAAAACTGGAAAATGAAGAGGTTCTGAGCCAGTTTTTTGCCCGCCACGGTGTGGCCGAGGCGGAGTTCCGCAAGGCCTACAAGTCATTTGCGGTGGATGCCAAAATGCGCCAGGCCGAACCCATGGGAGCCCGCTATGGCATCACCGGAACCCCCAGCCTGATCGTCAACGGCAAGTACCGCATCAGCCCCTCCCAGGCCAAAAGTTTTCCCAGGATGGTCGCCATCCTGGATGAACTGATCCGGCAGGAATCCCGCAGCAAATAAGGGGGCAGACGTTCATGCCCGCCTCCCCTCCTCCACCAGCATCTGAGGCACCGGCCGGTTCCGAACCCCGCCGCCTCAGGCTGGCCAGTTTCAATATTCAGACCGGCATTGCCACAGCCGGTTATCCCGAATACCTGACGGGAAGCTGGCAACATGTCTGGCCTTCCCGCAAGCGACTGCTCAACCTGGAGCGGATTGCCAAAATCCTGGCTCCATTCGACCTGGCGGGGTTGCAGGAAGTGGATGGCGGCGGGGCACGCAGTCATCATGTGGTACAGGCCGAATACCTGGCCCATCTGGCCGGTTACCCCTACTGGCACAATCAGATCAATCGGCGGTTCGGCACCCTGGCCCTGCACAGCAACGGTTTGCTGAGCCGCTTGCGTCCGGATTGTGTGGAGGATCACAAATTACCCGGCCTGCCCGGCCGGGGAGCCTTGTGGGCACGTTACGGCAAGGATGCAGCCACCGCGCTGTATCTGGTGGTGGTTCATCTGGAATTGCTGCGGCAGATCCGGCAACGGCAACTGGAATACCTGGCAGAGCGGATTGGCCATCGACCCCATGTCATCATGATGGGCGATTTCAACTGCCGTCCGGACGCGCCTGAGTTGAAGGTATTGTGGCAAAAAACCGGGTTATGTCCGCCGCAGCGGGAGATCATGACCTTCCCCAGTTGGCGTCCGCGCATGATGCTGGATTACATACTGGTGACCCCTGCCCTGAAAATCGAGCGGATGGGGGTGATACACGCCCCCTGTTCCGATCATCTGCCTGTCAGCATGGAAATTGAGCTGCCGCCGCAACTGGCGGGTGTGATTTGAGGCAAAGACTCAACGGTTTTTGAGCCGGAGGGAGTTGATGACCACCGACAGCGAGCTGAGTGCCATGGCCAGGGAGGCCATCATGGGATTCAGCTTGCCCAGGGCAGCCACCGGAATGGCCATGACATTGTAAAGGAAAGCCCAGGCCAGATTCTGGCGAATGACGCGCAGTGTCTCGGTACTGAGGGTTATGGCATCGACCACCCGGGCAATGTCGCCGTTACGCAGGGTCATGTCTGCCGTTTCCATGGCAATGTCGGCACCGCTGCCAATGGCAAAGCCGACATCGGCTGCCGCCAGGGCCGGTGCGTCATTGATGCCGTCACCCACCATGCCGACCCGCTCACCCTGAGCCTGCAGCCGTTTGATCAGGCGCAGCTTGTGTTCCGGGCGAGCCTCGGCCATGACGGTGAGTATGCCAACCCGGGCAGCCACTGCACGGGCGGTTGTTTCAACGTCGCCAGTCGCCATGAGGGTGGTCATGCCACGGCGATGCAAACGCTCAATGGCTTCGGCAGCCCCCGGCCGGGGCGTATCGGCGATGCCCAGCGTGGCCACGACCTCGCCATCAACCGCGCAGAAAACCGGGGTCCAGGCCGGATGCAATCCGGTATCCGGCAGGGCGTTCAGATCAATGCCGGCCTGTTCCAGCAGGCTGCGGTTACCCAGAAGAACCGTATGCGTATCAACCATTGCGCGAATGCCCTGACCCGGATGGTTTTCAAAGCCGGTCACGGGATGAACCACCGTTACCCGGGGCAGGGCATGGTCGACAATGGCCCGGGCCAGAAAATGCTCCGAACCGGCTTCAGCGGCTGCCATCAGGGTCAGCAGTTCGGCGTCGGTGCGGGCGGAATGATTGTAAAAGCCGGTGACCCGGGGTCTGCCCTCGGTGATGGTGCCGGTTTTGTCGAATACCAGACAGGTCAGGTGAGTGGCCGTTTCAAGGCTGGCACCGTTACGGATGTAAATGCCACGGCGGGCGGCCTGTCCGGCTCCCACCATAACGGCTGCCGGTGTCGCCAACCCCAGCGCACAGGGGCAGGCGATCAGCAGCACGGTGATGGCCCGGGCAAAGGCCGTGGTGAGGGGAATGCCCGCCCACCATCCGCCCGCAAAGGTGGCGGCAGCCGCCCACATGACGGCCGGCACAAACCCGGCAGAAACCCGATCCACGTACTGCTGAATGGGGAGCCGGGCTGACTGGGCCTGATCCACCATCTCGATGATACCGGCCAGCACCGTATCGGACCCGATGGCATCCACCCTGACCGTCAACACCCCGTTGCCGTTGACACAGCCGCCGGTTACCGCGTGTCCGGCCTCTTTCACCACCGGCAGGCTTTCACCGGTCATGAGGGATTCGTCAACCGTGGAACGGCCCGCGATGACCGTGCCGTCAGCCGGAATGCGGGAACCCGGCTTGATCCGCAGGATGTCGCCCGGCTTCAGGTTGTCAACATCGACCGGTATTTCCACCTCGCCCGCCAGCAGCAGGGCGGTACGCGGTTGCAATTCGACCAGTTGGCGGATGGCCTCATGGGCGTGCCCCCGGGCCCGCTCTTCCAGATAGCGTCCCACCAGCACCAGACTGATGATACCGGCAGCCGCATCAAAATAAAGGTGGGGATAACCGCTCAGCAGGGCGGTGGTGCTGTAGGCGTAGGCAGAACCAACCCCGAGAGCAATCAGGCTGTCCATGTTGGCCTGACGCTGGCGGGCCAGCCCGAGGGCGCGGGTAAAAAACACCCGACCGGTACCCAACACGACCGGGGTGGTCAACAGGAACTGGGTGAAACGCCATAATCGTCCCGGCCAGTCCAGCATGGCCAGCAGGGTGACGGGCACGGTCAACAGACCGGCCAGCAGAGCCCGGCGACGTGCGGCGTGTAGCCGTTCCGCTTCCCGCTGCATCAGGACTTGCCGCTGACTCAGGGTATCCAGTGGCGATGCCTTGTAGCCGAGGCGACCGATCCGTTCAAACAGTTCATCCTGGCTGATGAAGCCCCTGACCCGGGCGGTCTCTGCCGCACGGTTAACCATGGCAGTGTGTATCCGGGCATCACGCCGCAGTACCAGTTCTATCAGCAGGGCGCAGGACGTGCAGCTTAAACCCTCAATCGCGAACAGGTATTCCTGTTCGGTTGCAGCCGGTAGCGGCGAATGGACGGCTGGCTCGACGGAGCCACGCCCCAGCCCGGGAACAAGCGCGTCCAGCAGGCTGAAAAGCTCTGACGGGGTGATGTGCCGGGGCTGGAAGTGAATGACAAGCTGGCCTAACTCCACGATAAGCCGTACATGACGGATACCGGCCCGTTTACGCAGCAGAATCTCAAGAATGTAAAGCCGTTCCCTGTCACGTTTCAGGGCGGGAACGGCAACGCGCAGCCGCCTTTTGAGTTGATGGACGACGGCGTGGTGAGGGGCGGGATGTGACATGGCAGACACTCATGTCCCGAGCCTGAACTCAGGGCGGTTTGGGCAGTTTGGACTTGACGTGCAGGTAGATCAGATAGAACGTGGCCGTCCATTCATAACGGTATCGCCAGGGATGCGGCAACCAGAGTTGGGTGATTGAAGGCCAGTGCATCTTGATGAGGTAGAGCATCAACAGGTCGTTCATGAACTCTCCCAGCCACTGGGTACCGGAAAGGCCGGTGGCGGTTCGGGTCAGTTGCCGGGCAATTACCCCGCCGGCCTGGACGGTCTCCCGTATCTCCTCAAGCCTGCCGCGCCACCCGCTGGCAGGCGACGGGGCGGGTCTGGTTTCAACCCGGACAGTCTGTTCCTGCACGCGGTCAATCAACCGGTACAGGCAGGCCGCCACGTCGGCAGTCGTGCAATCCGTCTCCAGAAAATGGATGGAAAGCTTGCCCTGTTTCTCCAGAAAATGAACCCGGTAAACGCCCTCCAGAGCCTGCAGGCCACTGACCAGAACAAAGCCGCACGCGGGCGTGCGGAGTACGGGCGGCAATTGCAGGCGCAGATGGCCGGGCGAACGATGGCGTACGATGACCTGCTTCTGGATGGACACGCTGGCCAGCCGGGGGTTATGCGGTTTTGTCCGGGCCGGGCTGACCGGCCTCGTCGTCACACTCCTTGCATTCGGCCACCAGATCTTCCAGGCTTTCCTTTTGCTGAAGCACGAAGTCCTTGCCCTGCTCGGTCACGCGGGTGGCTCCGGCAATGATTTCCTTGCGGTATTTGTGGATCATATAACCGGCGGCCAGACCCAGGCCGAATACCAGCAGCGGGTGGCGACTCAGGGTACTTAAAACCCCCTTGCGGGTATTGTGCGAACTGACTGCAACCAGTGCCCCGGTAGCGGCTGCACCGGCGGCCATGGAACCTGCCGCATGGGTCGAACCCATCTCGGTCATCATCCTGCCCATGCCTCCCATTGCGTGGTTCATTCCCTGTTGCATCATGCCGTGTTCGGCAACTTTTTTGACGGCACTGGCGGCCTGGTGTACGTGTGTCATCGAGTGGTTCTCCCGCGAGTCGTGTGGTCTGGTGGTTGGGTCGCTTGATTATCCTCACCGTCTCCGTGCAGCATGAGGTATATCCCCTTGCATCCTTCGCAGCAAAAGCGTTTTTCGCCCTGTGACGACTGAATCGTAAAGCCGTTGACTTCAACAGGCAGATGGCAGAGATCACAGTGGTAGACGGTATCGGACATGGTTATGAATGGATTGTCAGGTCAGTGGCAACTGAATCCGGTCGGGCTGGTTTCGCCATCAGTCTGCCGGGGGCTCACTACCCGACTGGATGCCCGCATCAGCGCGATTCGCATGGCCCCGGTGAGGGCGGCGTTGATGCCGAAGCGGGTCGCCACGGCGGGCAGAAGGATCAGTGAGGCGAAAGCCAGACCGGTTCCCAGGATCAGGGCACCCTGGGCGGGTGTGGCGTCAATGGACGTGGAGGCACGGGCTGTCATCATGGTAAATAACCTCTTGGAGGGTATGGGGAATGCACCGCATACCCCATACAAACCCCGGGCCAGAGGCCGGAACCCTGACAAACAGCGACAACCGTGCGTCCACACCGGCAAAAACACGCTGCCAACTATGGGATATGACACACCCCCGACGTCATCTCACGTGTTCTGCCTGAAACTTGCAAATGATGTTACCATTTTCCCGACATTCAATGAAAGGGTAGCCCTGTTTTGCCCTTCGGACATCACATAACCCCACAGGCTTGATTGCCTGCCCTGGCGCGGAGAGTTTATACATGGCTTCCAGTTCCCCGACCCACTTACGTTCGACCGCAACGCATCCCGGCCTGCTGGTTCGCTGGCTCATCATTTCAATGTGCCTGGGCGGTATCCTGTTGCTGTTCTACCTGGACGGGTTGCTGCATCAGCATCCCACATTCTCACTGCAGGGGGAGAATCTCAATTATGGCCTGTTGTTTTTTACCGGGTTGTTCACCGGATTCCACTGTGTGGGCATGTGCGGTGCGCTGGTGGTGGGGTATTCCCTGCGGGGAGGAGAGCGATCCACTGCCAACTGGCGATCCCATTTGCAATATGCCCTGGGCAAGACGGTTTCCTACACGGCCATCGGTGCGTTATTTGGCGCAGTGGGGGCGGTGGTCACCTTCACGCCCTGGCTGCGCGGGATGGCAGGCCTTCTGGCCGGCCTGTTCCTGCTGGTTTTCGGTCTGGGCATCATCAATCCGGCCTGGTCGCTCCACCGTCTGCGCCTGAGAGTCCCGGCTACCCTGATGCGTTTTATCGGGCAGGCCTATCGGCGATACAACCACCCGCTCCTTATTGGCTTGTTGAATGGCCTTATGATCATCTGCGGGCCGCTGCAGGCACTGTACATCATGGCTGCCGGAACCGGCAGCCCCCTGGCGGGAGCAAAACTGCTGCTGGCTTTCGGCCTGGGTACCCTGCCAGTCATGCTGGGATTCGGGTTTTTGACATCCGGTGTCTCGAATCGGCTGGCTCCCCGCATCGTCAAGGCGTCCGGCTTTCTGGTCATGGCCCTCGGCCTCATCATGCTGAACCGGGGTTTAATCATGACCGGCTCGGGTCTGGATTTTCAGAGCCTGAAGAATCGGATGCTATTTGAACCGGTGGCCACCCTGAACCACGCCGGCGAGGAACATCATCACGGTGTAGCCCGAAAGGATTTGCCCGACTGGGCCAAAACGCTCAATGATGATATTTCACGCTGGCTCGAACAATGGCGCAGTCCTCACCCGGACAAGCACTCCCCCTGAAGCAGAACATGAACAAACTGACACGGCAGGCCATTGTGGCCGGCATCCTGGGCAACGCGCTGGAATGGTATGACTTTGCCCTCTACGGGCATTTTTCGGTGTTTATCGGCAAAACCTTTTTTCCATCGGAACAACCGGATCTGGCACTCCTGGCGGCTTTTGCCGTTTTCAGCGTCAGTTTCTGCATGAGACCCATCGGAGCCTTGATCTTCAGTGCCATGGGGGATCGCTATGGACGTAAAAGGGCACTATCACTGTCGATGCTGGGCATGGCGATACCGACCGCCGGCATTGGCCTGCTGCCGCCCTACGCTGACATCGGTGTTGCCGCGACGGCAATACTGGTGATATTGCGGCTGTTTCAGGGGCTGTCGCTGGGTGGGGAAATGGGCGGGGCCGTCACCTACGTGATGGAACACACCCCGCCGGAACGAACGGGGTTTGCCTCTGCCCTGATTCAGGCCAGCACCTGCGGCGGTTTGTTGCTGGGAAGCCTGATTTCCGGCGGATTGTCCCTGATGCTGACGGATGCGGCGTTCAACGACTGGGGGTGGCGCGTGCCTTTCATTCTGGGTCTGGTGGCTGCCGGAATCGGCATCCGGATTCGACGTGACATGCCGGAGAGTGCCCTGTATGAACTGGCCCGCTCGGAAGAGCGATTACTGCATAATCCGGTCAGAACCCTGTTTCTGAGCCATAAGCAACCGCTGGTGCTGGCAATAGCCCTGCTGGCACCCATGACCTGCTGTTTCTTTCTGGTGTTCGTCTATTTCAACAGCTTCATGATGGCGGAACTGCACCTTCCGGCGAGTCAGGCACTCCTGCTGACCTCCCTGGCCCTGACCCTGTCCCTGCTGGCTACCCTGCTTGGCGGGTGGTGGGCTGACCGTCTGGGTTACCGGCGGGTGTTGGCGACCGGAGTAGGCACCGCCCTGCTGGCGGTGTTGCCGGTCATGTCCACCCTGGCAACCGGCTGGACCGACGCGGGCACCTGGCCTGCCCTGTTTGGTTTCGCCCTGCTGATCGGTTTATACACCAGCCCGGTGTTCGGAGCGGTAGCAAGCCTGTTTCCCACCGAAATCCGCTACAGCGGGGTCAGTTTTGCCGTCAACATCGCCTCTCCGCTGTTTGGCAGTACCGTTCCACTAGTGGCCACCTGGGTTATTCACCGGCAGGGAGCTGCGGCTGGATTCACCAGTCTGGGTGTGTACATCATGGTGCTGTTTGGCCTGGCCGGCATTGCCCTGTATCAGATTTGGTCAGGGGAGCAAGAGGTGAGGGTTGAGGGTTGAGGGGTGAGTGGTGAGTGGTGAGTGGTGAGTGGTGGCGCCATCCTGTGAGTGGCGCGGCCATCCTGTGAGTGGCGCGGCCATCCTGGCCGCGTGGTGAGTGGGTAATGGTGAGTGGCGCGGCCATTCTGTGAGTGGCGCGGCCATCCTGGCCGCGTAGTGAGTTAAGTGGCGAGAGGCAGAAGGCATTGGCTGCGAGCGTGTACTCCGTACTCCGCGCATCCCTGAACAGAAGCTCTGCTACAATTCCGCCTTCCCTTCACCACCCCTCCCCTCCCCAATCTCCCATGAACCCACTGGCTCCGCGTTTTTTCAACACTACCGGATCCTGTTTTCCCGAGCGGCATTACCTGGTGCCGCCGCTCAAACGCCTGCACGGGGTTGAGCGGTTGTGCGTATCGCCGCCCGCTGTATCGCCAACGATGCCCGGCTGTATCTGCCCGAAGCCGAACGACCGCCCCGGCTGGAGCCGGACAGGCCGCTGGCGGAAGATGGGCTACTGGGTTATTTGCAGCAATGGAGCCTGGCTAATCCTAAACCGATTGTGTTGCTGCTGGATGAAGTCGATGCCCTGCGCGATGACAATTTTCTGGCCTTGCTTTACCGGTTGCGGAGCGGCTTTGTCGCCCGCACACAACAGGCCTTTCCCCATGCCATGGGCCTGATCGGCCTGCGTGATGTACGCGATTACAAAATCCGCCTGCGTCCCGATAGTGAAAGCCTGGGTACGGTCAGCCCCTTTAACATCAAGGCCGAGTCCCTGTTCATCGACCGTCTGGATATTGACGGGGTAGCCTTGTCGGCGCAGATGGGCGGTCATGCGTAGAACACCCCAGGTCGGATCCTCCGTGTACTGCTCATCCAGTAGCCGCATGTACAACAGGTTTTCGTAGCGGAATGGCGGATAAATGCAGTCGCTTTCGCGCAGCATGCTGAGTGAATTAATGCCTAAGGGCAGATTTTTCATGGGTGTTTACTCAGGGGGTTGTGTCCCAGTCAGCCCGCACCAGTCCCCGCAGGCTTCGACTGAAAATCCAGCCGACTT
>SXGU01509475.1_pt1 | contig 16644 bp, 21 predicted proteins | sample 3174531 | NCBI WGS metagenome assembly SXGU01 (sample SAMN11356863, study PRJNA531348) | freshwater metagenome | isolation source: freshwater sample F1-140 | place: China: Fuxian Lake, Yuxi | collected 2017-12-25 | reverse complement strand
ATGCCCGCTTCTACGAATCAACCGAGCAACGCAACACCGCGTTGCCGACCTGGCTGCACTTCTACAATCACCACCGCGCCCACTCCGCCATCGGAGGCCGGCCGCCGATCACCCGACTGAACAACGTGCCTGGACATCACAACTAGGGCGTCGTAGTCCGGGCCGGGCGCTCGTAGGGCACGGATGGGTAGCCGGTGTCGAAGTGCATGTAGTCGGGGACCTTGATGTTCTGCCAGATCCAGCCCTCGGCCTCAAACAGTCGCACTACCTCGTCGCCCGGAAGGATCTTGCCGGGGCCTGGCGTACGGGCGCTGTTGCGCTTGCCCGGCACCCAGCAGTCACAGCGCAGGTCCATCCACGGGTTCTGCACCGGGTTGATGTCGACGGACCTGCCGTTCGCGTGGGGTGATTCCAGGGGCGGGGCATTGATCTGGTCCAACCGCCGGCAGTTGTACGCCGAGGTGTTGTTTGCTCTCAGGCTTGCGTTTGTGTCCCCGCCGAACGACTCCACGCCGGTCATCGAGGCGATGGGGAACCGTGCGTCAAAGAGGGCCGTGAAGATGCGCACGAAGGACCGTGCCGTGTCCCGGTTCACGATCAGGTGCCCGCGCTGCGCGGTGCCGTCGAAGTCGATGAAGCCGATGTCGATGCGTCGCAGCTGGCCCCGCCGCTGGACCGGACACCCTGGTCGCACCATCCCCACCGAAACCATTGCGTCCCATTGGTCGGGGGGCACCGGGCTGATGGTCGGATCTGCGCTCGGCTGTACCGGTTCGGCGGCGGTCTCGTCCGGAGAGCCTTGAACGGTCGGGGCATCCGGTTCGACATCTGTGCGCTGCGCAGAACCCGTACAGGCAGCAGTCAGAGCAACGACGAGAAGGAGGGCTGCGACCACCCGCGCCCTCATCGAACCGCGGTTACGTCGAGGTCGTACAGTTCGATGCGCCTGCCGTCAAAAGTGTCTCGTTCGCGGGTGAGCTTCCATCCCAGCTGCCGATACAACTCCCCGGCCCCTGCTGTGCCGGCGCGGGTGGCCACCGAGACGGTCTGTGCCCCTGAATTCTGTGCCCGTTCTACGAATTGCAGGATCATTGAGGTGCCTAGGCCGAGCCCACGGGCCTCGGCCCTTACGGCCACATGCGAGAGCACGGCTATGCCTTCCGAACCATTACCGTTCGCTCCCGCGCGGCTCCGCAACGCGGTGAGTCGCACCGAGATTCGCCTGCGCACAAGACCGGCTGCCATGCGCGGCCGTCGTGCGAGTGCGGCGGTGGCGTGCCATGCGAGGCGGCGGGAGTGGAACTTGCGCACCAGGCGACGATGCTCCCGAACGTCCAGGATGCCGACCAGGTAGCCCACTCGTGAACCTTCCGCCACGGTGACCACCGCTTCCGCGTGCGGCCCGTCGAGGAAGGTTCGGTAGTACTCGGTGAGGAAGCGGCGCCCCATCCGGCCGAACACGTTGTCAGGAAAGTGTGCGAGGTGCTCGTCAACGACGAATTCGAGATCGGCCAGGCCCATACGTCTGATCAGTACCTGGCTGGCGGGGAGGGCGGTTGAGGTGCTCATTCCTCTACGTTACGACGCAATGTAGAAATGATGTAGACGCCTCGCCGTTCCACGGACGTGCCTACGTCCAGCATGGGATGTGTTGGCGTGTCCACGACGCGTGGTAGAAGAAGGTATGCGATCTTTCGGGGACCTCGAAGCCAGGATCATGGACGCCATCTGGCGCGCCGATGAGCCACTCACTGTCCAACAGGTCGTCGACGCATTGGCCGCCGCACATCACGAAGTGGCGTACACCACCGCCATCACCGTCATCGAGCGCCTCAGGGCGAAGGGATGGCTTGATCGCGAACGCAAGGGGCGGTCATTCCTTTACGGAGCAACCCGCGACGAGGCTCAGTACACCGCCTGGCTCATGGAGCAGGCTCTCGACACCACCTCCGACCGCTCGGCTGCGCTGCTCATGTTCACCGGGACTTTGAACGAGGCCGAGGTTGAGGCGCTCCGGACCGCTCTGCACGGGATGGACGAATCGAACCGAGGTAGCCTATGAGTCTCGTCCTCGCTGCCGCTTTCCTGGTGCTTCTGCTGGCAGCCGGTCTGGGTGGAGACCGCTTTCTCGCGTCCGTCGAGTGGGCAGTGCGGCATCCGGGGCTTGCCCTTCGCGCCTGGATGGGACTCGCTCTCACGTGCTATCTCGCCGTCCCCGCTGCCCTGCTCGTCCTCGCGCACGACGTCCTTGAGCGCGCCCTCATGTGGGCCTTGCACGCGGACAAGGAACAACTCCACAGTCAGTACGCCAGTGGTGCAGTCAGTGCTGCTTGGAACGGAACCGCCCTCGTGGCAGTGGGTCTGGCGACGGTGGTCATGGGCGTAGTGGTGACGGAACAAGCACGAGTGGTTCGCGACCGGCGGGCCCTGCGCGTCGCACCGACGGCGCGAGAGATTGACCACGCCGGCTGCTCGGGTGCGCCGCTCCTGGTGGTGCCTGGTCCGCGCCCGGCGGCGTGGTGCTGTCCGGGGCGTTACCGCGCGGTGTATGTCACTGAGAGTGCTGCGACTTCACTACCCGGCGCTGCTCTTGATGCGCTCATTGCACACGAGTCCGCTCATCTGGAGCGCCGCCATCACCGCTACATCTTTGGCGCAGACGTCGCTGGCAGGCTGGCAGTCCGTGTTGGTTTGCTGCGTAACATGCGTGCGCAGGTCCGACTCCTCGTCGAGCTCGAGGCCGACGACGTGGCCGTGGGTAGGCACGGTCGAAAGGCCGTCATGCGAGCGCTGCTCGCAGTGTCGAGCCCGGGTGGGTCGGTCCCCGTTCCGCGCGGTGCCATCCTGTTGATGGCGGGATCTGTTGGGCCGCGCGTGCACCGGCTGATTTTCGATCCGCTGGTGGGTGAGCGTCAACTCGCGTGGTGGCAGCGCCAGTTCGCGCAGTCGCTGGTCGTCACGATGGCTGCGTCGCCGGTCGTCGCATTGCTGCTGCCAGGCCTGCTTGTGGCCGGGACGGCGCACTGACCCACGTCGTCGGGATCGGGGGCGGGCGCCGGATCCGGGGGAAAATCGGGCGCCCGCCCGGTGACTACTATGCATCATAGTTTCAATCTATGCACCCTCGGACTCGGCGGTTCTCCAGGGAACGGCTCGCGCACCCGTTCGACCCGGCTGATGGCCTGCGCGTGCGTGCGCGCAGTGTTCGAGTCCGATGGTGAAACGATGAGAGGCGGTCGTGTCACCGGATTTCAACGCGTGAGCGCGAGGCGGAGGGCGGGACCAGGTCGGTGCCCGCGTAGCGCACGATCAACGGCTCGGTGCCGGGCCTGAGATTCCGGACGACCAGTCGTGCGAGCCCGTCGATGAGCTGGCCCTCAACGGTTCGGTTGCCGACCGTGACGGTGATGCCGCCCGTCGGGGCGGGCACTCCGGGTGCCTTCACCCTGACCTCCACCGCAACGCGCCCCCGGGCGGCTTCGGTGCGGACTCTCATGGTCGCGACACTGGTGACCGGGCCCGCCACCGGAACGGTCTCGGTGACGTCGCGGAAGTTGGTGTGGGTCAGCGTGACCTGGACAGACAGGCTGCGGCCGATGTCCTCCCGCCGGACGGTGTAGGCCTGGTTGGTCGCCTTGGCGATGGGCTTGCCGTCACGCAGCCACGTGTAGGCCGCCGAGGCGTTGCTCGGCCGGACGTCGCCCGCCTTGGCAACGAGGACGCTTGCCAGGCGGGGTCGGCCCTGGATCGCGAAGGATCGTGTGACCCTGATGGCCTTGGCGAGGACGGGTTCGGTGTCCGGCGCTGATGCTGTGAGCTTGCGGTAGGCCTTCGCGCTGCCGGTGATGCGTGCACTGATGCGCCTGTCGATGTGGTCTCGGCCGAGCACGAGGGTCGTGCCTGTCGCTCCGTCTATCGGTACGCCGTCGGCGTACCACTGCGTGGTCGTCCTCGAGGGTTGCGGCGACCACGCGGCGTCGCTGAGCGTCAGGGTCTGGCCGACCTCCGGGGTGCCTTGGATGGTCGGCGGCGCGGTGGCTTGGAGGGTTCCGGGCGCCACCGGTGCGGTGGCGAGAGCCGCCCGGCCGGGGGTGTAGTTGTCTCGCTCAGCCGTGACCTCCGCGGTGAGGGTCTTGCCCTTGACCTCGGGGGTGGGCACGTAACCAGCGGTAGTGGCACCGGGGATGGCGACACCGTCGGCCAGCCAGCGGACGGTCACGCTCGTGGGGGTGGGAGTCCACGCCCCTACTCCGACCTCCAGCGCGGAGCCCACCGCGGGAGTGCCGGAGATAACGGGAGGTGTCGTGGGCTCGATCGCAGCATCATTGAAGTGGATGAAGCCGCTCGGCCAGCCGCCCCCGGTCTTGGTTATCCGGCGCCAGTGGAAGTCCCCGCCCCAATAGGCCTCCGAAACAATGATCTCGGTGTCAGAGACCACCTCTTCCACGTACGCGACGTGTCCGGCCGAACCTGCGGGAGTGACGTGGGGCTTGTACCAAGCCGCAGCACCGACGCGGGGGGTCTGGTCGGTGATCGACGCCATCTCGACTCCCCAGTTCGAGGCGTTGCCGCTGCCCTCCCAAGGGCGGGTATCGGGCATGCCGTTCCGGATGAGCCGGTACGCCATGTAATTGGTGCAGTTGTACCCCGTGAACATCCGCCAGTAAGACGTGGATGCAGCCGACCGGTATCCGGCATTCCCGTAGCCAGCGGCTTGGCAACTCGCGTAGCCGGTGCACAAGTATGTAGAGGTAGTCAGTCGAAACGCGCCGGCGGAGTTCGGCATCGCCAGCCCGAACAGAGCAACCAGCACGGTGAGCACGCGTGCCGTTCGGCTGGCGCGCCATAGGGCGCTCCGCAGCGTCATCGGGCGGACTGGCGGCGTGTGTGACAGGAGTGACCACTGGTGCTGTTGTTCCACGATGGAAGATAGTAGAAGGCTCCTGTCAAGCGCGCCACGCTGATGGTAGAAGAACAATTGTGTAATTCGATTGGCGTTACCCTGCGTACGTCAACTGGACCGGCGCTCGAGCCGGACGGTGCTTCGCGGGGGCCAGACTTCAGCACGCGTGCCCGTTGCCGTCACCTGACTCGCGCGATGCCGCATGGTCATCGGCCCGTTCTTCCATCGTGTGTATTCGTGAGCGTGTCGGGGGATGCATTGCCGTGGGCGGGCGGCGGCATCAGGTGTCGACAGGCTTGCATCGGGCCGCTGAAATGGACGTACACCAATAGGCTCAGGATAGCGGCGTAGAAGCACCACCACACGGGACGAAGGTGGTGGTGAGCGAGACCACCGCAGCCGCGATGGCCAAGATGAACGCCAGCATCCCGAACACCTTGATGCACCAGTGGCTGGAGAACAGCCCGCTGATGCAGGTTGCCAGCAGGTAGCCCTCCAGCACAACCGTGAGGTAGAAGTGCGGGGAGTCATAGGCGATGCTGTCGCCCCTCACGCTGGCCGTAACCGGGAACAGGACAATGAAGAAGAGCAGGTAGAGCCCACGGAAAGAGCCCTCGGCGTCGAGTGGACCGCGCAGTGGCTCGGGCGGCCCGAGCTCGGGTGGCTCGAGGGAGTGGCATGCAACGGGCGGATTATGGCCGCGCTCGGTCCGCTCGTGGCCGGCCTCGGGGTTGCGCTGGGCTATGTGTCACTGAAGAGGTCCACGTCGTCGAAGTGACCTGAGCTGATATGGAGTGACCTGCTGTCAAGGGCAGGGTGAGGCACCCGCCGGGGTGGGCGGGTGCCTCGTGCTTCGTCGCGGGGTGCCGTTGGGAGCGTGTCGTTGGCGACGCGCGGTCAGGCTGATATACGCGGGTTGGGTACCGCAGGGCGGGGTGTTCGGCTGGAGCGGGCCACTTGTCTAGGTCGAGCGTCACCCCATCGTTGGTGGGGGCTGCTCATAGCTCAAGCGCGGTTCGCTCCGGGCGCTGCTACCGGTGGCGTCCTTGAAGCGTCTTGGGCAGTTACTCCTCGAGGACGGCCAGCGACCAGCACCAGCCGGTCAGCTCGCGAGCGATCGCGACGTTGGCGATCACGCTGCGCTTGTGGCGGGCGCGCATCGTGTTCCACCGGTGGTGGAGGCGTCGATTGCCTTGGTCGCCGCGGGCCCGGCTGCTCGGCCCGGCTAGTTCCCACCGTTGTCGCATGGTGGCCCCGACGACATGACGGGCGCTGTGGTGCCAGGCCGCCTCGACCAGCAGCCGGCGCAGGTGGCTGTTGCCAGTCTTGGTGATCGGACCCTGCACCCGGGAGGCTCCCGAAGAATGCTCGGAGGGGACCAAGCCGACGAAGCAGCCGATGGTCTTGCCGGTGCCAATCGCCGACCGCGACCGCGAGCGCGAACGCGAACGCGGTCAGGGTGCCGATGCCGCGCAGGCAGCCCAACCGGCGCACGATCGGGGTGAACTCGGACTCGGCGGCCATGACGGTGATCTGTGCATCCAACCGGTCGCGTCGAGCCTGGACCTGCAGGACCGAATCGTAGTCAGACTCGAAGGTCATCCGGGTCGTCGCGGGGCCGAGCTCGAGTCGGTCCCGGCCGACCTGACGCAGCCAGGCATCGTGCTTGGCGGTCCAGGCGTGGCCGCCGGAGTACACCAGTCCTTGGCGGCAACAGCAGCTTGGAGAGCCGGTGCCGTGCCCGCATCAGGTCACCGCGAGCGTCCTCGCGTGCCCGGACCAGGTCACGGGCCGCTTCCTGCTCGACGGTGGGGACCACGACCGGGGTGATCTCGTCCAGCCGCAGCAAGCGGGCCAGGTGGACTGCGTCCTTGGCGTGGGTCTTGACCCGATCACCAGAGGGCCGCTGCAGCTTGGACGGTGCCACCACCTCGCACCGGATCCCGGACCCATTGAACGACCGCGACAGGCCGAAACCCGTCGGGCCGGCCTCATAGGCCACCGCCCCCGGACCGGGCAGCTGCCCGATCCAGGACCTGATGTGCTCAGGGAGTGGCCGATCGCGTTGCGTCAGGGCGCCACGGCGAGGAGATCCGGACTCTAGCCCGGCCGCGATGGGATGTTGGGCCCTGGCGCTCGACCCTGCCACCAGGGGATCATGGGAACCCACGGACGCTGTGTTGCAGGGTCGGGAGCGGAAGAGGTTCGCCATGTGGATGCACAGTTGGTTGCGCGGGTGGCCGGACGACCGTTCAGAGGGCCGGACTTGGCAACCGGGTCAGCACGAAGTGCCCTCGGGGACTTCGGTTGGTCGGCCTCCCACCACCGCGCGTGTGCTCGCCGAGATCCGGACCCGGGGCTTCTACAGCGAAGTGGCGACGACGCTGTTGAGCGGACAGTCTTGGCGCGATCTAGCCCGCTGGTGGCGTGTCAGCAATCTGGCGCTGGCCTTCGAACCCTCTGTGAAGCGCAAGCTCCAGTGGGCGATCCTGCGCGCCGCCATTCTCGACGAGATGGAGGCCGAGGATCCCGAACGATTTTCTAGTTGGCTTGGCCGGCAGCGTCCCGGCCGCCGGCATCGCCCCTGCAGGTGACGGGGATTCCCATTGACCTGGTTGCCGGACTCCTCGGGTCCTTCGCGGCGTCCTCGATCCCTGCACAGGCCAGTGGCGCTGCACATGGTGAGTTGCCGCTTGCTCAACCCCCACGTCGGCAACGCTCTCGACAAGCGGGCCCGGGGCGGCCGCGGCCATTCTTCTCGGCGACCATCCATCTACAGCTGGTGAACCTGGTTCTGTCGCGGAACGACGGCCGCACTCGTCGGGGTGCAGCCCGTCGATGCCCGCCTCGCCGCTGGCCCATCCAAAGGTGCGGTTGATGCGCGACCGCAGGGCCTCCGAGCCTTGTGCCTCACCGTGGACCACGAACACCCGACGCGGCCCGGCGCCGCTGCCGTCACCGAAGCCTTGGAGCCAGCGGATCAGCTCATCGGCGTCAGCGTGTGCCGAGAGCATGGAGAGGCTTTCTACCTCGGCACCGACGTGGATCCATTGTCCGTGGATCTTTAGTTCGGGACTGCCTTGGAGGAGGGCCCGGCCGCGAGTGCCAGCCGCTTGGAACCCGGTGAGGAGCACGGTGTTGCGGGCATCGTGAGCGAATGCTTTGAGGTGATGCAGGACGCGACCTCCGGTGGCCATACCGCTGGAGGAGACTACGATCTTCGGAGCACGATTGGCCGAGATCCGTTTGGACGCCTCAGCATCCCGGGTGTACGTCGCTACCCGACACACCTGATCGCACACCGACGGTGGGAGCCGGTGATCGGCTCGGTGGGCGTGGAGCAGGTCGCTGGCGTTGATCGCCATCGGGCTGTCCAGGAAGACCGGCACCTCGGGAATCTGGCCGGCGTCACGCAGCCGCCACAGGTAGTACAGCAGTGACTGCGCACGCCCGACTGCGAACGCGGGAATGAGCAAGGGTCCCGCCACGGCCGATCGTTCGCCGTACTACCTCACCGAGTGCTTCGGCGGGATCGACCAGCTCATGCACGCGATCGCCGTAGGTCGACTCGACCACGACAAAGTCGGCCGCGCCTGCCGGCTCGGGGTCAAACATGATCGGGTCTCCGTATGTGGCCCGCGCGCCGGAAGGTGATCTTCGCGCCGTCTTCGACCGCGAAAGGTTCGCCGAACGGCCGCGTCACGAACTGCTGAAGGGCCAGCTCGGCGTCATCGACACCGTAGAGCGGCAGGGCCGGGGAGTGCTTGCTGGCCTTGACCTTGTTCAGGTACGCGGCGTCCTGTTCCTGGAGCCGAGCACTGTCCATCAAGATGATCTCCGCGACGTCGCGGGTCCCAGCGGTGGCGTAGATCGGGCCTCGGAACCCTTGGCGCACCAGGCGCGGCAGGTAGCCGGTGTGGTCGAGGTGGGCGTGAGTCAGGATCACCGCGTCAAGGCTTGACGCCTCGACGGGCAGCGGCTCCCAGTTGAGCTCACGAAGGGTCTTCACTCCTTGGAAGAGTCCGCAGTCGACCAGAATGCGGCGGCCCTCGAACTCCAGAAGGTGCTTGGAGCCCGTGACGGTGCCCGCAGCACCAAGGGAGGTGAGCGTGAGCATGACGTCTCCTGTCGGTCGCGGGCGTGTCAGTGGTGCCGGTGACCGGGCGAGGTGACGTCCTGGTCGCTACGGACGTTCTGACCGCGGGACTGGGTGTCGTGGCCGGAGTGGCCGCCCATCATGAACACCATCATCAGCGGGCAGGCCAGCGCGATGGCGATGAACACTGCGCCTTGCGGGGCGACCCCGAGGGCCAGCAGCACGACGAAGAGTGCTCCGCCGCCCAAGAGCATGTACTTGAGGTGACTCATGCCGGTCATGACGGTCTTCCTTCTTCCTGGGCTGCACGCCGGGTCGGATGGCCCGGATTGACTGCAGTTCCCGTTGCTGTCCACTCTCCGCAGTGGCGATGAAGGTTTGCGGTTCGCCGCTGTGAAGGTTTGACGAAGACCTGAACTGAGGTGCCACACCGCGGCCGTCCTCAGTCGTGCTCCTCGCTGCGCCGCGTGAGCCGGCGTGGTCCCGTGGCTGCCGCGGTGGTGCACCGTGGCAGCACACGTCTCCCGGGTCGGGTGCGCTGAATCATCCCTCCGGCTCGACCCTTCGTTACGGGCCTGCCGGAGGCGACCCGACCGGCAGTGAAATCTCGAGATCGGATGATGAGCCGGCGTCATCCTCGACTGCGGCGGCGCGCGAGTTCGTGGAAGACCATGACCCGGGCGGCGAGCGTGACCGCTGCGGCAAGGACCAGCCCGCTCAGAGCGACCCTGACGCCGGTCAAGGCACCAGGATGGGCGGCCAGCGCTGCGCCGAGGGACCCCGCGGCGGCAATCGCGACCACAGTGAGCAACCAGAACGACCGCAATGGCCGGCGCGCGCTGTGTGTGGTCTCAGACGCGTTGGGCAGGGGGTCACATCTCGCCGAGATGCGTCACCGGCTCGGTGAAGGCCATCAGCACGGTGAGAACCACGACGATGAGCAGGACCAGCAGGGCGATCCCCATCGCGACCGGTCGGTGTCGCCAGGAGCGGTGGGGGTTGCGGTCCACGAAGGGGAGGGCGATGAGGAGGAGGAACAGGGCGCCGCCGCCGTAGGCGATCCAGGGCAGGCCCCACCAGTTCTCCAGGGTGAACATCCACCAGAAGTTCCACGGAGGCCGGGTGACCTCGATGCCCTCGACCGGCTCGGGTCCGACTGCGGGAGGTATCAGAACGGCGAGGATGGCCAGTACGAGCCGGTGAAGAACACCCGGATCAGGTGCAGGGCGGCGGTGACGTACATGGCCTGCGCTGCCCAGAAGTGCAGGCCCCGCACGAAGCGCATCCCCCACACGTCGGTGACCAGGTCGCGGACCGACTGGTTGGCTGACTCCGGGACGGGCGAGTAGAACTGGGCAAGGAGGATCCCGGTGCCGATCAGGACGACGAACGAGGCGGCGGTGATGCCACCCAGGCTCCAGGCCAGGTTGTTGGCGTGCTCCGGGACGGGGTACTCGAGTGCCCGGATGCCGAGTCGTTCGTCGACGACATCCATCGCCCGACGTGCTCGGGAGGGACTGCGACCGTGTGTATCAGCGCTGGTCATGCCCGGACGTCCTTCCCGCCGGACTCCTGTGGCGTGCCGCCTGTACCGCTGGCCAGCTGGGTGCGTAGGTCACGGATGGAGTCGTGGGGGCGGAACCTCAGTGCGAGCCAGGCGCCGAGGAGCAGCGCCACGAGTGCCGCGGCGAGGAAGCCCCAGTCCTCGCCGGCCAGTCCGGACCTGCCCTCGAGCTCGGGTCGAACGCTGGTGGTGCCCGACTCCATCCCCGTGGCGGGTGGCCGGTTGTGCAGTGCCTCGGCGATGGAGTTCAGCAGGAGTGGCCGAGCGCCTTCGACGTCTTCTGCCTCGAGCGCGGCCATGGCTTGCTCGAGCGTGGGTACGTCGACCCCTTCTTGGTCGTCGGTCTCCAGCGCGTCGGAGATCTTCTCCATGGCCACCTCGAGACCCTCGGCGCTGGTGTCGTGGGCGAGATGGCCGAGTGCCTGCTGCACCAGCAGGTAGCCCACGTCGGTCTCGCCCGGTTCGTCGGCCGAGCGGGGGAGCCGGTCACGAGCGCCGCGCCGACGAGCAGTGCCAGGCCGGCCAGGAGCCGACCCAGGAAGGTCACCATGGATCCATCTTGACGGGCTACTACGAAGTTTGCTAGTAGCTCATGCCGGCCATCCCGTCCTCGAGGTCAGCAATGACGTCGTCGGGGTCCTGGCCAGCGCGTCGATCCGCCGTGCGCTTCGATCAGCGCGGGTGACGGTGAGCCCCGCTGCCGCTGCCGCTTTGCTGCCGCCGCGTCTTCGTGTCACCGCGTCTTCGGCGCCGCCCATAGCTCGGGGGATCGGCCCGGAACGCCGCCAAGCAGAGGGAGGAGCAGAACAGTCGGAGAGTTCCGGATCCGTCACTGACCCGGTGCGGTGTCGCACCGTCCGTCGTCATTCCGCACACTGGATCGATCATCGTGATTCCGCTCGAGCCGGCATTGAAGAGGTAACTCATGTCCGAGCGCCACCGGTAGCGCAACCCGCCATTGGAATCGACACCGTCGACCACCCCGGCGTCCGCGTACCCATCCAGCACCGCTTCGACCGTCCGGACGTCAACGTCCTTCAGTGTGGCGATCTCCGCTGCCGACCAGGACTCCGCGAGCTGTGCCACCAACGTGAAGTACACGGCTCGTTCCGTGGGGGTGCGCAGATGCATCCGCGCGAACCGGGAGTGCACGTCGTAGAGACGCATGGGGCACGGCTCTTTCCGCAGGATGGCTGGCTGGCGTTCAGGCCTTGTGGCGGGCGCCTGGGCTATCCGCGGTGCCGAGCTCGCGGGCTGCAATGTCCCGGTCGAGCTGGGCGCGGCGACCTTTGAGCTCCTCGATCGTGAGGTCGTCATGATTGCAGTGTCCGCAGTGTGCGCTCGCGGGTGTTTCGCCACGCTCGCTGGTGCGGGTGTCGGCGTTCGTGTGGGGGGTGCACATGGGCTTCTCCTCGGTTGCTCTGGTCGATATTGGTGTGACTTCGAGGATGGCCGGACGGGATGTAGATCGCGTGAAGCTCGCCCTTCGATCCTGTGAAGACCGGTATGGGCGGCTGGCGTCGCTGACGCCCGCCTGTGGATCGGATAAGCAGGCGTGTGGCCGCGCTTGTGCCCCCCTCGGACTGGTCCCTGGGGCGTGCCCATCGCAGCGACGGGGGACGTTGCCAGTCGACACTCTCCCGCCCGCGGTCTGTCGTCCGAACCTTCATGGAACGTTGACCGGGACCGCATCAGCTCTCCACCGAGGCGTCGCAGTGTTGAACGTGAGGGAGCACAGGCGGCACGCCAGATGCCCCACATTCAGGAGGAGGAAGACGATGTTGGAGTTCCTCAGCAACAACTGGCTCTGGATCCTGCTCATCGGAGGCATGCTGTTCATGCATCTGGGCCACGGTGGCCACGGCGGAGGCGGCGGACAGTCCGGTCACACCGGCCACGGCGGTTGCGGGGGTCACCAGCACTCGGGTGACCACGACCAGGCCCCGGCCGATCAGACGCCCGGGCAACCTCACGAGCACCGGACGGACGACTCGTCGTCGCGGTGATCTGACCTGCGCCCGACGCGACGAGCCGTTCCGGGGAGTGGTTGATCTATCGCGACGTGGTGGGGACAGTCGTGCACTCCCAGGGTGCAGATCAGGCGGCACCGAAGCGACACGCAGCCACGCAGTCCCGGGGCGTCGACCCACCGGCCGAACCCGGAGGACCACAGCACGGTGGCGATCTCTTGGAGTCGCCTCCACTGCACGATCGGAGTTAGCGCGGTGCTGATCGGCGACGTGCTTGACCGCCACGATGTCGTCACGACCTCCCACCCGTCGATTTCGTGTGAGAGAGGATGCCGCGCAGCTGGTCCATCACGGCCGCCGTCATCCGGCCGAGCGAGGCCGGCTCTGCGCCATCGACCGCGGGTGTCGAGCCGTGGAAGCGCGAGACGTCGCCGAGGGCGCCCCAGTCGGCGAAGTTCAGTAACGGAACGTGGTGGAGCGCGGTTACTTCGGCGTGGTTGACCGAGCCGGTCAGGACGGGATCGGTGGACCAGGCCAGGACGGGATACACGAGGAAGCCGCTGCGGGGCAGCGCCATGGGCTCCATGAGTCCGATCAGCTCCACGCTGTGGGGGTCGAGGCCGATCTCTTCGTGGGCCTCGCGGAGGGCGGCAGCCACCGGGCCGCTGTCACAGGCGTCCACTGCGCCGCCCGGAAACACGAGCTGGCTGGGGTAGTCGGTCAGGTCGGCTGCGCGCTCGGTGAGGAGCACACCCGGTCCGCTGGGTCCGCCGGTGAGCAGGACAAGGACCGCGGCGGGCCGGAGTTGGACGGTCTCTCCGGATCCAGAGGGATGTGCGCCCGGGATGTGGGTCCGTCGCTCGAGTGCGGCCAGCCAAGGGGGTCGCGAGCCCGGTGTGGGTGAACTGCTACGCGGAGCTGCGGCCGGCGGCATTCGTGTGGGACGAGTCCGGGGTAGCCACGTGATCGCCGCGGAACGCACTGTCAGAAGTGCAACGCCGGGGCCGGGGTCGGGGGTTTGCACCAGTCGGCTCTGCTGGCCCAGCCCGGGATGCCCGAACAGCGCCCGCGCCGGTCGTCCGGAAACGCCATGAGCCTCGTCGGCCCATTCGCCGGGGTTGTTCGCGACGGCGACCAGTGCCTGGCGGGTCCCGACCAGGTGGGCGACCGGGCCGCCGAAGGGCATCAGGGTCTCACTCATGGCGGGGACGAGAACAAGATTCGCGCCTGCTTCGGAGAGCGCGTTGACTGCCTGAGGGTTGAGCAGGTCGCGGCAGATCGCGAGGGTCAGGTGCCAGCCGTCGGCGGTGACGTAGACGCGCAGCTCGGGCCAGCCGTCGGGTTGGATGTCCTCGACCACTGGCCGATCGGCCGGCGAGTACTTGTCGTGGGTCAGCGGGTAGTCGTGGCCGCGGACCCACGCGATCGCGGTGTTGCGCCGCCGGCTGGACGCGTCGTCGACACGTGTCTCTTGGTGGTAGCTGCCGGCGACCAGGACCCGGGGACCGTCGGGTCGTCGTACCCACTCGTGCAGTCCCTCGGCCAGCTCCTCGGTGACGCTCAGCTCGGGAAGGACCACGATCGAGGCCCCGGCGGTCGTCGCCTGCTCGATCAGGTGGTCGATCTCGGTGCGTTGCCGACCCGTCTCGCGCGGGTGAACTGGGAAGGTGCGATCCGAGGTGCCACCGGTCAGGTTGAACTCCCTGAGGTCGCGGTTGGGGTGGCAGGTGGCGATCACGGTGTCCGCATTGATGGCCCCGGACAGGGTGTCGAAGAGGCTGTAGTCGAATACCACCCGGAACTGGACGACCCATTCACCGGCGAGACGGACATGGCGGGTCTCATCGAGTCGGTGGGCCAGCCGCCAGGGCGGTGAGGTGGAGCGCATCGCCGTCACCTGGCGCAGGTCGGGGGTGTCGAGTGGCACGGGGTCCCCGACGGCGGGTTGGTAGGGGCTGCGGCGACGAAACCAGGGGGCGAAGGTGTGGCTGTAGCGTTCGTCGATGAGTCCGGCGAGGGCTCGCGCGATGAGGACCGGCGGGATGCCGTCGGCCTGCTCCAGCGCAGCGACCAGCACTTCCCGGACCGGCGGCTCGAGGACTGTGGTCGTCCCTGGGGGCGGTAGCTTGTCGGCCACCTTGCTCACCAGCGCCATGACCCTGCCCGCGCTGTGGGGATTGCCCGATCGCTCCCACAGGACCCGGTGCTCGTCGCGACACAGGTGTAGAAGGTGGGTCAGGGTGACGACCGGCTCGGTTTCGTGTGCGACCGCGGCCAGCATCGCAGCCATCCGGTCGGCCGGTACCGCCAGCTGCGCCACGCATGGCGCACAGGCTTCACCTTCAGGTGCACATGGCGCGTCCGACAATCCAAGGAGGTCGCCCCCGACTTGTCCCTCCTTGTTTCCCTCCTGGTTCGACGTCCGCCCCAGTGTCGCGTCTGCGTTCACGCCACGCCTCCGATGCTGACCAGACCCATATCGCTGATAGTGGGAGATTCGGTGCGCCGTGTGATGGCGTCGAGGACCGCTGGTGCCAGCGCCTCGGCGATCCGGGAGTAACCGGCTTCGGACGGGTGGAAGCGGTCGGGGCTCATCAGATCGGAATTGGTCAGGAACTCGTGGCCCACCAGCCCCCTCACGTCCACGAGATCAACACCGCTTCCCGCGTCGAGGACCGCACGCACGTGAACTCTCCGGACCACGCCAGCTCGGAGCCGCAGGACTGCCCGCAGAACAGCCGGCACTGATCGCATGGCCTCGAACTCGGGCAGGCTGCTCATCACCACCGGCGCGCCGAGGCGGTGCAGTCGTGCCAGCAGATTGGCCGTGTCCTCGGCGAGCTGACGGGTCCGCGTCAGGTGCGTCACATCGTTCGCGCCGACAAGGAGGACGACTACATCGGGCAGTCCGAGTTCCGGCGTCAGTTGCTTGGCGAGCACGTCGTAGGTGCGCGCGCCGGGTTGAGCGTGGCTGACCACGTGCACGGGTCGACCCGTGCGCGCCGCCACCCGTTGCGCGATCTGGGCCGGCAAGGCTGCGGCTGGCTGTGTGACTCCGACCCCGGCCATGCCGGAGTCGCCGAGTGCCAGCAGCTCGAGGGGCTTGCTGTCGGCCAGGGTGGGGTCTGGCGGCGCAATAGTGAGGTCGATGGTCCCCGGATGGCTTGCTTGACTGCCGTAGCGCCGGCGCGCCTCGTGCAGCTGCAGCGCACTCACCGCGGCCGCTGCTGCGGCCATGCCTGCGAGGGGGAGCACGGAACCGCTGACGAGCACCGGACGAGGACCAGGCCGGCGTGCACCGCTGTGTTCATGGGGTGCGTACGCATGGAGGTGCTGGTCGCTCATGTGTCCACGGTCGCGCTGGCAGATGGCGGTTCTGGTGTGCTCAGGTCAAGTTCGCATGAAGATCGTTGGTCCGCCGTCCTGGGCGCCTGTAGGCCCATGGATCAGGGTCTAGGGTCGAAGCGGATCCGGGAAATCTATCGATCGAGAAGGTGAGCGTCGATGACATCCGACCTCGACCGCGCGCGACCTGCAGCTGACCTGGTGGAGCGGCTGGCCCGTCCCGTCCCCAGTGAGGTGGCGTCGATGGACGCCTGGTGGCGTGCCAACAACTACCTGACCATCGGACAGATCTACCTCCTGGACAATCCGCTGCTGCGAGAACCGCTGACCTCTGACCACATCAAGCCCCGCTTGCTGGGCCATTGGGGCACCAGCCCCGGTCTGTCGTTCATCTACACCCACGCTAGCCGTCTGATCCAGCACACGGGCCAGGAGATGGTCTACCTTGCGGGGCCCGGGCACGGAGGCCCCGCCCTGGTCGCAGCTGGTTATCTCGAGGGCACCTACTCCGAGGTGTATCCCCGGGTCGGTCAGGACGAACGGGGCCTACGTCACCTGTTCCGGCAGTTCTCGGCCCCGGGTGGGATCCCCAGCCACGTGTCGGTGACGACGCCAGGTTCGATCCACGAGGGCGGTGAGCTCGGTTACGTGCTCGTCCACGCCTTCGGGGCGGTGATGGACAACCCGGACTTGATCGCTCTGGCTGTGGTCGGTGACGGTGAGGCGGAGACCGCCCCGCTCGAGGGGTCGTGGAAGGGGATCTCGT
>SXGU01146191.1_pt1 | contig 16648 bp, 19 predicted proteins | sample 3174531 | NCBI WGS metagenome assembly SXGU01 (sample SAMN11356863, study PRJNA531348) | freshwater metagenome | isolation source: freshwater sample F1-140 | place: China: Fuxian Lake, Yuxi | collected 2017-12-25 | reverse complement strand
GCATCCGCCTGCTCGACCACAAAACCCAGTGCCGTGCCGGGCCAACCGAGCTGGACCTGGTTGCCCTCCAGTTGCCGAATCGCGAGCGCAGGAACGAACGCGGGTTGCCCGAGCATCGGCATCACAGCGAAGAAGTGGGCGACACCGAGCAAGCCTAGGTGAATGAAAATCCTCATGAAAGTTATACAGCAAATGGTTGAACCGTGCCTTGTTTCGGAGAACAGTTGATGTCGGAAGGATACGCGTTCGCAGCTTGCGCAGACAAGCTTGATCTCCCGGCAATGATGGGCTCTTGCGCGTGTCGGTTTGAGTCAGCGTGCGAAATTCAATCCCGAGTAATGTGGAAACGTGGAAATCCGAGTGTTGGGCAGGAGTTGAGATCAACTCCGTGGCTTTCCGCTGCGTCCTCCGAGACTCTCTACCGCACCTGTGGTTCAGATGAAGACCTGAGATCGGGGAGTTCTGAAGTCAGAGAGGATTCACCCCGGCGGCCACATCATCTGCCGGCCACCAAGAATGTGGCAATGAAGATGCGGAACGGATTCGCCACCATCTGGCCCGTTGTTGATCACCAAACGGTACCCGTCCTTTTCCAGTCCGACCTTCGCGGCGACCTCGGCGGCCTTGATCAGGAGATGACCTAACATCGCGTGATCTTCAGGCAGGGCCTCGGCAATTCTTGGCACAGCCTTCCTGGGAGTAATGAGAATGTGAACTGGCGCAACCGGTCTTACGTCACGGAACGCCACCACCAGATCGTCTTCATAGACGATGTCCGCGGGAATCTCCTTCGAGGCTATCTTTTCGAAAATGGTTTTGTTCATCAGCGGTGTGGATCAACGCACCACGAGCTCGCAGGAGCCGTTCTCTGTTTCCGTTTTCAGACAGGTGCGCAGAAAATCGACGATCTGATCATTCAATGCCTGACAGCGAGGACACCAGCGTTTTGCGCCAGCCAGTCGTTTGACACAGGAGCGCAAGCCGCTGAAGGCGACGACCCGTGAATTGGGGGTCAGTCGTGTATGCAGCTCAGCTCTTAGACGCGGAAAGAATGACAACTCAAAAGCAAAATCCGGCTCAGTTGCGAACGCCCTCAAATCCGCGGCTTCGATGTTCACCGTGTGCGACGGTTCGCCGTGGAGCGACTTCACCTGCAAGCCCAGATGACGCAGAACTCGCTCGAGCACTTCGGAGAATTCGCCGATTGTCACCTGCTCGCGCCCGAGATCATATTTGAAGTAATGGAGCACGGCGGAGGCACTGTTCTGCAGGACTGAGGGGTCAATCGAGGACGCGAAATCGCCGACGAGTTCCACCGTCACCAGCTCGGCGGAACATGGAATCGTTTCGCCACTCGGCATCTGAAACAGCAAACAATCATGGTGCAGTTGAATCACGTTGTTCCTCCAGCTTTTTGACTTCCTGAACGAAGTCGGTGAGTTCCTGAAACCGACGGTAGATACTTGCGTAACGAACGTAAGCCACTTGATCGAGGTGCTTGAGCCCTTCCATGACGCGCTCGCCAATCGCCATCGACGGAACTTCGCCATCAAACTTTTGCGTCAGTTCGTCCGTAATTCGATCCGCCAGTTCCTCCAATGCCTTGATGCTGACGGGCCGCTTCTGACACGCGCGTTTTAGCCCGGACAGGAGTTTTTCCCTGGAAAATTCTTCAGCGCGGCCGTCCCGCTTGATAATTGTGAGACCGTCGTGCTCGATCTCCTCGTAGGTGGTAAAGCGGTGACCGCAGGCCAGGCATTCACGGCGGCGGCGAATCGTCAGGCCTTCACGCGACGTCCGCGAATCGATGACCTTGTCTTCCTCACACCCACACTTTGTACAGCGCATAGTCCGCAACCACCACTAATAGCGGTGCGCAATATCTAACACACTGCAAGTTGCGTAGTCAAAGAGTTTGATGAGTCGGCATGACGCCGAACCTGACTGATATTTTCCTTCGCCGAGAGCTGGAGTTCTAGGGAGGATGAGAAGGCTTAACATTGGGATCAGAAACAAGACCGGGATTGAGTATTCCCAATCGCACGGCTGATCATGCGGTTGATTCACCCGGCGCGCCCATGTCGCATCAGTATTTCCATGTTTTGCCGGTTGACACTGATTGCCACGGAAACGTAGTGTCGCCGCCCTGACTGGTCAGGGCAAATCAGCCAATGAAGGTTGCATGCCCGCCAAGTCCCCGAGAGGAAGTGAATTTAGAGTGACAGAGATTCGACTTAAGAAAGGTGAACCCGTCGAGAAGGCCCTGCGCCGCTTGAAGAAGCGGATTGATCGCGAAGGTACCCTGAAGACAGTCCGCAGCCATCGTCATTTCGAGAAGCCGAGCGAGAAGCGCCGTCGCAAGATGAAGGTTGCCCGCTTTTCCGCGATGCTCAGAGACCGCTACGCAGACATGTAGAGAAGGTTTGTTTTCGCAAGGCCGGTCAACCGTGATGGTTGGTCGGCCTCTTTCGTTGCCAGCCGTCATTCCCACCAAGGCACCAATGGCTTGACTAATCGGTGGATGAACATCTTTGTTTAGCCCATGTATTCGCTTTCAACGTGCTGGAATTCCAGCCGCCATACGGATGGACGGGCCATGTTGCGGGAAATCCGGGAGATGGGGTTCGAGTATGCCGAGTTGAGCCATGGCATCCGTATCAGCCTGCTCCCTGGAGTGATCGAAGCGGTGGAGGCGGGCGAGATGAAGATTTCCACGCTCCACAATTTCTGTCCGCTCCCGATCGGGGTGAACCATGCGGCACCGAACCTGTTCAAGTTCACATCGACAGACGCGCGCGAACGAGAAAACGCCTTTCGTCACACGATGAAGACCATCGAGACTGCGGCGAGACTGAAAGCACGGCTCGTGGTGTTGCACATGGGGGCGGTGGACATGAAGGATTACACCGACCGGCTCGTGGATATGCTGGAGGAAGGACCGGAACAACGGGACACCCCCAAGTTTCGGAAGCTTTGCCAGGAAGCAGAGGAGAAGCGTGAGGCAAAGAAGGAACGTCACGTGGAACACGCTTACGAGATGCTTCACCGGATTGAGGAACAGGCTGGCCGCCACGGCTTGATGCTGGGAATCGAAAACCGGGAAGCGCTGGAGGAGATCCCTTTCGAGAGCGATTTCAGCTTCTTCTTCCACGAGTTTACATCGCAGACAGTTCGCTACTGGCATGATACTGGTCATGCACAGATCAAGGAGAATCTTGGTTTCATCAATCACGCTTTTCATCTGGAGTCGATGGCTCCGCAACTCGCCGGATTCCATATTCACGATGTGCAGTTCCCTGGACGCGATCATTGTCCGCCGGGAACAGGCATGATCGACTTCGCGGCGCTCAAGCCCTTCGTGAAGCCGGAGCACCTCAAGGTATTCGAGATGAATCCGGGTTTGCCGGCTGAAGCTGTGCTGGAAGGAGTGGCGCACTTGAAGTCGATTTGGGGACCGGAGTGAAACCCACCGGCTCAATCAGGAAGATCGGCTGGCGCGTTGCGGTTGGGGCCTTCCTCCTCCTCTGGATATTCCACACGATCTTCATGATCGAAGGCGGCCGGGTCCTGCCAGCGCGCGGGCAGTCTTGGGAAAGCCTGGGCCGGATCGAGCAATGGCGCTCGGCTTGGACTCTTGGACCGCAGGCTCTCTGGCAGACGATTAGCCTGGTGTCGCCCAGTAACTTGGCGCTTTCGCTTGTCTTCATGGGGATGACCATCGTCCTCGGAGTGATTCGCTGGCGGTTGGTGTTGAGCGTACATGGCTTGAATCTCTCATGGTGGCGCGCATCTCAAATTTCCCTGGTCGCACAGTTCTTCAACTCGTTCCTGTTGGGCTCGACCGGTGGGGACGTGCTCAAGGCCTTCTATGCCGCAAGAGAGACGCATCACAAGAAGACCGAGGCGGTTGTGACCGTGCTGGTGGATCGATTGCTCGGATTGTTCGCGATGTTGTTGTTCGCCTGCCTGATGATGTTGCCTAACTTCAGCCTGATCGCGGCTCACCGACGACTGGCCGCGCTGGCAGGTTTCATCCTGCTGATGATGTTGGGGTGCGGGTTGGTGGTGGTCCTTTCGCTTTGGGGAGGGCTCTCCCGGCGATGGCCACAGGCGAGGGAACGGCTCAGGCGCCTGCCGAAGGGGGAAATGGCGGATCGCGCGCTGGATGCCTGTCGTGAATTTGGGCGAAACCCTGCGTTTCTGCTGAAGACTCTTGGGGTCTCGATGCTCCTCAATGTCTGCTGCGTCCTCCAGATCATGGCGCTGGCGAAGGGATTGAAACTCCATATCGCACCGCTTGCCTTATTCGTTATCGTGCCGGTGGTGGTTTGCATTTCGGCGCTGCCGATTACTCCCAGCGGGTTGGGTGTACGGGAAAATCTTTACGTGCTCATGCTGGCTGTGCCGGAGATCAACGTCGCCGCTGCGCAGGCGCTCTCACTGTCATTGCTGGCCTACGGTGGGTTTCTTGCCTGGAGTGTGGTGGGCGGATTGATTTACATTACCCGGCGCGAGAAAGATCATCTGGCTGAAATTGTGCATCGGGAGAACGGCGCTTTGTAGCACGCGGTAATTTGACTTCTAAACTCTCTTACTGATTGGAGCAGCCAGGCCACGCTGATAGAAAAAATGGCCATCATTCCAAGCGGCATCGAACTCACAATCGAACCAGCTTCAGCCCTGCCGCACCAAGGGTGTTGGTCTCGACAACAAGCCAGGCAGTCGAAAACCAGCTCACTGGAAAGGGATCAAAGCCAGGAGCAAGTTGACGCAATGGAAACATCCAGCCCGGTTGGGCTTTCCGAGCGGTTTTGGAACAAGTTCCTCGCTCCTATCGAATCGTTCCCGCTTAGCCATAACGATTCTTCTGACGCGCGGAATTCATTCCGCGTTCCGGCACCACGCTCCGCCACACCCGGTCTTGAGGTCTTCTCGTTACCGACAGCCGCGGGAGGCGCTGTGACCCACAGACCGAACACATGCGCCTTTCCAATCTCGATGAACGATGTTTTGATCTCCCTCTGAATTGCCATGCCAGCGAACTTAAACAGCTCCCGTCACCTGCGTGTTGCCTCGGTCCAGATGGAAAGTCTTCCGGGCGATAAGAAAGCCAATTTCCAGAAGATCGAGAGTTTCGTCCAGAAGGCCGCCGCGCGAGGTGTGCGGCTGATACTGTTCCCTGAGTGCTGTATTACGGGATACTGGTTTATACGTAATTTGACGGTCGAGCAACTTGCCGCCCTTGCTGAGCCGGTGCCGGACGGCGCAAGCACGCGACAGCTTGTCGAGCTGGCACGCCGGCACAATATCACGATTGGTGCGGGATTGGTCGAAGCGGCGGGTGAAGCCGTTTTTCACAATACCTACGTCATCGCGCTGCCCAACGGCGCGATGCATCGGCATCGAAAGCTGCATGCGTTCGAGCACGCATCGATTCAGAATGGATCGGAATTTACAGTGTTTGATCTGCCTGAGGGATGGAGGGTCGGAGCGTTGATCTGTTACGATTGCAACCTCATCGAGAACGTACGCATCACGGCGCTGCGCGGAGCTGAAATTCTCATCGCACCGCATCAGACGGGCGCGGTGCGAAGCCGGAATCCACACCTGATGGGGATGATTGATCGCCGTTTGTGGGAGAATCGTCATGCCGACCCTGAAAGCATTGAACGCGAATTCCGCGGCGACAAGGGCCGTGGCTGGCTCATGCGGTGGCTGCCGAGTCGCGCCCATGACAACGGGCTGTTCCTCATTTTCAGCAATGGCGTCGGAGTGGACGACGATGAAATTCGCACTGGAAATGCGATGATCCTCGACCCGTACGGGCGCATCCTCGCTGAGACATGGAAGGCTGAAGATGCGATGGTGGTGGCCGACCTTGACGCATCATTGCTGGCCGAATCTTCCGGTCGGAAATGGATTCGCGCCCGGCGTCCTGACCTCTATACGCCTCTGACCGTGCCCACCGGACTGGAATGTGACACTCGGAAACTGAAGTTCGAGGAATGAGATCCGCGCATCGTGTTGGGAATTCCGAACGGGACAAATACGTGCGGATGAAAGTGAATACATCTGGAACATGTAATGGTTGAAAGAACCGAAACGGTGGTCATATCCCAATCGCTCCCGTTGGAGCGATTGGACACTTACTTGAGGCGCGAATTTCCGGTCGTTTCGCGCGGCACGATACAGCGGCTGATTGACGAGGGGGCGATTCTTATCAATGGAAAGCAGGTAAAAGCCACGCATCATCCTCGCGCTGGCGAGATCGTCACGGTCCATTGGCCGCAACCCCGCACTGCGGAAGCCCAGCCCGAGGATATTCCGCTGTGCGTACTGTTCGAGGATGAGCATTTCCTCGTAATTGACAAGGGATCTGGCGTGGTTGTGCATCCTTCCGCCGGGCACGAGGAACATACGCTCGTGAATGCGCTGTTGCATCACTGCCATGGGCAGTTGAGCGGCATCGGTGGAGTGGCCCGTCCGGGCATCGTGCACCGGCTGGACAAGGATACCAGTGGTTGTCTTGTCGTAGCGAAGACAGATTCCGCGCATCAAGCTCTCGCCAGCCAGCTCGCAAACCGCAAGATGGAGAAGATCTATAATGCGCTGGTTTGTGGCGTGCTTTCTCAGAAGGCAGGGGAGATACGGGCCGCAATAGCCCGTCATCCAACCCATCGCAAACGCATGGCCACGATTGATGGGGGGCGCGACGCCTGGACAAGCTATCGGCTAGTCACCCAGGCCGCCTCGGCAGCGTTCGTTGAAGCAACGCTCCATACAGGTCGGACGCATCAAATCCGCGTGCATTTTCAGCATATCGGCCACCCAGTGGTGGGCGACGATGTTTATGGCAGACGCCAGAACCAGCGATTTGTCGAGTTGACTGGCTACGATGCGCCGCGCCAGATGTTGCACGCCCGGCGAATTTCATTTCTCCATCCCGCCACCGGACGCCTGTTAGCCGTTGAGGCACCGGTGCCGTCCGACATGGATTCAGCGATGGAAGCACTCCATTTCAAAGAGTGACAGACACAGTTCTGCCGTTGCCCGGCGATCCCTCTGTAATGGCTTCAGGCATCGGTCCTGGTTTCAGGTAGGTGAGAAATCATGGTGTTGGAGAACATCCCGCTTGAGTCGGCTTTCGTAATTCCCAATATGTGGGCCGTGTCTGGCTCATGCAAATCAACACTATTCTTCGTTGCGTTGACCTTTCTTTTTGCTTGTTCGAGTCCCCAGAAGAAGAATCAAACCTCCACTCCGCTGGAGTATGATCAAACGGTGGTCACGCCAACAATTCTCCAATCGACGAATACAGCCGATGCGTCCAGGAATCCGGGCCAGGATGCTCCCGCTCCCATTGTCCCGAAAGCCACCGAGAGACAGCCCCCGCGCGTTCCGGTTGAGCTGATGCAACATTGGGTTTCGTTGGATAGCTGGAGCCTCACAAACCGTTTTGGAAAACCGCAGCGGGATCCGAACAGCCAGCCGCCTTCATTTGTGGTTCGTTCGACCAATGGCACCCTTGGGATTCGTATCGGTGGCACTGCTGCAACCTGGAATGGACTCCGACTGGATTTGGCTTTTCCGCCCCAGATCGGGAATGGCCGTCCGATTGTCCACGCGCTTGATGCATTGAGAAATTTCGAGCCGCTGCTGGCAGGCGTGGGATGCATGGATTTGACGAATCGATCGATCGTCATTGATCCTGGGCATGGCGGCGACAATACCGGCGCAAAATGCGTCAGCAATGGCCGCTTCGAGAAGGAATACACCCTGGATTGGGCGTTGCGGCTGCGACCATTGTTGGAGAACGCAGGCTGGCGGGTAACACTGACCCGCACAAATGACATGGACATTGCCTCGTCCAACAGAATCGCGGTGGCTGATCGTGCTCAAGCCGGCCTTTTCCTCAGCCTCCATTTCAATTCGGTCAACGGCAACGGTTCTGCCGGAGAGCATGGTGGTCTGGAAACCTACTGTCTGACGCCGGCAGGCATGCCTTCATCAATCACCAGGGAATTTGAGGACAATCGGAACCGTGCTTATCCAAACAATGCATTTGATGCGGAAAACCTGCATTACGCTGTTCGGCTGCACCAGGCGCTCATCGCGGGTACATCCAGGCGGGATCGTGGTGTTCGGCGAGCCAGGTTCATGACAGTGCTCCAGGGACAAAACCGTCCCGCTGTGCTCATCGAAGGCGGCTATCTAACAGATTCGAAGGAATCACGGGTGATCGCCACCGCAGAGTACCGCCAGAAACTGGCGGAAGCTGTCGCCAAAGCATTGAACGAACAACTTCACTAATGGCCTCAAAGAATCACGTGCTTGTCACAGGCGGTGCCGGCTTCATCGGGTCACACCTGGTTGAGAGATTGCTGGCGGACGGGTGCAAAGTCACAGTGCTGGATGACTGCTCCACGGGGAAGGTGGAGAATCTTCGACACGTCCGCGACCATCCGCTCCTGAAGTTCAGCCGCGGCAAAGTCTCTGATTGCAGTGAACTGGCCGACATGGTGGAGAGCTGCGATTTCATTTACCATCTGGCAGCCGCTGTCGGCGTCGAACTGGTAGTTCATTCCCCGATTCGCACCATTCATACAAATCTCAAAGAGACGGAATCGATTCTTGAAACAGCAAGCCGTTCTCGTGTCCCGGTGCTGCTGACATCCACTTCCGAAGTCTATGGCAAGAGTCAAAAGGATGCGTTTGACGAGGAGGATGACCTTCTCATCGGCCCTCCTCATCTTGGTCGGTGGAGTTACGCGTGCTCAAAATTGATGGATGAATTTCTCGCGCTTGCTTACTCGCGAGAAAGAGGGCTGCCAGTGACCGTGGTGCGGCTGTTCAACACCGTGGGCCCGCGTCAATCCGGCAATTACGGCATGGTGCTTCCGCGCTTTATCTCGGCCGCGCAGAAAGGCGAGCCGCTGCGAATCCACGGCGATGGCAAGCAGACCCGATGCTTCTGCTTCGTCGCGGATACGGTCGAAGCGCTGACACGACTCCGGCATACCAACTCTGCGCGAGGGGAAGTATTCAATGTCGGAAGCACTGAACAGATCTCAATCCAGGAGCTGGCTGAACGAGTCATTCGAATCACCGGTTCCAGTTCGCCCCTCCAATTTGTACCCTACGATCAGGCTTACGCCACGGGGTTCCAGGACATGCTACGACGACGACCCATCACAGAGAAACTGGCTCGTCATACCGGCTTTCGTGCGGAAACACCGCTTGACGAAATCATACGCAGAACCATTTCCACCACTCGCACGGCAGCGTGATGTGGCATTGGACGGAAGATTGGTGTTGAACGGTTCAGAATCGGAGGAATCAAGACCTGATTGAGGACTTTCAATTGGCTATGCATGGCCTCGTCTCGGACAAGAAAAAAGGCACCCTTTCGGGTGCCTTCGAGAATCTGAAGCAGTAATTCGCTGGATCAATTACTGATTGCCAGGGAACTGCGTGGTGTTGTCGTTGTCGCCAGAAGTCTTGAGCTGTTCACGCAGACGGGAAGTTGTGGATTGTTGAACGGAACCGTCACCTTGTGCGATGTCACCCGCGTTCTGGTGGATGTCCTTTGTCCAGCCGGCACCTGTGGCAGCAACGTGGTTGGTGCCCAACTTGATGACTTCGGACTTGTTGATGTCCGCGCGAGCCGGGAGATTGTTGGTGATGTTACGATCACCAGACAGCATCGACTGGGGTTGGGTCTCATCCGCGTTGATACCGACGAAGTAGGAGATGCCACCGTTTTTGCCGCCCTTGGCCACCGTCGCTGTGGCAACTTGGAAGAAGTTTGTGGCTTCGATCTTTCCTGAGTCGCTTGGGCAGACAATGATCTTTGGCGTGCTCAACTCATTGGAGAGCGCGAGGAAGTGAGTGTAAGTTCCGGCTGGAAGAGTGGTGTATTCAGAGGAGCCGCCTTCGTTTGTCGAGACGCCCATCGGGAACCGGTCACCGTTGTCGGTGGCGAAGATGCGGAAAGACAAGCCGATGTTCTTCAGGTTGTTCACGCACTTGATACGTTGGGCTTTGGCCTTCGCTTTCGCGAGTGCTGGGAGGAGCATGCCGGCTAGAATCGCGATAATCGCGATCACCACGAGCAACTCGATGAGGGTAAATGCGCTAAATTTGTATTTTCGGAAGACACTCTTCATAGGTTTAGTCATTGTGTTTTGGGTTACGGTTCACCCACTGTAATAAAATCGTTAAGAGTGTCAACGAATTTTCTGAATTTGCACCAAAGCAGTCATGATACCACGGGTTCATGATCGCAATTCGTCACGAAGGAAGTTTTTGTTCGCGCTTAAATGAGATGCGTGACGAAAACTCGCGAAGACTGGCGTTTCGGTGCAGCAGGGGAGGGATGCGCTTTTCAATCAGATGCCCTTCCGGACGCGTTTATTCTCAACGTCGCGATGCTATCAGAGTGTGGTGTTCACGCATTTTGCGTGAAGATGACGCTTTCTTCTGCGCGCACTCGCAAATGGTTCGTTAAACCCGTGATCCCGACAGCAAGTGCCAGAAGACGAACGTGCACAACCCCTCCGGTTAATCGAGCTTTCTTGATTCGGCGGAAATGTTCGCCCGGAGGTTGGTTGATTCACAAGCCAGCAGAACGCATTCACGTGTCAGGAATCGGTGGAGGCGTGGATCGGACGACGTTCGAGTTTGCCTTCCGTGACGACCTGCGTCACGCTCACCGCGTTCCATGCCAATACCTGCAATTGCAACACCTGCGATCTGGACACAGATTGCCTGCACACTTTGCACACCTCCGTCATGAAGCCTGCGCCTGTGAAACCCCATACATCCCAGATCCAAGGCACCCCCACTGGTCTCACCCGGAGCCAATGGATGGCGCTCGTCGCCGCCTTCCTCGGATGGATGTTTGACGGAATGGAAATGGGCATCTTCCCGTTGGTGGCAAGACCTGCTCTACAGCAGATGCAGACGGTGGCACAGGTTGCTGACGAGAATTTTGTCCAATCTTGGATGGGAGTGGTGACTGCGCTGTTTCTTTTAGGCGCAGCCGCGGGCGGTGTTGTTTTCGGCTGGCTGGGAGATCGCATTGGCCGTGTCCGGGCGATGACCTGGAGCATACTTTGTTACTCCGTGTTCACAGGGTTGTGTTATTTCGCGACCCAGCCCTGGCATCTTGCAATGTTACGGTTCATTGCAGCTCTCGGCATGGGAGGAGAGTGGGCGCTGGGAGTGGCGCTCGTGATGGAGTGCTGGCCGGAGAAGGCCCGACCATTGATGGCGGGTGCCATCGGAGCTGCAGCCAATTGTGGTTATGCATTGATCGCTCTTGTAGGAATTCAATGGCCGGTCACGCGGGAGTCCTGGCGATGGGTGATGCTGGTGGGAGTCGTCCCGGCGTTGCTCACTTTCTTCATCCGTTTATTCGTTCCGGAATCAGAGCGCTGGAAGGAGGCGGTGAAATCCGGCCCTTCGCGTCCCATCCGTGAAATTTTCTCGCCGCCGTTGCTCAAGAACACGGCGCTGGCAATCGCCTTTGCTTCAGTGGCTCTGATTGTCACCTGGGGAATCGTGCAATGGATTCCACTTTGGGCGGATCAGATGACCGGTGGCAAACAGCCCAAAGTGAAGGCCTACATTGCGCTTTTTTCTTCGGTCGGGGCTGCTGCAGGAAGTTTGATCGCTCCGCTCATTGGGGGAATGCTGGGACGCCGTCCAGTTTACTTCGCACTATGCCTGTCCTCACTCGTCGTCAGCACGTCGATGTTTCGTCTTTGTACGGAGTACGGAACCGGCTTTCTGGTGATGACGGGTTTGGTGGGCTTCTGCACCGCATCGTTCTATGGATGGTTACCGCTTTACCTTCCGGAATTGTTTCCTACACGAGTGCGGGCCACAGGTCAGGGGCTCGCTTTTAACTTCGGGCGCATCCTGGCAGCTTTCGGAGCATGGCAGATGGGGAGTCTCATGGCTTACTTCGACAACAGTTATCCCAAGGCAGGTGCCACCATTGTCCTGATTTATCTCGTGGGGATGGTTCTGATCTGGTTTGCACCAGAGACGAAAGGGAAGCCACTTCCGAAGTGATTTGTCCAGATGTCACTGCGTCTGAGGCGATGAGAAAATCCCAACACGGCTCCATGACTCTTCAACCATCCTGCTCCCACTCCCATGCCCAAGCCCTCTGATATTCGTGTGGTTGGCGCATCACTTTACCTGCTGCCTGTGCAAACGCGTGTGCCGCTCAAGTTCGGCACCGGTACAGTCACTGAAGTCACTGTTGCGCGCGCACGTGTTCGAGTGGTAGATCGCGCCGGTCGCACGGCTGACGGTTGGGGGGAGACGCCGTTGAGTGTGCAGTGGGTTTGGCCGAGCCAGTCACCCTATGAGGTGAGGCACGAAAGAATGGTGCAGTTCACAGTACGTCTCTCGGAAGCATGGGTTGGTTTCGATTGCTACGGGCACCCCATGGAGCTCGGTGCCGATTTCCAGGAGGGTCCTCTTCCAGGCTTGCTGGCAAAATTCAACAGCGAGGCCGAAGTTTCTCACGAACCTCTTCCCTGGCTTGCCTCGCTGGTATGTTGCTCAGTGTTCGATCAAGCGATTCATGACGCATTCGGGCTGCTCCTGGGACGCGATACATACGAGACCTACACGTCTGAATTTCTGAACCGTGATCTCGCCGGCTTTCTCGCGGCTGCTACTGCGGAGATTTCGTTCGCCGGAAAATTCCCTTCTCATTTCCTCACCGCGCATCCTCCACAGAAATTGACCGCATGGCATCTCGTCGGTGGCGTGGATCCGCTCGACGCATCCGAACTTACCGGACGGGAACCGAAAGACGGTTACCCGGTTCTGCTTGCCGATTGGATCAAACGCGACGGTTTGAAATGTCTGAAAGTGAAGCTGCGTGGCAACGACGCAAGATGGGACTACAGCCGGATGGTTTCCGTCGGCCAGATAGCGGTTGCGCATGAGGTCGATTGGCTTTCCGCGGACTTCAATTGCACGGTGACCGACCCGGCCTACGTCAACGAACTCCTGGACCGGCTCCGTGACGAGCAACCACGCATTTTTGGGATGCTGCTCTATGTCGAGCAGCCTTTCCCTTATGAACTCGAACAGCACCACATAGACGTTCACAGTGTCTCCGCCAGGAAGCCGCTCTTCCTGGATGAAAGCGCTCACGACTGGAAGTGCGTGAAACTTGGCCGCGAACTCGGTTGGACGGGTGTGGCACTGAAGACGTGCAAGACACAAACCGGCGCGATTCTGAGCGCCTGTTGGGCGAAGGTACACGGAATGACTCTCATGGTCCAGGATTTGACCAACCCGATGCTCGCGCAGATCCCGCATCTTCGCCTCGCAGCACACGTTGGCACGATCATGGGCGTGGAAACCAATTCCATGCAGTTCTATCCAGAGGCTTCGCGAGCCGAAGCCGCGATTCATCCAGGAGCCTATTCGCGAAGGAATGGATTCGTGGATCTGGGAACTGTTCGCGGTCCCGGATTCGGATATCGGCTGAATGAGATCAACAGGGAGTTGCCCGATGCCAGGGCTGAGTTTGGGATCTGAGTTCCAATGCATCATGCTCAACCTTTTCCCCAACTCGAGGAAGTGCATGCTTCAACAACAATTTAATGAACAGAGCCCTTGCCATTGCGGCCCATCCTGACGACATCGAGTTTGTCATGGCCGGGACACTTCTGCTGCTTAAACAAGCGGGTTGGGAGATCCATTACCTCAATCTTTCGACCGGCAACTGCGGCAGCATGGAGCACTCGCCAGCGGCGACACGGCGAATCCGCCGTAACGAAGCCGTGGCTTCCGCCTCAATCCTCGGCGCATTCTGGCATCCCCCGTTCTGTGATGACCTGGAGATCCTTTACGCGGTTCCACTTCTGCGGCGGTTGGCGGCGGTGGTCCGTCAGGTCCGGCCTTCCATCGTGCTGACCCATTCACCGCAGGATTACATGGAGGACCACAGCAACACATGCCGGCTGGCGGTGACCGCGGCCTTTTCGCGTGGCATGCCGAACTTCAAGACCACTCCTTCACGGCGCGCCGTGGATGTTGATGTCACGGTTTACCATGCGTTGCCCCACGGCCTCTGTGATCCGCTGGGCAAGCCTGTGATTCCCACTCACCTTGTGGACACGACAAGAGTTCAGACTCAAAAGCGCAGGGCTCTCGCCGCGCACACCAGCCAGAAGTCGTGGCTTGATAAAACCCAGGGCATGGGTTCCTACCTCGACGCGATGGATCAGATGTCGCGCGAAGTTGGCAACCTGTCCCGACGATTCGAGTTCGCCGAAGGCTGGCGCAAACATCTGCATCTCGGATTCTGCGATGGGCAGGCTGATCCGTTGCGTGAACAACTTGGCAAGGACTGCCTTGTCAATCGGGGACGCTGAAGTAATGTCCCGCCGTTGAAATTCCTGGCAGCCTCGTCACCTTGTCTGCCGCGAAGATTTTTATTTTTATGCCACGCAAACTCAGTTCCATCTCCAACGATTGGTGGGATTATACCACGCTCGACGACGAACTCCTCGCCGCCGCCGCCGCATTGACGCCGGAGCAGATGCTCGGGCTCTCCCGCCCTGGCTTCAAGGTTGTGTTTTACGACAGCCTCGAGGACTTCTACCTCGCCGAGGCGCTCGAATACATCCACGCCTGGAAACAATCCACTCCAGACAATCCCGTTGGTATTTGCGGACCGATCGGCCCCACTGAACAGTTGCCTCTCGTGGCCCGGCTGGTCAATGAACTCGGACTGGACATCCGTTCCGCGCATTTTTGGGGAATGGATGAATGGTTTCTTGACGATCGCGAAGTGCCGGCAACCCATCCATTGTCATTTGAGAAGGCGGATCGCGAACTGTGCTTCAGTCGAATCCGTCCCGACCTTGTCATGCCGGACGCGCACCTGCATTTTCCAAAGGCCGATTCACTGGCTTATCGTAACAGTTGGGAAGGTGTGCGCTGCGCCGTGATGCAAGGCGGCCAGGGCGAGATCAAGCATTGGGCCTTCAACGACCCGCCCCGGCGAGAGGGCGCTTACAGGGATCACCCGCCGACGCCTGCGGAATACCGCCGATTGCATACTCGAGTTGTGGATCTGCATCCGGTGACTCTTGTGCAGAATGCGCGCACTTCCGGCGGAGGAAATCTGGCCGGTGTTCCGAGCCGTGCCATTAGTGTCGGTCCGGTTGAAACTTGGAAGGCGGAGAAGGTTTCAATCTGGCACGCGGGAAATCATGATAACCCCTTTGGCCAGCGGCTCACAACTTTCATGATAGCCAACCGGATTCCGGACACGGCCGTGCCAATGTCCCTGCTGGCTGATCATCCAAATGTGCAGTTCAATTTTTACCGGCCTGGAATCGGCTGCTGCCAGGTGGAGATGCATTGACCCATTTTCAAGCGACAGGAACGCAGAAGCTGTTCCGCTTCTCCTCCGGGCAATCCTGCACAGACGAGCGCACCAGTCATGAATCAGCTTGAACCGCCATATTCGCATTACGTAAGCGCTGCCCAGGGCTGGCTGGAGCTGGGCAGCATTCCAGAAGCTGAAGGCGAGCTGGCGCGGCTGCCTGCCGCACTTCTGCAACACCACAGCGCGCTCATGGTGCAATGGGAGATCATGGCCCGGCGCAAGGACTGGGAGGCTTCGCTCGCCATCGCAAAACGGATTGTGGAACAGGCGCCCGATGATCCGGACGGCTGGATCAAACAATCGTTCAGCCTTCATGAATTGAAACGGACAGAGGAAGCCCGTGATTCGCTGCTGATGATCGAGGCTCGTTTTCCGCGGATCAGCATCATTCCCTACAACCTTGCCTGTTACGCCTGCCAGTTGGGTGACACGACCGATGCGATGCGGAGATTGAAGACCGCCATCAAGATCGGAGGGAAGGAGCGGATCAAGGGAATGGCCCTCCAGGATCTCGATTTGAAACCGTTGCAGCAGGAGATCCTGTTGCTCTGAGGGGGAACCTGCTCCGCTCATCCTCGAAGCGCTCTCCTCAGTAACCACGCGCCAGGAACGCGGAATCCATTCCTCGCGGCTGCTAGCCCGCATATTTCATACATTTTCGTCGCGAGACGCCGCGAGAGCCCGTCTGGCAAGGCGGGCGAAGCGGTTCGGAGTCGGGCTGTATGGGAACATACTGTCCGTCGAGGTGCGCGAGGCCAACGCAGCTAGGCGGGCTCGCAGCAAGTCGCAGCAGAAAGGGTATGAAATATCCGGGCCAGAACACTCCAAGCGCGCTGGCCTCGACGACACACCAGGCAGTCGAAAACCAACTCGAAACAAGCTGCGAAAAATTTTAGTTCTTTCTGCGAGTCGGGAGCACCTGTAGAGACAAGAACCCAAACCGTAGATGCCCATGCCTTTGCCACAGAATCGTGAGACAGCTTTGTTCGCCGCCGTCCGTGCCAAATCTCCAGGCGAACGCTCCATCTTCTGACCTCAGATGAGATGGGGCGGACTGAACAAGCAATGGCGAGTTGACATCCCTGCGAACGGGACGGTATTCAGGCGGGCGAGCGGATGGGCGCCAGGGGCACCGGTTGCGGGGCAGTGTGCGGGAGAGGCTCAGTGGAGTGGATTCATCTTCAGTTCCATCTCGGATCGCTGGCCTAAACGAAACTT
>SXGU01307182.1_pt1 | contig 16651 bp, 13 predicted proteins | sample 3174531 | NCBI WGS metagenome assembly SXGU01 (sample SAMN11356863, study PRJNA531348) | freshwater metagenome | isolation source: freshwater sample F1-140 | place: China: Fuxian Lake, Yuxi | collected 2017-12-25 | reverse complement strand
TAGGCTCCTCACCAACAGGTCCGAAACATGCGCGCAGATCCCTGTCCCGCTCTTCAGCCGAAGGTCGCCACGAACTGTTCAAGATTTACTACACCCCAATGCGGACTCCTTGAAACCCATTGGGGTGGTAACACCGTTCTTCCACATGAGGCCCTGAGCGATGCCGGCCCAGTACATTGGGATGGCATAGAACATGATGCCGAGCAGTCCGAGCCAGAAGTGCCAGTTGGCCAGTTTGATGGAGTACAGCTTGGTATTCCACATCTTGGGAAAGAGCCAGTAGAGCATGGAGAAGGTCAGGAACCCATTCCAGCCAAGCGCGCCCGTGTGCACATGGGCCACGGTCCAGTCGGTGTAATGTGACAACGAATTGACGCTCTTGATGGAAAGCAGCGGTCCTTCGAGCGTTGCCATGCCATAAGCGGTCACCGCGACGACCATGAACTTCAGCATGGGTTCCTGCCGGACTTTGTCCCAGGCACCACGCAGGGTCAGCAGTCCGTTCAGCATGCCGCCCCAACTGGGTGCCACCAGCATCACGCTGAACACCATCCCCAGCGATTGTGCCCAATCGGGCAGGGAGGTGTACAACAGATGGTGAGGGCCGGCCCAGATGTAGATGAAAATCAATGCCCAGAAATGGATGATGGACAACCGGTAGCTGAAGACCGGCCGGTTGGCAGCTTTGGGCAAGAAGTAGTACATCAGACCGAGGTATGGGGTGGTGAGGAAGAACGCCACGGCGTTGTGAGCGTACCACCATTGAACCAAGGCATCCTGGACACCGGCAAAGATTGAGTAGCTCTTGAAAATACCTGCCGGGATCGCCAGGGAATTGACAATGTGCAACATCGCGACCGTGAGAGCCGTCGCGATATAGAACCAGATGGCCACGTAAAGATGTTTCTCGCGGCGTTTCAGGATCGTGCCAATCAGGTTGATGGTGAACGCGACCCAGATGAGCGCGATGGCAATGTCCACGGGCCACTCGAGTTCAGCGTATTCTTTGGAGGTGGTGATGCCGAAAGGCAATGTCAGCGCTGCTGCCACGATGATAGCATTCCACCCCCAAAAATTGATCCAGCTCAGTTTGTCACTGAACATGCGGGCCTTACAGAGCCGCTGGAGCGAGTAATAGATGCCGGTAAACATGCCGTTGCCGACAAAGGCGAAAATCACCGCATTGGTGTGCAACGGACGCAAGCGGCCAAACGTCACGTACTGCAGACTAAGGTTGGCAGCGGGCCAGAAGAGTTGGACCGCCGCGAGGAGTCCTGCCAAGAAGCCCACGACCGCCCATACAAGGGTGGCAATCGCAAACGCCCGGACAATCCGATTGTCGTATCTGAATGTTTCGATGTTCATCGTCAGTGACGTGGTTGGTTAGTGGAAATATCTGCTGAGGTTCTTGTCGCCGCCTTGGTTGGGGTGTCTTCCACCAAGACACGCATGGCGGGCGTGCAAGTGTCTTCATACTGGCCGTTTCGTACGGCCCAAAAAAATGCTCCAAGGAATGCCCCGGCGAACAGGAGGCTGAGCGGAATAAGAATTAGGATAATGATCATGGAATCGATGGCTCCATCGGTTGCGTCACCGCCAAGCCTGACCGGTTTCCCAGCCAGGTTGTGATTCCGCTTGAAAAAGCAATTACTGTGACCGAGCTGACGGGCATCAAGATCGCGCACACCACCGGAGACAGATTGCCACTGGCGGCGATTCCGATGCCGACGAGGTTGTATAGGGTCGAGATGAAGAATCCGCTGCGAACCACACGCACCGCTTGGCGTGCATAGTCCAAGAGCTCTCCCAAACGTGGCACGTATGCCGCATGCAGAATGACGTCGCTGGCCGGGGAGAACCCTCCGATGCTCTCAACCACCGCGACCCCGACATCGCCTTGTTGCAGCGCCCCCGCATCGTTTAATCCATCTCCTACCATCATCACGGTTCGCCCATCGCGTTGCAGATCGCGCACAAACCCCAGTTTATTCAGGGGCGATTGATTGAAATGCAGCCGGGAATGCCCGCCGAACAGCCTCTGGAATTGGGCTCGATCCCGCTCGTTGTCGCCGCTCAACAACGCCAGTTCATGGTGTGCCGAAAGCCCCTCGATCAGTTGGCCGACTTCCGGACGCAACTGGCTCGGCACCGTCCAACGCCCCCGGCTGACTCCATCGATCGCGAGATGAACCTCGCTTCCGCCAAGCCGCTTTGAGCTTTGCGGGGCATCCGCCGTAGTGAACGCCGCGGAACCTAGTCTTAGGAGGCGATTGCTCCATCGACCTTCAATGCCCGAACCTGGCACTTCCCGAAAATCGGTGGTTGGTTCTTTAACTCCTGCATGAGCCACAACTGCTAGATCCGGGTGAGACGTTTCCAACCATCGCACCACGCTCTTCGACAACGGGTGAGAGGATTGGCTGGCAATCCGGTACACCGCGTGCGCCTCGTGAGAGTCGATGGGGGCTCCCTCAAACTGAACGTCCGCGCGTTGCGCCGCTGTTAATGTTCCGGTCTTGTCGAAGACGACTGTGTCGACCCGAGCCAAGGTTTCAATGACTTCGGCGTTACGGAGAAAAATGCCGCGGCGCCCCAAAGAACGGACAGCGGCGCCCAGGGTAAAGGGCGCGGCGAGTGCTAGAGCGCATGGGCACGCGACAATCAGGACGCCCGTGAATGACTTCACCGACTTGGACGGATCGTTGAATGCCCAGAACAAGGCCGCGCCCACCGCAATGCCCAAGATCATCCACGTAAACCGACGGCTGTACTGGTTGGTGATAGTATTGAACGTATCATCTTTGGATTTGCGGAAAGCTGCCTGATTCCAAAGTGACGTCAGGTGGCTCTGCGACACGGGCTTTACGGTTTCCACCTCGATGAGACCTCCAACTTGACGGCCTCCAGCATAGAGATGCTCTCCGAGGGAGCCGACCACAGGCTCCGATTCCCCGGTCACAAAGCTGTAATCGATTTCTGCGCTACCTTGGACCAGTTGGGCATCGGCCGGGATGAGTTCGCCGTGGCGCACCACCAGACGATCACCCACACCAACCTGTTGTAGACCCACTCGTTGTTCCAATTGGGTCCCTGCATCGCGACGGCAGACGGACAACGGGAAGAAGGAACGATAATCGCGGTCGAATGACAGACGTTCGAAGGTTTTGTGCTGGAAGACTTTTCCGCACAGCAGGAAGAACAGGAGGCCGGCCAATGAATCGAAGAAGCCTTCGCCGCGACCCAGAATCACCTCCGCACTACTCTGCAGGAAAAGAGCGGCAATACCGAGAGCGATGGGCACGTCCATGGTCATCCGACGCTGTTGGAAACTGATCCAGGAAGCTCTCCAGTAATCGGCAGCGCTGAAGGCCACCACGGGTAGGGATAACGCGAGGCTGAGCCAACCCACCAACATCCGAAAGGCTGGGCCGCTGGCACTATCCAGGCCGAAATAGGCAGGAAGACTGAACAACATGGTGTTTCCAAACACGAAACCTGCCACTCCCAGCTGCAACCAGAGACGTCGTGGCACCGCATGAGCCCGCCGATCCAGATCCGCCAGCTTCAAGTCGGGCTCGTATCCGATCGACTCCAACAACCTGGCTACTTGGCTGAGTTGGACGCGTCCGGTCTCAAAAACCACGGTGGCTTCCTGCCGTGCGAAATGAACCGTGGTCCGGCCAATGCCCGGTTCCAACTGAAACAGGTTTTCTAACAACCAGACGCAGGCGACGCAGTGAATTCCCGGGAGACGGAAGGTCACACGAGTGTTGTGTTCGTCCGAGTAGTCAACGAACCGTTTCCTAAGCGCCGGGTCATCGAGATAACAGTATTTGTCTGGTGCTGGGATGTTGCGGACGGGGGAACTCGTGGTGCGGTTGAGTTGATAGAACTCACCCAAGCCATTTTCAGTCAGTAGCTCGTAGACCGTGCGGCAACCGGTGCAGCAGAAGTGATGCTCGTTGTGGATTACGGTGCTGCCGGCGCAGAGCGTGCCGCAATGAAGGCACAGCACCTGTGTCGACATCCGCGATTTACCGGGCTCGAGCGTTGGGGCATCACCTATGTTGATGGCTATCGACATGAAGGCCAACTCATGGCCGGTGAGACCACTAACCGGGTCTGGTGCGTTGTGCTCGTACGCTTTTGCCAGTTCCACACCAAAAATTGTCCTGATGGAGGTTTCGACTCCGACAAGCGATGCTGATGCAGAATAGAAGTGTTGTGAAATTACGACGAAAACCACCCAAGAACCTGCCGTGAGGTTGCTTTTCAATAACGAACACTTGCGTGGGAGAGCTCCTTTGTGATTTTTTTCACAAGTCATTCGTGCGTGAGCGAGCCTGAAGGGATTCGTTGGATAGGTGTTCGGCGGTTGGCTGAAGTGGATTTCGCTGTGTTAGCGGCCCGAAATGTAGAGTCCATGCTACTTTTGGTGCCGGCTTATGCGGTAGATTAACGAAAGCAAAACTTCCAGGAGTCAATAAGATGGCTCTTGAAGCCCTGTCCCAGCCTGCTATCAGGAAGTCGCGCAAGAAAAGGGCAACTAATTTACAGGGCTGAAGCGAGTTGGCTGCATTGTTCAGCTAATTTAGTAGGTGATCTCAGGGAATGAGCCTGAGGCGCCTTCCGGTCCAGAAAGTCGAGCATGTCGGACATTTTTCCGAAGTGGACGAATCAACTGCCATTAATGGCAGGCGTAGCCGCCGTTGTGTTGGGCACGTCGGTCACCGCGGGCATTTGGTATTACCTCACGCCTAAGTATTCACGGGTCGGCTACCAGCCGAAACAGCCCGTGGCATTTTCGCACGCCATCCATTCCGATCAGCTCGGCTTGGATTGCCGCTATTGCCATAATGCCGTCGATAAGTCCTGGTTTTCCAACATTCCAGCCGCCTCCACCTGTATGAACTGCCACTCAGCAGTGGCCAAGGATTCGCCCAAATTGGAGTTGGTCCGGCAGTCGTACAATACCGGCAAGCCCATCCCGTGGGTCCAGATTCATAAGACCCCAGATTACGTCTACTTCAATCACTCCGTCCACGTCAGCCGCGGCATTTCCTGTGTGCATTGTCACGGCCAGATCAACAAAATGGACGAAGTTTCCCATGCACAGCCCCTCTCCATGAGCTTCTGCCTGGATTGCCATCGCAATCCGGCTGACAAGATCCGCCCCAACGAATTTGTGACTCAACTCGACTGGCAAGGCCAGGTCGATGGCAAGAAACTGGTTACGGACTGGAAAGTCCAGCCAGGCCAAAGCTGCTCCACCTGCCACCGCTAATGAAAACGATTCCTCCGCCCTGTCCTGAGCCGGAAGTCGGCCCCAAATATTGGCGTTCACTGGATCAATTGGCCGAACGCCCCGAAGTCCGTGAATGGATCGAACGTGAATTTCCGGCTGGCGCCAGCTTGGCTCCCGAAGGGGAAACTCGACGCAATTGGATGAAACTCATGTCGGCGAGCTTCATGTTCGCCGGCCTCGGTGGTGCGGCCGCCGGTTGCCGCCGTCCGGTTGAACACCTAACCCCATTCTCCAAACAGCCCGAGGGTTACATCCACGGCACACCTCAATATTTTGCCACCGCCATGCCGAACCGTGCTTCAGCGGTAGCTCTGGTGGTCAAGTCGAGCGAGGGGCGCCCCACCAAGATCGAAGGCAATCCGTTGCACCCGGATAGCAATGGTGGCACCGACGCGTTTGCTCAGGCCTCGATCCTGAACCTCTACGATCCAGATCGCGCCCAACGCCATTCAAAAGGCGGTAACGACGTCAAACCTGAAGTCGTGCGCGATGGATTGGCCGAGCTGAACAAGAAGTTTTCCGCCAATGGTGGGGAAGGTCTCATAGTCCTGGCCGAGCGAAGTTCCTCGCCGTCGCGGGCTCGCCTTCAAACGGCGCTGGCTGAGAAGCTGCCCAAATCAAAGTGGTTCGTCTATGAACCGGTTGAGTTTGGTGTGAGCGGGACTGCCTATTCTCAGGCGTTTGGCGCCGAAGTGGCCACGCATCTCCACCTCGACAAGGCCCAGCGGATTCTTTCTCTGGATTGCGATTTTATCGGTGGCGAGCTGGATGCGCACCGTCATATTGCCGGCTACACCAAAGGTCGCAAACCCGGCGATACCATGAATCGCCTTTATGTGGTGGAATCCCTGATGACCTTAACTGGTGGTCAGGCGGACCATCGGCTTCGGGTGCGCCCGACGGATGTGATACGAATCGCGGCATTGGTAGCGTCAAAGCTGGGGATCACCGGTGAACTGGGTGTTGCGTTGGCCGCCTTATCCGTGGGTGCTGAGGCGCATGCGCCTTGGGCGGAAGAATGTGCAAAAGACCTGCTCTCGAAGAAGGGTGAAGCGGTGGTGGTGGCTGGTTATGCCCAACCCCTGGCCGTTCATTTGATTGCGGCTGCCATGAATCAGGCGCTTGAGAGTGTCAGCAAGGTGGTCACACTGATCAAGAGCCCGGAACCTTCCGGTTCCGGCGGTATCGTCGACTGCGTCGCCGCGTTGAACGCCGGCGCAGACACGCTGGTCATTCTCGGTGGCAACCCGGCTTATAATGCCCCGGTTGACGTGGATTTTCCCGCCGCGGCCAAGAAAGCCAAGGACATCGTGCGTTTGGGATATTATGAGGACGAAACCAGCGCGCTCGCGACGTGGAACATCGCCGCGGCTCACTACCTCGAGTCATGGGGCGATGCCAGAACCTGCGACGGCACGGTAGTGCCGGTTCAACCGCTGATTGAGCCATTATTTGGTGGGTTTACGGATATCGAGTTGCTGGCACGCCTAGTAGGCGAAGCCAAGTTGACCCCGGTCGAAATCGTCCGAGAGACTTGGAAGGATCTAAATGAAGCTGCCTGGAAGAAATTCCTTCACGATGGGTTTATCGCGGACAGTGCCGGGAAGCATCTTGAATTGACATTTAATGCGGCGACTGTGGTTTCGAAACTCGGGGCCGCCGCTCCTGCCGCTGATTTTGACGTGGTCCTTTATCGATGCGCCAAGATGGACGACGGCCGGTTCAATAACAACGGATGGCTCCAGGAATTGCCGGATCCCGTGACCAAGATCACCTGGGACAACGCCCTGCTGATGTCTCCCAAGACGGCCAAGGATCTCGGCGTCTCGGGATTGTCGGGTGGCAAGAGCAAGACCGCCGATAACGCCCATGCCCACGACGGTCAGTACCGACAATTCGTGATACAAGTGACCGTCGGTGGCCGACGGGTTCAAGCACCTGTTTGGGTCCAGCCGGGTATGGCGGACAACACCGTGGCCTTGGCACTTGGGTACGGCCGTACCAAGACAGGCCGAGTTGGGTCTGAAGTCGGTGCCAACGCCTACGCGTTGCTTTCCGCCAAAAATGCTTCTGGGAGCATGCATATCACCACGGGCGGGAAATTGGATCGCATTCCTGAAAAGCATCTGCTCGCCGTGACGCAAGAGCACGGTCTGATGGAGGGTCGTCCGATCGTGCGCGAAGCCAACTTGGATCAATTTAAGACCAAAGCTGACTTTGCTCAGAACATGGATCTTGAAGCGCACTTGCCTCATTACGTCCCGAAGAAGACCAAGCCGGACGGTCGCAATGCCGAGCGTTATCAAAACATTTACGAGCATCCCTATGATGCGAATCCATCCACTGTTTCGCAGATTCATCAGTGGGGAATGGTCATCGATCTGAGCACTTGCGTTGGTTGCAATGCCTGCGTCATTGCTTGTCAGAGCGAAAATAACATTCCGATCGTCGGACGCGACCAAGTGGCGCGCGGTCGTGAAATGCAATGGATGCGTATTGATCGCTACTACAGCACCTCTATGGAGTCCCCGCTCAGCGACGAGTTGGCTTCGGCGGATCCGCAGATGGTGACGCAGCCGATGTTCTGCCAGCATTGTGAAGCGGCGCCCTGCGAAAGCGTGTGTCCCGTCAATGCGACCGTGCACGACGAAGAGGGGATCAACGTGATGGCTTACAACCGTTGCATTGGAACGCGATATTGCGCGAACAACTGTCCGTATAAGGTCCGCCGCTTTAATTTCTTCGATTACAACAAGCGCGAATCCGACTACGGCAAAGCGCAGAACCAGCACATCGTCAACACGGCGAACTTCTACAAGGGATTCCTGGGCGTGAACCGCGATAAGGAACCTGAGTGGGAGATCATCAAGCTGGTCAAGAACCCCGATGTGAGTGTTCGCATGCGCGGTGTCATGGAAAAGTGCACATTTTGCATTCAACGCATCGAGCAAGCCAAGATTTCCCGCAAGGTGGCGGTTGGAAACAGTGGTGACGTCGCGGTTCCGGACGGGACCATCAAAACGGCGTGCCAAGAAGTCTGTCCAGCTGGTGCCATCACATTCGGCAATATGCTGGATGCGGACAGCACGGTTTCGAAGCTGAAACGCGATCCACGCAATTATAGTGTGCTCGGATTCCTGGATGTGCGGCCGCGGGTCACTTACTTGGCACGTATTCGCAATCCAAACCCGGCCATTGTGAAACTCGAAGGACGTAAACTCGAAGACGGTCCTGATACGTTGCGTGATTACGAGCGGCATCGTCATGAAAGTCCCTTTAAAGAACACGGGCAGCCCACCGGTAACCATGAGAAGAAGCACGCGGCCGCCGAATCGACGGTTGGGAAAGGAGCTGCCTAATGGCTAAATCAGCATCAGATCCGCAAAGTCATGCGGGCCATTCGGCTCCTGTGGGTGCCGCTTTAAAGGTCTACCCGGCACCCAAGGAACTCGAGCGCGAGCCATTGGTACTCAACAATCGGTCCTTGGGCTGGATAACGGATGCCATCGCCGGCATTTGCGAGAAGCCCATGCCCAAATGGTGGTGGCCCGCGTTTATTATCAGCTTCGGGGTGATGGTCATGATGTTCTCCATGATCGCTTACGAAGTGAGCACCGGTATAGGTGTGTGGGGATTGAACCAGCCTGCCAACTGGGCTTGGGATATCACCAACTTCGTCTTCTGGATCGGCATTGGTCACGCCGGCACACTCATCTCGGCGGTGTTGTTTCTGTTGCGCCAAAAATGGCGTACCTCAATTAACCGTTCCGCCGAGGCCATGACGCTCTTCGCGGTGGCTTGCGCCGGTATATTTCCGGTGTTTCACGTCGGCCGCGTCTGGTTCGCCTTGCTGCCCGGGTACCTGATACCAGCTCCGAACGCCAATGGCATCTGGCCTCAGTTCCGGTCGCCGCTGCTTTGGGACGTTTTCGCGGTCTCGACCTACGGAACGGTTTCGCTCCTATTTTGGTTCACGGGCTTGATCCCGGATTTGGCGACGCTGCGCGACCGGGCGACGAGCAAGGTCCGCAAGTTCTTCTATGGCCTGTTTGCGTTGGGCTGGACCGGCTCGAATCGGAATTGGAGTAATTACGAAAAAGCCTACTTGATTCTGGCCGGTTTGAGCACCCCGCTGGTGTTGTCTGTGCACTCCATCGTCTCCTTCGACTTCGCGGTGTCTGTGGTGCCCGGCTGGCACACGACCATCTTCCCGCCCTATTTCGTCGCGGGAGCCATTTTCTCGGGCTTTGGCATGGTGCTGACATTGCTGATCCCGATGCGCACGTTGTTCAAACTGGAAGACGTGATCACGGTCCGCCACGTGGAGCTGATGTGTAAGGTGATTCTGGCGACGGGCAGCATCGTTGGATACGCCTACGGCATGGAATTTTTCATCGCGTGGTACGGCGGCAGCCCTTACGAGCTGTATGCTTTTAAGAATCGCGCATTCGGCCCCTATTGGTGGAGTTATTGGTCGATGATCACTTGCAACGTCATCAGCCCGCACCTGTTTTGGTTTAAGTGGTGCCGTTCGACGATGTGGTTCGTCTGGCTGATCTCGATCGTGGTAAACATCGGCATGTGGTTTGAGCGGTTTGTGATCATCGTCACTTCGTTGCATCGCGATTACCTGCCGGGTAGTTGGGGTTACTTCACGCCGTCCTGGGTCGACATTCTGACCTTCGTGGGAAGCTTTGGATTGTTCATGACGCTGTTCCTGTTGTTCATCCGCTTCCTGCCGGCCATCGCCATCAGCGAAGTGAAAGGTGTCACGCCTCAGGCGGACCCGCACCATCCCTTGGGTGGCGCGAAGGACCATCATTAAACCAGAAATCGATTTTGGCTCCTCCGATGAGTGCTAAGCCTACTAAAACATATGGATTGCTCGCCGAGTTCGACACGGCGGCTGCGATCATGCATGCGGCCATTGAATGCCGTGATGCCGGGTTCAAAAAATGGGATGTTTACACCCCCTTTCCGATCCACGGCATGGACGACGCCATGGGTGTCAAGAAATCGCTCGTGGGTTGGTTCACCTTCGCGGGTGGCTTCACCGGGTTCTTCACCGGCATGGGCATGATTTGGTTTATGAACAAGTTTGATTATCCACTGGTGGTGGGTGGTAAACCTTTGTTCACGCCGCTTTATGCCTTCCCGGTCAGCTACGAACTCACGATTTTGATGGGTTCTTTTGGAACGTTGATCGGGATGTTTCTGCTGAATCGCCTTCCAAAGCTCTACAATCCGCTTTTCAAGAACGAACGGTTCAAGAGAGCCACGGATGATCGCTTCTTTGTCTGTATCGAAGCAGCCGACCCCAAATTTTCACAAGCGCGCGAGACCCTCGAAAAGGCGGGCGCACAGGTCATTGAAACCGTGGAGGACTAATGGGCACTTTTCTCAAATACTTCCTCACGCTCTGGGCTTTGGGGCTCCTCGCCGTCCTGAGCATCGCCGGACTGCGTGGCAGTACGTCGCGCAAGCCGCCCATCGAGATTTTTCCGGACATGGATCGGCAGGCCAAATTAAGGCCTCAGACGACTACCGCGTTCGCTGGGTTTGCGGATTCTCAATCCTCGAGGCTCCATGTCGCTGGCACGGTCGCACGCGGCTCCGCCTACGAGGATAACGAGTTGAACACCGGAAAAAGTGCCGATGGAAAACTTGTCGAAGTCAACCCTCTGAAGGTCGATGCCCAATTTCTTCAACGCGGTCAGATGCAGTTCGGCATTTATTGTCAGCCGTGCCACGGCGCCTTGGGCGACGGCAAGGGTATCACGAGCAAATACGGAATGGGCAACGTGGCCAACCTGCACCAGGAACGCCTCGTCAAAGCTCCCGATGGGGAATTTTTCCAAACCATCAGCAATGGCAAGAGCTCGATGATGGGTTATGCCGGGCAGATTCCGGTGTCGGATCGATGGGCGATCGTCGCCTATGTCCGTGCGCTGCAACTCAGCCGGCTAGGCACTAAGGACGACGTGCCAGCCGACCAACTGGGCAATATCAAGTAAACGGCCATGAACCACGCATTTCTAATTCTAAAGCGCTGGATGGCGCTGCTCGCGTGTGCGGGCATTCTCTCCTTCGCCGGCTCGCGGATTGAGGCAGCCGATGAGGCCGCCAAGACGCCCGCCGCGGAGACTGCTGCTACTACTGCTGCGACGCCGGCAGCTGGAGATGCAGGACATGCCGCCGCCAATGTCCCGGGCCACGGCCACGGTGGCGAGGCCAAGCATGTGAGTTTCGCCGAGCAATTTGGGTACAGTTACCTGACGGCCTACATGTTTTGCCTGAGCCTCTGCATGGGCTCGTTGTTTCTGGTGATCGTCCATCATCTGTTCGACGCCGGTTGGTCGGCCAGCATTCGCCGTGTTACCGAGCAGCTGTCATCGCTGCTATTCCCGTGGATGCTCGTTCTGCTGATCCCAATCCTGGTGCTCCAAAAACAGATCTACCCCTGGTTGTCATTGGATCCCGCCCAGGATCACTCGCTGGCGGTCAAAGTGGTCCTGTTCAATCCCACCGCATTCAACCTCTTTCTCATCGCTCTGGTCGGTTCGTGGGGTGCGATTGCCCATTCGTTCCGGCGTTGGTCACTGGCTCAGGACAAAGATGGCAAGGTGGAGTGGACCCGAAAATCCCGAGTACTGGCGGCTGCTGGCATTTTTTACTTCGCGTTCTCCCTGACGCTTGGGTGCTTCTACCTGATGAAATCCCTCCAGCACCAATTCTTCAGCACGATGTATGGTGTCTACTACTTCGCTGGCAGTGTCTGGACAACGCTGGCGACGGTTTACGTGCTGATCATGGTCTTGAGCCGTCCCGGCATGCCGTTGGAAAAAGTGGTGTTCAAACGGCAGCAACAGGACGTTGGCGTGTTGTTTTTCGCCTTCACGGTTTTTTATGCGTACATCCATTTCTCGCAGTACTTCCTGATTTGGAACGCTGCCATGCCTGAAGAAACCTTCTGGTATGTTCGTCGTGAATATGGATCCTGGAAATGGGTTGGGTTCACGATCCTGTTCGGGCACTTCTTTATTCCCTTCTTGCTGATGCTGAATCAGGACATCAAGCGAAAGCTGTTCCTGATGTTTCCAATGGCGGCGTGGGCGTGGTTGATGCATTACGTCGACATGACCTTTAACGTCATGCCGGTGCTACATCCCGAAGGTCTTCACGTCAGCATCCTGGATCCTTTGCTTTGGTTCGGCATGACGGGATTCCTCGCCGTGATGTTCTGGCGCAATTTCAACTCGGCGGCGCCGTATCCGCTGCGTGATCCGCGCTTTGCGGAAGCGGTCACGCATCACGAAATCCCCGCGGCAGGCGGAGCGGCCTCCCATCATTGATACCAGGAGTCTTGCATGAGCGAAAATTCCTCCATGTGTACTGAGAAATGCCGGACGGTAACCGCCTATTTGATCGGCGGTGTGGGTTCGTTTCTGATCATTGGTGTTCTGGCTTGGTTGGTGGTTGGCAACAACCCGAGTCCTGTGGATGCCCAACGAGCAGCGGAACGCGCCAAGTTTCGAACGGAGGTGGAAGCACCTTACCTGGAGTTGCGGACCTACGGGACGGTTCAGGGCGTGCCGAACGCGGGGGCTGTCTACCGATTGCCAGTGGATCGAGCGTTGTCCATTGCCGCCCAAGAGTGGGCCAATCCGGTGGAAGGCCGCGAAAAACTATTGAAGCGTCTCGAAGCCGCCAACACGAAACCGAGTTTCGAGTAACGTCCATGTTGAACATGAGTCTCATCGGAATGATCCTGTTCGGGAGTGTGCTGATCCTCCCCGCTGCGGCTCTCGTGGCATTGCGCTGGGCGGGACGCACCGGACAGTTGGCGCACGCTGAACGCGCGGCTTTGTTGCCGTTCGATGAGGCTGAGCCCGTGGGCCTGATGACCGACAAAACGTTGGGAGTTCCGTCCGGAGCTGTGAACCAGGCTGTGTCGGAAGTGACTTCGGTGAATCTCTCCCTCAATTCCAAGGCATGAGTGTCCCCGCGCTGAAAGCCCTTTTCCCCGGCGATGTCCAAGACACCGCTGGTCGCCGAGCCCAATTAGCCGAGATCGATGCCTCGTGCCGTTGGCCGGTTCTGTATTTTTTTCTGAGCGGTCTTGGATGGCTTTTGCTGGGAACCCTTCTGGCCTTGGTCACCAGCATGAAGTTGCATCTCCCGGATTTCCTCGCGGAAAGTTCTTGGCTGACCTTCGGCCGTGTTCGTCCCGCACACTTAAATACGGTCATTTACGGATTCGCCTCCCAATCGGCGATTGGCGTTTGCATCTGGCTGATGTGTCGGTTGTGCCGGGTCCCTTTGATGGCTGCCGGAATCATTCTCGCAGCCAACGTCTTCTGGAACCTGGGGCTGACGGTCGGCGTGGTGGGAATTCTGGTTGGAGATTCGACAGCGATCGAATGGTTGGAAATGCCTGCGTATGCGACGCCCATTCTTTTCTTCAGCTACGCGTTAATCGCGGTTTGGGCCATTATCACGTTCCGCTTGCGCCGCGAAAAACAGTTGTACGTGTCCCAGTGGTATCTGCTGGCTGCGCTCCTCTGGTTCCCTTGGCTCTATTCCACGGCTCAGATCATGTTGCTGATCCAACCGGTTCGCGGCGTCGTCCAGGCGGCTGTCAATTGGTGGTTTGCCCATAATGTACTGGGCCTCTGGTTCACCCCCATTGGGTTGGCCGCCATTTATTATTTCATCCCGAAGGTGATTGGTCGTCCCATCCGCAGTTATTACCTGAGTGTTCTCGGGTTTTGGTCGCTCGCACTGTTTTACAATTGGAACGGGTTGCACCATCTCGTCGGGGGGCCTTTGCCTGCCTGGATGATCACCATCAGTGTTGTGGCGAGCGTTATGATGTTGATCCCGGTAATTGCTGTGGCGATCAATCATCATTACACGATGTGGGGTCATTTTCATAAGTTGCGGTACAGCCCGACCCTCCGTTTCATCGTGGTTGGGGCCATGTGTTACACGCTGACGAGCCTTCAGGGCGTGGCCAGCGCGTTGCGCAGCGTCAGCGAAGTGACCCACTTTACCCATCACACGATCGCTCATGCCCATTTGGGTATGTATGGGTTTTTCACCATGGTGATGTTCGGTTCGATTTATTACATCTTTCCCCGGATTACCTTGCGTGAGTGGCCCAGCCAGAGCCTGATTTCCGCCCATTTCTGGGCCTGCTTGCTTGGCTTGGTCCTATACGTTGTGCCGCTCAGTTATGCCGGTGTTCTTCAAGGATTGGCCATGAACACCGCCGAAATTCCTTTCCTTAAGGTAGTGGCTGGAACGCTTCCATTTCTTCAGCTCCGCACCTTGGCTGGTTTGATCCTCGCCGCCGGCCACGTGGCCTTTTTCGCCAACATCGTCTGGATGTTGTGCCGTGTGCTTGGGCCTTATCAACAACCCGTCCGGATGATTCTCACCGGCACCCAGCAAACCGCCGTGGCGGGCAAATGACATGAATTACGGACCGCTCCTCTTTCTTGGTATTTTGTTCACACTGGCCTCCAGCTGGGTGGGCTTGGTCCTCATGCCGAACCGGCAATTGGGCACACTGACGCCTCATGTGAATGCGACGACCTCGGCGATCTATCCGGCGGCCCGAGCTGGTGAAGCCCAGCAAGGCGCTGAGACGTACCGTTCTTTGGGGTGCATCTATTGCCATAGCCAACAGGTGCGTCCGGAAGGTTTTGGAGGGGATATCGCGCGCGGTTGGGGCAAACGTCGGACGGTTAGTCGCGATTATCTCTTTGATAAACCGGTTCAACTGGGCACCTCCCGCACGGGACCGGACCTTACGAACTTTGGCGAACGCAACGGTGCCGTGGATTGGAACCTCAAGCACCTCTATAATCCTCAAATCACCAGTCCGGGTAGTATTATGCCAGCGTACCCGTTTCTGTTTGAGAAACGCCGCATTGGAAAGAATGGTGCTTCCACCAACGCGCTGGCATTGATTGCTCCTTTTGCTCCCGAGGCGGGTTACGAGATCGTTCCGAAGATGGAGGCGCTTCAACTGGTGGAATATCTCCGCAGCCTGAAGACCAGCGTCGATCTGCCCGAGGCCTCGATCAAAAAAACCGAAGGTGACGCGGCGGCTCCTGACGCGTCAGCGACCAACGCGCCCACTGGTGCGCCTGCTCCAGCTCCCGCGAAATGAGCGATCCACTCTCCAATAACCCCGCGTCTCGGTTTCCTGCCGCCTACGTTCATGGGGACCGCGGTGAAACGAACGATGTCCTCGATATTCACGCGGCGATTCTGCGCGAACAACCCGAGCCCAAGGAGGGATTCGAACCGCTCAACCTCTGGCTGGTGGTCCTGATCGCCGGGTTGCTATTTTTCGGAGGCAGTTACCTGACCCGTTATAGTGGCGGGTTCAAGGCGGATCATTTCGACGAGAACCATATCAACGACCCCAGCGAACTGCCGAATCTGGTCGCAGCCCCCACGGATCCCAACGAAGCGGTAAAACGGTTAGGGGCTAAAGTGTATCGCGAGAATTGCGCCATCTGCCACAATGACGCTGGCGAAGGGAAGCCTGGCATCGCGCCACCAGTTGCCGCCAGCGATTGGGTGAGCACGAATGGTATTGCACGCATTGGCCGTTTGATCCTCGAAGGCGGCGGCGGGCCCATCACGGTCAGTGGAGTCGAATTTAATGTCGCTACCGCTGCAATGGTTGGCTTTCGGCCCACGCTGACCGACGCAGAGATCGCTGCTGTCATCACCTTCCTTCGCTCTAACTGGGGTAATGCCGGTGATCCAGTCAAGGCCGCCGAAGTCGCCGCTATTCGGGTGGCGACCGAAGACCGAGCTGGCAAGGCTTGGACCTCCGCAGAATTGCTCGAAATACCCGTTGGAGGCGCTCCATTAGGCGCTGCTCCCGTCGAACTCACCCCCGAGATTCTCAAGGAAAAGCTCAAAGCGCTTCCTCCAGATGCTCTCAAGGCGTTGCTCGAGGAATTGACCAAAAAGTAGATCCTCCTTTTCCTGGGGCTTCTTTGGAGGAGGGCGGCCCTTTTCAAAGAGTTTTGGCTTGCCGAAGATCCGCAGCTCGCCCTCCGACTCTCAATTCCCATCGCCATCTCTCGATCGTGGAGGGCCAGGGTAGCGGGGAGATGCAGGTCGTGTTGGTTTCTTGTGTCAGAATTTATTACACCTCAAAAGCTATACCGAACTTGTTTTTAAGCCTCCTCAGCAGAATCTGTGGGTGAGAGGCGGCTCTGGTAGTTTCCCAAGAGCGTGGTAAAGAGCCACTTCGAGAGCTCGAAACGTCCGAAATCCATAGGCTCGCCTGGTAGTCACTCGAATCTTGTTGTTGAGTCC
>SXGU01363709.1_pt1 | contig 16652 bp, 17 predicted proteins | sample 3174531 | NCBI WGS metagenome assembly SXGU01 (sample SAMN11356863, study PRJNA531348) | freshwater metagenome | isolation source: freshwater sample F1-140 | place: China: Fuxian Lake, Yuxi | collected 2017-12-25 | reverse complement strand
GATGCTCTATCCGTTGAGCTACGGGCGCAAGTTTAATCTATTAAAAAACTATTTTAACTGTGTCCATCAAAAAGACTAGTAACTGATCCATCTTCAAACACCTCTTTAATTGCCCTGGCTAAAAGTGGTGCTATTGAAAGAACTGTTAGATTATCAAAGCGGTTTTCCTCAGATATTGGCAGTGTGTTAGTTACTACTACCTCAGAGACCCTAGATTTCTTTAATCGATCTACTGCTGGTCCTGAAAGCACAGCATGTGTTGCAGTAATGATTACATCCTTAGCACCCTCTTCAATTAACGCGTCCACTGCTTTAGTTACAGTTCCTGCTGTGTCGATCATGTCATCAATAACAACGCAGGTCATACCTTTAACATCTCCAACAACCTTGCCAACTGTTGCCTCATTTGGAACCTTTGGATCACGGGTTTTATGGATAAATGCGATGCTGCAGCCGCCAAGTAACTCACTCCATCTCTCTGCCACTCTAACTCGGCCAGAGTCAGGGGAGACAATTACTAAATTCTTGCGATCAACTTTGCTACCAACATAATTTGTTAAAAGTGGAAGAGCAAACAAATGATCAACTGGTCCATCAAAGAATCCTTGAATTTGAGAGGTGTGTAGATCAACACACATTAAGCGATCTGCTCCTGCTGTTTTAAAAAGATCTGCCATCAATCTTGCCGAGATTGGCTCACGACCTCGGTGCTTTTTATCCTGGCGGGCATAACCATAAAAGGGCAGGATTACCGTAATTCGCTTGGCAGATGCACGCTTTAACGCATCGACCATAATCAACTGCTCCATGATTTGTTTATTTACCGGAGCGCTATGACTTTGAAGCACAAATGCATCAGAGCCACGAACACTCTCTTCAAATCTGATAAAGATCTCACCATTAGCAAAGTCATATGCTGATGTTGGTGTAATTGGGATACCTAACTCGTAGGCAACCTCATCTGCTAACTCTGGGTAAGCTCGGCCAGTAAATAAGCGCAAACTTGTCTCGGAGGCTAAGCGAATCTCATTCAGGTTAGCTTCCCCCTCACTGTGGTGAATCTAGGTTAACTCTACTAGAAATTAATCACTCTTTTGCACCAGCCTTTTTCGCTGCTGCAGCAGATTTACTACCCTTTCGTTTACGTAGTACCCAACCTAAGATATTTACTTGGCGAGCGCGTGCGATTGCAATCGCACCCGCTGGTACATCCTCATTTACTACTGAGCCAGCTGCGGTATAGGCGCCATCACCTACCACTACTGGTGCCACCAGCATGGTGTCACTTCCAATTCTCACATGATCACCAATCTCACTTCGGTGCTTATTTTCACCATCATAATTTACAAATATTGTGCCAGCGCCAATATTGCTCTCCTCACCAATTTGGGCATCCCCAACATATGAAAGATGGGCAACCTTTGATCCCACACCGATTGTTGAATTCTTAATCTCAACAAAGGCCCCCGCTTTACTCTCACTAGCTAATACGCTGCCTTTGCGCAGATATGTATACGGCCCAACCTTTGCATCTTTACCAATCTTAGAATCGGTGCAATTTGATTCAATTACCTTAGCCCCAGTATCTATTTGGCAAGAGTTAATTACTGAGCGGGGCCCAATAATGGCGCCAGATTTAATTTTACTATCACCAGTAATTGATGTGCCAGGATAGATTAAAACATCAGATTCAATAACCACATCGGCCTCAATCCAGGTAGTTGTTGGATCAATAATACTTACCCCATTTAGCATGTGTTGATGATTTATTCGATCTCGCATAATTGCGGCGCACTCAGCTAATTGGCTTCGATCATTTATACCTAAAGTTTCAGTGTAATCATTGGAAAGAATTGCATAAGCACTTTTTCCACTCTCATTAATTAAGCCAATTACATCAGTTAGGTATAGCTCCTTTTGAGAGTTATTACTCTTAAGGTTAGTAATTACCGAGCGTAGTAATTTAATATCAAATAGGTAGACTCCGGTATTAATCTCATCAATATCTTTTTCAGAATCTGAAGCATCTTTTTCCTCAATAATTTTTAAGATCACACCATCATCACCTCTAATTATTCGACCATAACCGGTTGGATCAGGAAGTAGGGCGGTTAAGACTGAGGCTAGGTTCTCATTATCTTGATGGGCTTTAACAAATTCACTTAATGTTTGATTAGTTAGTAGTGGGGTATCACCGGCTAAAACCAAAACAGTGCCATCACCTTTATGTTCGCCTAAGGCGAGCGCAGTTGCAGCCCCGGTGCCATCTCGCTTTTCCTGCACCACACACTTTGCATTTGGCGCAATCTTTAATAGATGCTCAGTGACCGCCTCTTTTTGGGCGCCAACAACAACTGATAAATTCTTTGCAGAAAGTGGGGCAACTGCTGCGAGTAAACTCTGGATAATACTTCGACCAGCTATTTCATGTAAGACCTTTGAGGTCTCAGATTTCATTCGCTTGCTATCTCCGGCCGCTAGGACAATGACAAGTTCTAACTTACTCATCACTACCCCCTTTTTCTTGGTGGCTCCGCCACCAGGTATCGATCCTGGACCCTGAGCTTCAAAGGCTCATGTGCTAGCCACTACACAATGGCGGAAGCTGAATTATCCCTTATAACTGGTTAAATCAAAAACTTTCAATTATTCGCGCCCCCGCAACCGCTCCAGTTGCTCTAACTACTGATGAAATTACCCCACTACTACTTAATGCAACGGTTAAATCCATTGCATGATCATCATCTGTTACTAAAAATGCAACTGTTGGACCTGAACCAGAGACGATTCCACCCAGCGCGCCATGATCAACACCAACATCTAAAACTAAACGAAGTGCTGGCCGGAGTGAGCAAGCTGCTGCTTGTAAATCATTTGCTAATGATTTGCCTAATGCTTTTGCATCTCCTGCTCGAAGTGCTTGCATTAAGTGTTCACTAACTACCGGTGTTGAGATTGATAATCCCTCACGCAAGCGATCACACTCTGCGTAAACAGATGGTGTTGATAAACCTTGACCAGAAAGTGCAAGGACCCAGTTATAAGCGCCTTTAAAAAGTGCTGGAGTTATTTGATCACCCTTGCCAGTACCAATTGCTACCCCACCACATATTGAAAATGGCACATCAGCACCTAATTTGCTACCAAGTATCTCCATCTCATCTCTGGAAAGTCCTAATTCAAATAAAGAGTCAAGGCCAACTATTACTCCAGCAGCATCTGCGCTACCACCTGCCATACCGCCAGCAACTGGAATCTCTTTTTTTAATTTGATACTTAGATCATTAGGTAGCTCATATTTTTTAATCATAAGTGCTGCTGCTTTAACAGCAAGATTTGAGTTATCAGATGGCACACCAGTTGACGTCTGCCCAGTAATTTGAATTGAGATACCAGTATTTTCCGGCGCTGTTGCAACAGTTACATCATCAAAGAGTGAGATTGCTTGAAAGACTGTTGTTACTTCATGAAATCCATCATTACCTAGTGGTCCAACTGCAAGTTGCAGATTGACCTTAGCCGGCACCCTGGCAACTACACCCCTTGATCTCATACCCTAGAGCGTATTGGTTAAATATCTAATGGTGTGGAATTTTGCTTAATTAATTGTTTACCAATCTCTAAAAATTCTTTAACTGATAACGCCTCACCGCGAATAGTTGGATCAATCCCGGCGGCCTCCAACAGATTAACTGCATTTACTCCAAGGAGCTGTGAGAGTGCTGATCGCATCATCTTTCGCCGTTTAGCAAATGCTTGATCAATGATGGTGAAGGTGGCCACTCGGTGCACCTCATCTGCAAGAGGTGGATGGCGATCAAATCTAACTAAAGATGAATCAACATTTGGAATGGGCCAAAAAACTGATCTGCTAACTGAAGCAGATAGCTCAAGTGTGCTCCACCAATTAGCCTTCACAGTTGGTGCGCCATACTCTTTATTGGCAGGGAGTGCTGCCAATCGCTGGGCTACCTCAGTTTGCACCATCACAACTCCATGAGTAATTGATGGAAAGTATTCAAGAATATTAAGTAGTACTGGAACTGAGATGTTATATGGAAGATTTGCTACTAAAACTGTTGGCTTAATATCTAAGTGCTTAAGTGTCATAGCATCTTCATTTATAACAATTAATTTTTCATTAGAAAACCCCTGCTCAGCCACTGTAAGTGGAAGTTGATTAGCCAGGCGAGTATCTATCTCAACAGCTACTACCTGCTTAGCTTGCTCAAGTAAGGCAAGAGTTAATGAACCTAAACCTGGTCCGATTTCAAGTGCGATATCAGAATCCTTTACCTGCGCTAACTTCACAATTTTTCGGCAGATATTTGCATCAATTACAAAGTTTTGGCCAAGCTTTTTCGTTGGCTTTAAATCAAGTTTTTCTGCAAGGGCTCTTATTTGCGCTGGCCCTAGTAGATTTACCACTTAAAACTTTCCAAAGATACGCTCTGCATTTTCAGAGATAGCAGCCGCTAAATAATCAACTGACTCATCTCGCACATCGGCTAACACTCTTAATGTATTTGGTATTTGAGCTGGTGTGTTAAGGGATCCACGGTTTGGCATAGGTGCTAAAAATGGTGAATCAGTTTCAACTAAAATTTGATCAATTGGCACAAGAGCTGCTGCTTGCCGAAGCTCTGGCGCGTTTTTAAATGTCACAGTCCCAGCAAAGGAAAGGTAATACTTATTTGCAATACACTCTTTTGCCATCGCTACATCACCAGAAAAACAATGAAAAATTGTGTTACTAGGTGCACCTTCCTGATCTAAAATATCTAATACCGCTTGGTGTGAATCTCGATCATGAATTACTAGCGCCTTATTATGATCTTTAGCCATTTTTATATGGCGCTTAAATGAGTACTTCTGCTTTTCTTGCAGAGCTGGCTCTGTTCTAAAAAAATCAAGACCGGTTTCACCAATTGCTCTAACTCTAGGATGTGAAGCTAATCCTTTAATTATTGCCAACTCTTTTTCTAAATCTTCAACTACTGGCGCTTCATTTGGATGCAGCGCAACTGCTGCTAGCACTTGGCCAACAAAAGCCTCGGCGCACTTAACTGACCAAATTGATTGCTCTGCTGAGTAGCCAACCTGCACAACTCGATCAACGCCAACTGAAGCTGCTTGCTCTAATGTTTTTTTAATTAAAGGTGAATCTGCTTCACTGTTATGAATTAATTCAAGGTGGGCGTGAGTATCAACTGTCTTTGAATTAATTGGATCAGGAGGTGGTCCAGGCTGTCGAATTAGATCGCGATTATGACGATCTGCCATAAATTAATTAACCTCTTCTAGTCGTGGGAATAAAACCTCTGTTTTAGTCACAACGGCCCCGGCTGGTAATTGTCCCCAATTTGAAACCTTAGATATTTGTTGATCACCAATTGCACCTAATGATGAGGCGCCTAAACTTTGCCAAAGTTTTTCAGTTACCGCAGGCATTACAGGGTGAAGTAAGACTGCTAAAGCGCGAAGTGATTCTGCTGTGTTGTATAAAATTTCATCAAGCTGTGCTTTATTTGCAGCATCTTTAGCCACTACCCATGGCTGTTTAATGGTTACATAACCATTTACCTGCTTACAAAAATCCATAATTGCACTTATTCCACCTTGAAAATCAAGTGCACAAATAGCCTCATCTGCTTTTTTTACGGTTTGAGTAAGGCTTTGAGCTAGCTCATTATCTTTTGCAATATGTGGGATTTTATTATCACAATACTTTTCAATCATTGCAATAAATCTTGAAGCTAAGTTTCCAAAATCATTTGCTAATTCACTTGTGTATCTTGCAGCCATATCCTCCCAGGAGAATGAGCCATCAGAACCAAATGGAATGGCTTTTAGAAAGTAATACCTAAAAGCATCAACACCAAAATCTTTGGTGATATCACGGGGTGCAATACCAGTTAACTTACTCTTTGACATTTTTTCACCACCCACTAATAGCCAACCATGGGCAAATACTTTTTTAGGAACAGCTACTCCTGCTGCCATCAACATTGCTGGCCAAATAACAGCATGAAAGCGCAAAATATCTTTACCAACTAAATGAACATCTGCTGGCCAGGTTTTAGCAAAATTTTTACCACCTTCAGAATCTCTATCATCACCTAATCCAACCGCGGTTGCATAATTAAGAAGAGCATCAAACCAGACATAAATAACTTGTTTGGTGTCCCAAGGAACTGGAATACCCCAATCAAATGTGGAGCGTGAGATTGAAAGATCTCGCACTTCACCTTCTAAAAATGAAATAACCTCATTACGAGCAGAGGCTGGCTCACATGCACCAGGATTTGATTTGTAATGTTCAAGTAATGGCCCAACAAAGGCTGATAATTTAAAAAACCAGTTGTCTTCACTCAGCATCTCAACTGGCTTAGAGTGAATCTTGCACATACCCTTTTCTAAATCACCAGGTAACTTAAACTCTTCACAACCTATGCAATATGGGCCTTCAAATTTACCGGCGTAAATATGGCCGGCATCTTTTAAGCCTTGTAAGAAATTTTGTACCCGCACGGTATGACGTTTCTCAGTTGTTCTTATGAAGTCATCATTTGCGATATTTAAATCCTGCCAAACCGGCTTCCAGGCAGAATCAACTAATCTGTCACACCACTCTTGCGGTTTAGTGTTATTACTTTGGGCAGTGTTTAAAACCTTTTGACCATGTTCATCTGTGCCAGTTAAAAACCAAACAGATTCACCGCGTTGGCGGTGCCAGCGGGTTAATACGTCGCCAGCCACAGTTGTGTAGGCATGGCCAATATGCGGGGCATCATTTACATAATAAATAGGCGTAGTTAAATAGAAGGATTTATCAGATGCCATGATCAGATCTTATCTGCACTTTTGTGGGTAACCATGGCATCAAATACAACTCGCTTTGAGACCAAATTCTCCTTAGCAACTACTGCAATAGCGCTTTTTCTACTCTCACCGGCCGCTTCTTGTTCTAAAACTAATTTAATCAAATCTTCAACTGAAAACTGCCGAGTACTAGGATCAAATCCTTCAATCACAACTGTTATCTCACCTAAAATCTCTTTTGAGTTGGCCCAAGTAATTAGCTCTGAGATTGGACCTCGTACCACCTCTTCATAATTCTTACTCATCTCTCTACATACCGCCGCATTCCTATCTAATCCAAATGCACTACCAGCATCTACTAGTGATTGAGCGATTCGATGTGGTGCTTCAAAGAAAATAATTGTTCGCTCCTGTTTCCCAAGCTCTGCAAACCACTTAGCTCTTGCACCACTTGTTCGGGGCGGGAAACCCTCAAAACAGAATCGATCAGTTGGTAATCCAGAAAGTAATAGCGCAGTAGTTATCGCACTGGGCCCAGGTAGTACTTTAATTTGAATGTTCTCAGTGAGTGCAGCTCTAATTAATCTATAACCAGGATCAGATATACCTGGCGCACCAGCATCGGTTACCACCAAAATATCTTTTCCAGATTTGAGAATTAGGGATAACTCCTCAATTTTTTCATTCTCATTACCTTCAAAAAAAGAGATTACCTTTGCGCTATGTTTAATTTCTAGATCTTGGCATAATCTGGCAAATTTTCGAGAATCTTCTGCCGCCACATATTCAGCATTTGTTATCACCGCAATAAGATGAGCGGAGGCATCGCGCACATCACCGATTGGTAGGCAGGCCAGAATTAACATTTGGTAATTCTCTCAGGTTATTTCACTTCCTGCTTTACAACAGGACTTAGGCTGATGCTATGGATTTAGCCCTACTGCGCAGGTTTGCACCAATTTCTGCAATCCTTACCTTTGCTCTCAGCTTTCGGTTTTGGCGATTAGATACTCCAAAAGGTTATATTTTTGATGAGATCTACTATGCAAAAAATGCCTACTCTTTAATTTCCTCCGGAGTTGAACTAGATCAGCAAGGAGGAGCTGAATTTGTTGTGCATCCACCATTTGGAAAATGGCTAATTGGTATTGGTATAAAGCTATTTGGTAATAATGAGTTTGGTTGGCGCAGCAGTTCAGCACTTTTTGGTAGCGCCTCAGTGCTACTGATTTATCTGATTGCAAAACGATTATTTAAATCAGAGTTTTTAGCTTTATCAGCAGCTGTTCTGATGGCAGTAGATGGTCTGAGCTTAGTAATGTCTAGAGTCGGCCTACTTGATATATTTTTAATGTTTTTTATCCTGCTCACTTTTTATTTTTTATTAAAGGAAAATTACTGGTTAAGTGGTTTGGCAATAGGACTTGGGGTCTCAACAAAATGGAGTGCGGCTTTTTTGATCCCAATTTTGCTTTTACTTACTTTAAGGATTAGAGAAATAAACCTTAGCCAAATACTTAAGCGAGCTGCCCTGTTTATTTTCCTACCTATAGCAATCTATTTGACCTCATGGATTGGCTGGTTTTTAAGTGATAAAGGCTGGGCGAGAAATTCTGGCTCAAATCCAATTTCATCCCTTTGGAATTATCACTTTGAGATATTAAATTTTCACACAAACCTTGTTGAATCACACTCTTATTCAGCTAACCCTTGGAGTTGGTTGGTGCTAGGCCGACCCACCTCCTTTTACTATCAAAGTGGTGATAACTGTGGGGCGGGAGAATGTGCGCAAGAGATTTTAGCTATGGGTACCCCGCTACTTTGGTGGAGTGCGGTCATTGCAGTTGCAATAACTCTAGGTTTTTATCTGAAAACTGTGAATAAATCAGCTGAAATAGTTTTGGCTGGATTTGCTGGAACATATCTGCCTTGGTTTATTTTTCAGGATCGAACTATGTTTTATTTCTATTCGATCACAACATTGCCATTTTTAATTTTAGCACTCATTTATTGCTTTGATCTTCTCTTAAAATATGGTAATTACCAGCGGGTTATCACCTTATTTATCTTCATTGTTGCCATTAACTTTATTTATTTCTTGCCTGTTTATCTCGGTATTGACATTCCTTATAGCCAGTGGCTAAACCGAATGTGGTTACCAAGTTGGATTTAAACTTTACTCGTTTACTACTTTTGCCTCTTCATTAGTTTCAATTACTGTTTCTTGGTCAAAGAAATCATCATCTCGACCAGATAGCGCCTTGATTAACTCCTGCTCAGCGCTCCACTGGCCCGTTGATGTTAAATCAATTATTCGTTTACTAGGAATAGCTTTGGCAGCAGTGGTGTAGACAGGTTTAGGAATGGAGGTAGGTTGCCAGCCTTTTCTATCCTTTGGAACTACTACCACACCTGTTATTTCTTCACGATCTGCAAATGGAATCCAAAATTCATTAGAGCTTTTCTCTTTAACTCGCTCTGGAATAACTGTAGTTGGAATCTTAATGTTAGTAATTCTTTCAAGGGCTTTAAGTCTGCGTGCTTTAATTTGTGAGGCCACAACTTGTTTTCGAACATTTACAAAATAAATAAGTATGCCTGTTAGTGGCACAAAAGTTGTTACCCAATCTAAAGATCCGACTACTGCACTAGTTACTGAGAGAGCGTATAGTGAAATTAGCGAGCCAAAAATTAATCTACGCTTTAAAAATATTTTATCTTTATCTTCTCTTTCATTTTCGGTTTTAATGCTTCCATTACTTTCGGCAACTACTTGCATCGCATTTTTGTAACGTTGGATTGCTTTACCGGAATTATCTTCATGCTTACTAAGCCACTGCGGCAGAAAATAAGCAGCCCACATACCCATGATGATTAGATAGATAAAACCCGAACCCATAAAGACCAACGATAAATGTGAAACCTTAGTTTTAAGGGGAATTAGGTAGGTATGTCCTAATTTAATTTTATTTTATTACTGGGTTTTCTTTAACAAATGTAACGTGATCGCGCCAATCCCCTGCAATATGAAGGTAGTTATTGCGAGCACCCTCTAGTAAATATCCTGCCTTAATTGCAACCTGTTTTGACGCTTCATTCTCTGGCCGAAGATTGATTTCGATGCGGTGTAAACGTAATTGTTCAAAGCCAAACTTTGTTAACAATTTAACCGCCCTTGTTGTGTAACCACGATTGGCAAATCGCTGATCTATCCAGTATCCAATATGAGCTCCACGCATTGCGCCAAAAATAATTCCACCTAATGTGATTTGGCCAATTAATACTTGATCTCGATTTTCATTTAACCAAATCCCAAGTGAAATAGAGCGAAGTGATCTTAATTCTCTGTTTAATTGCATCACCATTCCATAGTAGGAAGGAAGGGCAGATTTGTGATCAATATTTGGTCTCGTTGCCTCCCATGGAGATAACCAATCCCGATTTATCGCACGCACACTATCCCACTGAGATTTATCTCGAAATCTAATTGGCTTTAAAACCAACTCACCATCAACTAACTTCTTCAATTACTTACTCGATTTGTCATAAGTAAATTTACTAAATCACCTGCACTTAATTTTTTACTCTTCTCTGGTAGCGCTATCAAACAATCAGCCTCCGAGAGTGTTATTAGTGACTCCTGATTGGCAAGTGGCGTGACTTGTCCTTCTGCATTAAATTTTGCCCTTACATAGGTAGCTTTGTCAGAGTTTAAATCTAGCGCACTACTTAACTTTACTTTCTTATTCTGTCTATGAATTTGAGTTTTTGCTAGCATCTTTAAAATCATTGGCCTGATAAATATTTCAGCAGATAGATAATTTGCTATCGCCTCTCCAGGTAATGTCACTACCGGTATTTTATCTGGTCCGATTAAGCCGTAGCTATGTTTACCACTTTCATTTAGATTTGGAGTCACTACCTTAATCTCACCTAATTTTGAGATCACCGATGTTATAAGGTCAAAAGATTCATCCTTAGATTCTCCGCTTATTACTATTAAATCTGCTCGAACTAGTTGATCCTCAATTACAAGTTTTAACTGTTCAGCAGTTTCAGGAATTGTGTGAACTCTAAATGCGTGAGCACCTGCCTCTCGCATGAATGTTGTCAAAAACCAAGAGTTACTCTCAAACTCGTCATCATCATTTGCTAGGTCACTTCCAGGCTCCACTAAATCATCACCAGCACTAATAATTACTACCCGTGGATGTGGCCTGGTCGGTAATCGATCTAGGCCAAGAGATGCTGCAAGTGCAATTTGCGTTGAACCAAGTTGTTGACCATTTCTGATAGCAAGCTGATCATCTACTAATAGATCATTTGCCAAAGTTGCCCCATGAGAATCAAGTAGCGGAAGATCTAGCGCAGCAAGTGGCTTAGCCAGCTCAAGTAGGCGCTCCTGTAACTGCTCAACGGTGAGAATTTCATCCATACCTAAACCCTACTTTGCTACCACCATAAATTAAGGTAAGGGGCATGGATAAGCAGCAAAATAAATCAGAGTTACGTAAGTTATATCGACACCAGCGGGCAGATCGATTTAATACTGAAAGTTGGCTGCATATTCTCTCTGCAACAGAGTTAAAAACTGCAACAAATGTGGCTTCATATATCTCTTATGAGTTTGAGCCAGAAACAAGTGATATAAATCAAAGATTAATTGAAGATAGCAAGAAAGTATTCCTACCAAGATTGCTTGAAAACAATGATATCCAATGGGTAAGTTGGAATGGATCTCCTGAGAATCTAATAAAAAATCAAAAAATCTATGAACCAATTGGGAGCGCAGTAGAGGTTGAGTTAGATGTAATTATTTTACCTGCCCTACATGTTGACCGAATGGGTAATCGACTCGGTCAAGGTGGTGGTTCATATGATCGAGCATTATCTAGGAGTAAAGCTTTTAAAATAGCACTGCTTCATCATGGCGAATTAACTAGTGAGATTTTACCTGTTCAGCCACATGATGAAAAAGTTGATGCGGCAGCTACTCCAGAAATTATTGTGAGATTTTAATTTGTTAAAGTTTCAAGATTTCGAGCCATTACAACTCGTTGAATCTGATTTGTACCCTCATAAATCTGAGTTAATTTAGCATCTCGCATCATTCGCTCAACTGGGTAATCACTTACATATCCATATCCACCAAGTATTTGCACGGCATCAGTTGTCACCTTCATTGCAACATCTGTTGCAAAACATTTACTTGCAGCTGAGAAGAAGGTTAAATCCTTTTCACCTCGCTCACTTTTAACTGCTGCGGCATAGGTTAACTGCCGAGCAGCTTCAATCTGCATCGCCATATCTGCCAACATAAATTGAATTCCCTGAAAATCAAAGATTGGTTTACCAAACTGTTGACGCTCATGAGCATATTTTTTCGCAATATCAAATGCGCCTTGGGCAATTCCAAGAGCTTGTGCTGCGATAGTAATACGAGTGTGATCTAAAGTTTTCATCGCCAGGGAAAATCCACTTCCAATTTCACCTAACCTTCGATCATCACTGATTTTTACATTATCAAAGTAAACCTCACGCGTTGGTGATCCTCGAAAGCCCATCTTTTTTTCATGAGCACCAAAAGAAACACCTGCATCTGATTTTTCAACAATAAAAGCAGATATTCCTTTCGCTCCTTTACTTAAATCAGTTGAGGCAAGAACGGTGTAATACTCTGATATACCGGCATTTGAAATCCATTTTTTACTCCCAGATAAAATCCAATTATCACCATCTTTAATAGCCTTAGTTTTCATAGCAGCAGCATCTGAACCAGCCTCTGATTCAGATAGGCAATAAGAGAAGCCTTTACCAGCTGCTAGTTGAGTTAGGTATTTCTTCTTTTGCTCTTCATTTCCAGCAAGCATTAATGGAACTGAACCTAATTTATTAACCGCTGGTATTAAAGATGATGCACCACAAACTCTTGCCACCTCTTCAATAATTATTACCGCAGCTAACGCATCTGCTCCCTGGCCACCATATTCAACTGGTACATGCGCAGCAGCTAACCCGGCTGCTTGCAATGCATCTGCTGCCTCTTGCGGGTACCGTGAGTTTTCATCGACATCATGGGCAAATGGTGCAATCTTTTTTTGAGCAAGGCCATAAACGCTTTCGCGCAATGATTGGTACTCATCGCCAAATAATGCAGCCATATCTGAACTCGTTGACATGGGGTAATTCTATTGTGTTAAATCGCGCCGATTTAACTGCGCTAAATAACGGTTGTATTGAGCAAGTTCATCATCTTCTCCCATGGCCGCAGCCCGATCAGCCGCCCGATCAATCCGGTTCGCCTCATTTTTATCCGCCCGTTGCCACTGAATAAATGTTGCAAGTAGGGCAAGTAAAATTGGAATCTCACCCATAGCCCACCCAATTGATCCGCCTAGTTTTTGATCTGCTAATGGATCAGTAGCCCAAGGGCGCTCTAGTAATGCGAAGAATCCATTATCAAGCAAGGTAGTAGCTGACATAACTGAGATTGAGAAAAAGGCATGAATACTCATTGCCGCAAAAATAATTATGATCTTTACAAGATGTGGAATTTTATTTGGCATTGGATCAATACCTATTAATACCTGAAAAAATAGTATTCCAGCGAGTAAAAAATGAAGTGACATAAAGAAGTGACCACTGTGTCCTTGCATTAGATTTCCAAATAATGGGGTGAAATAAAGAGCAAATAGTGAACCATCAAATATGGCTAATGCAACAACTGGGTTGGTATAGATACGAGATAATCTAGAGTGCAAAATTGCGATAAACGCACCTCGCACACCCCACTCCTCTTTATTTCTTGCCTGCGGCAAAGTGCGAAGGGCTAAAGTAATTGGAGCGCCCAACACAATTCCAATAGGTGCGATCATGCCCAGCACCATATGCGCCATCATGTGATTAGCAAAAGCAAAACGTGAATAAACTCCTAAACCACCACTAGTTGCAAAATCAACTGCGCTGATTCCAATAGCAAATGCAATTGTTCGCCCAACTGGCCACTTAACACCACGCCGGCTTAAAATTAATACTCCTTTTATGTAAAGTGCTACTGCAAATATGAGAAGCGCAAGCATTAATCCATCTGCATCATAAGCAAGTAGTACACGGGTTAAATTTGGTGCCTCAGGCATAGTGATACCAGTAATAAGTAATGCCGGCGTTGACTCAACCACTCTATTAGGTGGGGCTACAGTCGATAGCCAACTTCCAACAAATACAGTTGCAAACATAATTGAAATTTCTGCAGTAATTAATCTAAATATGGAAGGGTAATCAGAGTTGATAATCCACCTACGGTGTAATGCGCCAAATCCGACTAGTGTTACCGCTAAGAAAATTTTTAGTAATGTGATTACGCCATACTTACTTTGCCAAGCCTCGATACTATCTAATCTAGTCCATGCTGTTGCGGCGCCAGTTATCACCACAGTTATTGCACTCCAGAGTGCTAATTCACTAAATCTAGGCAGAGCAATTAGTTTTTGCTCCTTACTTAACTGGGTTAATCCAAATAATCCACCAACCCAAAAAGAGAGTGCAATTACATGAATTACTAGTGCCCCGATTGCTAGTCCGTGTCGGCCAGATGAGCTGCCATGGCTTTGAAAAACCGGTGCCACAATTGCTACGAGTCCTATCAACAAACATAGATAGGTAGTAATAACCCTTCGTAGTGCAATACTTAATAAGATAATAATTCCAATAATTTGAACTATATAACTCTTACCGATCGCAGTCTGAGTTAAATAAGATCGAATTACTGTTAGGTCAAATGATAAAGCTAGCGGTTGTTGCAGTAAATAAGAGATTTGTATTACAACAAAAGCAAATGTTGAAAGTAACCAGAATAAAAGAAAGGCCTTAGTTTTCTTAACTAATTTTAAATTGGTGATCCCACCCTTTACATCTGAATCTAAAAAACTAAGCGTTAGCAATAAACCAATACTTAATATTCCAGTTAGTTGCATTAAGCCTTTGAAAATTGGCGATAAAATCTCTATCAATTAAACACCCATCTATTTTAGAAATTTCCTACTATTACTCTTTCGGGTAGGTGGCTTTCTAGTTTTTGCAGGTGATTTAAATGTTTGTTTTGCATACCTGGATAAAAATATCAAAACTATAAATGCAAAAATAAGTAAGGCAATTACAAATATGTCTGTCGTCCGATTTGGAGTCGGGCTACTGACTTTGCTCTCAGACGGTGAAGGAGTAGGTAGGGTGATTTCAGCCGGTGCGTTGAAAAGAAAGGTAAAACTACTTACGGTTGGCGCCTCTGCAATTGCCATTATTGTGTAGGAAACTGTATAAAGTCCTGAAACAGTTAGTGGCTTTAAGCCAACCATTAAAACTTGACCTTGAATCTGTACAGAGCCATCATCTACACGCACACCATTTGGATCCGTAATAGTTATTTCATTAGCAACATCGGCAAGTTGCGCACTTGCTTTTATGGTCACAGCAGTTGGTGCAACACTCAAAATCGAACCTGCAGTTGGTGATGTGCTTACGATTGAAGTTGAAAAAGCTGGTGAGATGAAAATGACAGAAAACAACAAGGTGGTAAGTATTTGAAATCCCCGCCTCATGTAGCGACCCCTCATCTTCAGTTAGCCCTTATCTTCCCACCTGCTTAAGATTATCTCCTATGCCAACCTATGAGTACCTGTGTAATAAATGTGAGCACGCTTTCGAAGTGGTTCAGTCATTTACTGAGGCCGCTATTGAGGTTTGCCCAAAATGTAAGGGTGAGGTTCGCAAGGTCTATAACAATGTTGGGGTTGTCTTTAAAGGAAGCGGTTTTTATAAAACAGATTCAAGGGCATCACCTGTTACAAAAAGTGATAAGCCTGCTGATAAAACTGCAAGTAAAGTTGAGAAAAAAGTTGAGAAGAAAACTGAGCCAAAAGCTAAAGATTAGTTGTGATGAGGTGGTTTATCTTCCTTAATTTCATCATCTCGGTGAGCATCTATTTCTAAATCAACCTCATCATTACTTATTTTCGGTAAAAGTGGGTGATTAACTTCACCTGATTCTGAATCAGTAATTTTTTTTGATTCTTTATCGATGTTCATTAGAATATAAGTCTACCCATTTCTCGCAGGTTATTAACGATAAGGTGCTCATGTTTGAAAAATTAGGCTCAGCAATAGTGCGCCGAAAGAAATTTATTTTCGCATTATTCCTAGCAGCAGTAATCGCATCCGGAGGAATTGGCTCAGCTGTCTTTGGAAAGTTAGAAAGCGGTGGGTACTCAGACTTAAATAGTGATTCGGCCAAAGCCTTTGAGTATTTAACTGATGTTTTTAAAGTAAAAGAGCCGGTTGTGGTACTAGTAGTTGAAACAAAAGATGGATTAACAAATCCTGAATCTGTGGCATCTGCAACAAAACTTGAGCAGGAAATCAAATCTATTCCAGGAGTAGAATCAACACTCTCTTATTGGTCAGCAGGGGGTGCACCATCTCTTAAAAGTATTGATGGTAATTCTGCATTCCTATTTATCTATAGCAAAAGTGTTGATTGGGAAGATATTGAAAGTATAGGTAAGCAGGTTGGAAAAAAATATGATGGTAACTATGAGAATTTAAGAATTTATGCCAGCGGAACTGGTGTTTTTGCTAGTGCTATTAATAAGAAAATTGCAGATGACATCAAAGTCTCTGAGGCTATTTCGATTCCATTAACCTTCATTTTATTAGTCTTTGTATTTGGTGGCCTTGTAGCAAGTGGTATGCCCCTTTTAGTGGGAGTCTCAGCGATTCTAGGTTCATTCCTTATTATTTATTTATTAACCTTATTTACGGGCGTAAGTATCTTTGCG
>SXGU01163334.1_pt1 | contig 16657 bp, 15 predicted proteins | sample 3174531 | NCBI WGS metagenome assembly SXGU01 (sample SAMN11356863, study PRJNA531348) | freshwater metagenome | isolation source: freshwater sample F1-140 | place: China: Fuxian Lake, Yuxi | collected 2017-12-25 | reverse complement strand
CAGGAAACCGATGCTTTGATCAAAGAGTGCCTGAAGAAACAAATCGTAAAATTGTAGATCATATTTCCGATATTAATCTTACTTACTCAGATATAGCGCGCGAATATTTATTAAGGGAAGGACTGCCACCTGATAGAATTATTAAAACAGGCTCACCTATGTATGAGGTGTTGAATTTTTACTTACCAAAAATAAAGCTGAGCAATGTTTTAGAAAAAATGGAATTAAAAAAGGATAAATATTTTGTTGTCTCTGCCCACAGAGAAGAAAATATTAATACGGATCAAAATTTTCATAAACTACTTGCTACTCTTAATCTAATTGCGCAAACTTATAATTTGCCAATTATTGTAAGCACGCATCCTCGAACTAGAAAGCGCTTAGAAAATGAAAGCAGCAGTTTGATTGCGGATTTGCAATTGAGCCCTTTAATACAGTGGCAAAAACCCTTGGGTTTTTTGGAGTATAACGCTCTTCAGTTAAATGCATATGCAGTTTTGTCTGATAGTGGGACAATTAGTGAAGAGTCTTCTATTTTAAATTTCAAAGCATTGAATATTAGAGAAGCACATGAGAGACCTGAAGCCATGGAAGAAGCAGCAGTAATGATGACAGGACTTGAACCTGATAGAATTATGCAAGGTCTATTGCAATTAGGGCAGCAAGTAGTTGGGGAGTCTCGTAATTATAGACTTATATCGGATTACTCTATGCCAAATGTTTCTCAGAAAGTAGTTCGAATAATCTTGAGCTATACTGACTATATTAATAGGACTGTTTGGAAAAAGTAATTCCAAGATTTTTTTTGAGGTTTAGGACTTAAGAAGTCATAAAAATATATTAAGATATGAAAGTATCATTTGTTAAATATTTACGTTGCCCCGTTACAATGTCGAAGTTGAAGTTAGTTTCTGATGAAGTAGATGGTGATAGGGTGAAGTTTGGTACACTTATTTCTGATTGCCAAAATTATAGATATCCAATAGTTGAATTTATTCCTCGTTTTGTTAATGTAGATAATTATGCAAACAGTTTTGGTTGGCAATGGAATAAGTTTAAAAAAACACAGTTTGATAGTTATACCGGATACCCAATTACTTTTAATCGATTTTGGAAGGCTACGAATTGGGAAGATAAAATTCAGGAAGGTGAATGGATATTAGACGCCGGATGTGGATCAGGTCGTTTTGCGGAAATTTCTTCTAACACTACGGCTAATATTGTTGCTATAGACTATTCTAATGCGGTTGATGCTTGCTATGAGAATTTGTATAACAGAGATAATTTAATAATTATACAATGTGATATTTATAAATTGCCATTCGAAAATGGTTTTTTCGATAAAATCTATTCATTAGGTGTTCTTCAACATACACCAGATGTTAAAGAGGCTGTTCGTTCCTTGAGTTGTAAGATTAAAACCGGAGGTTATTTTTGTATTGATTTTTATGAAAAATCATTTAAAAGTATGTTGCTTCCGAAATATTGGTTACGACCTTTTACAAAAAGAGTGAATAAGGAAAGTGTATTTCTATTTCTAGAAAAGAATATTGACTTATTGTTAAAAATAAGCCGTTTCCTGCGCACAATTCCTTTTATAGGCAATTTGCTAGCTCGTATTGTTCCTGTTGCTGATTATAGTACTATTTTACCTCTTAGTGAAAAGCAAATTCGTGAGTGGGCTATTTTGGATACTTTCGATTGGTTAACTCCAACTTATGATAATCCTCAAACACGTAAAACCATAAAAAAATGGCTTATTGAGTTTGGTTTCGAAAAAATTGAAGTGTTAAAAGAGGGACATATTGTTGGAAGAGGAAATAAATTATGAGAATTGTAATTGATGCAACAAATTTGAGAGATGGCGGCGGTGTAACACATCTAGTGCAAATATTAAACTATAGTAATCTGAGTAAAACTTTTTTTGAAGAAATCATTGTTTTAGGTTGTAAACAAACATTGGCTCAGATTGATGATAAGCCCTACATAAAGAAAATTCATAAGAAAGTTTTCGAGAAAAATTATGCAGTTCGATTTCTATGGTTGTCCTTAAAATTTGATTCTTTTTTAAAGCAACGGAAAGCTGATTTGTTATTTGCGCCTGGAGGAAGTTTTTTTACATCTTTTCATCCAGTTGTAACTATGAGTCGTAATTCTCTCCCATTAGAATTAAAAGAGGCTAAGCGATATGGTATTTCGCTTATGTATTTTAGGTTGCTTTTTTTACGATATATTCAGAAAAGGTCCTTTTTAAAATCTGATGGTTTTATTTTTTTAACGCACTACGCTAAAGAAATTTTTGTACAACAAGGCTGGTTTAAATCAAAAAATATAAATCATAAAATTTCTATCATACCACATGGAGTAGCCCCAGTTTTAATTGATCTGACGAGTGCAATACCCCCACAGGAAAAAATAATCAGCATTGATAATCCGTTTAAAATAATTTATGTTTCAATAATTGATGTTTATAAACATCAGGATAAAGTAGCTCTTGCAGTCGAAAAACTTAATGGCGAAGGGTATTTTATCGAAATTAATTTTGTAGGTCCATATTATAATCCAGCTTTTATAAATTTTAATGATATACTGGCTCGTATGCCAGATGGAGTCAGACAGACGATCAAATATCACGGAAAACTTAATGCAGCTCAGCAATCAGTTTTATATAGTCAAATGGATTGTATTCTTTTTGCTTCATCATGTGAGAATATGCCAAATATTCTCTTAGAAGGAATGAGTTCTGGTCTACCTATTATATGTTCAAATCGTGGACCAATGCCAGAGATTTTAAAAACCGCAGGTGAATATTTCAATCCGGAATCGATTGAATCAATATGTACAGCGATCATGAAATTGTATAATTCAGTTGAATTGAGGTCATCTCTCGCTAAAAAAAGTTTTCAATTATCAAAGAGTTATTCATGGAAAAAGTGTTCAAATGAAACTTTTCAATTTTTAGCAGAATTTAAGAGATAAATATGTGTGGAATAATAGGAGCTATTGGTAATGTAACGGAAAGTGGCAAAAATGCTATAAGTCTAATTATGCACCGAGGACCTGATTCTTCGGGATATTTTCTTCAATCCAACTTATTTTTAGGGCATACTAGATTAGCGATACAAGATCTTTCTGAAAATGCTAATCAACCCATGTTTTCAACCAATGGCCGATATGTTATAATATTTAATGGTGAAATATACAATCATAAAGAAATTCGGTCCACTTTAACTTCAGAGTTTGAGTTTCGTTCTTCTGGTGATACTGAAACAGTATTAAATGGTTACATTAAATACGGAATTGATTTGTTAAATCGGCTTAATGGAATTTATGCATTTGCAATATATGATAAAGAGAAAGATGAGATTTTCATTGCAAGAGATCAATTTGGTGTGAAGCCATTGTATTGGTATTTTGATGATAATATTTTTTTATTCGGATCTGAATTAAAATCTTTTTTACCATATCATATTAACAAAAGGTTGTCTGCAGAGGCGCTTGTAAATTATATTCAGTTTTTATGGAGTCCAGGAGATAAAACTCCCTTTCAGCACGTACATAAAGTTTTACCTGGGCATTATTTAAAGTTTAATCTTACTGATTTTAAAAATTGCAAACCAGTACAGTTTTACCATTGGGAAATACCCGTTAAGCAAGATCAGTTAAGTGAAAATCAAATTATTGATCAACTAGAGCAATTACTTTTAAAGGCTGTAGACAGGCAACTGTTATCTGATGTTCCAGTAGGTTTTTTTCTTTCCGGTGGGTTAGATTCTAGTCTTCTTGTGGCAATGGCTAGAAAATTATACCCAAACCGTAAGTTCATATGTTTTACAATTGACGTAGGAGACTGGAGTAAAGGAATTGATGATTTTGCTAATGATCTTGCTTATGCAAAGCAAGTTGCATCTATATTGGATGTGGAGCTAAAGATTGTTAAAGCTGATATTGATATTGTAAAAATGTTTGACAAAATGGTTTGGCATCTTGACGAGCCTCAGGCAGATGCAGCACCATTAAATGTTTTTAAGATCGCATCACTTGCGAGACAGAATAATATAAAGGTTCTGATTGGTGGAGCCGCTGGAGATGATCTTTTTTCTGGTTATAGAAGACATCAAGCCCTTGTTTATGAACAATATTTTCAATCAATTCCATTGATATTCAGAAAGTTGATTCATTTTTTGATAACCAAAATGCCATCTAAGGGCCCACTTTTTCGAAGAGTAAAAAAAATATTTGGGCAAATTGATAAATCACCAATTGAGAGGCAGGCGGGTTATTTTGGCTGGTTACCTACGAAATCTGTGAAAGATTTATTTACTAATGAATGGAAGAATAAACTTAAAGAGTTTGATCCTTATAAATATTTTTACAGTCTAACTGAGGATTTAGCTTCGGGTACAAGTGATCTCGAGAGGATGTTATATTGGGAGTTAAAGACATTTCTAGTTGATCATAATCTGAACTACACTGATAAAATGGCGATGGCCATAGGCGTTGAAGCTAGAGTACCATTTTTAGACTTAGAGTTGGTAGAATTTGCAAAAACGATACCTGATAATTTAAAAATGAAGGGTAAGGAAACTAAGTACATTCTAAAAAAGGTCGCTGAGCGATATCTTCCACTTGAAGTTATTTATCGTCCTAAAACTGGCTTTGGAGCACCAGTAAGAAAGTGGATAACACAAGACCTTAATTCAATGATTGAGGAAAGATTATCACCCGAAAAGTTAATGAAAAGAGGAATTTTTAATGCAGATGCGGTATGGAAATTAATAGAGTCCAATAAAGCCGGGAAAATTGATGCATCATATCCTATTTGGTCTCTTTTGGCAATTGAAAGTTGGCTTAGCCAATTTCTAGATGTTAACAACGAGGTGTTTGAAAGTAAGCCAACTCAAACGAATTAGATTCTTCATTTGTGAGCCAAATTAGAATTTTTATTCAAATCAATTATAGAAGATTTAAATGAAGCAAATAATACAAGATTTAAAGAAGGGCGATACTATACTAGAAGAGATTCCAATGCCAATGGTAAGAAGAGGGAGCGTATTAATTAAAACACACCGTTCTCTTGTTTCCTTGGGCACGGAAAAAATGCTTGTTGAGTTTGGCAAGGGAAACTTGCTCACTAAGGCTCGTCAACAGCCTGATAAAGTAAAACAAGTTCTGGATAAGATTAAGACTGAAGGATTGTTGCCAACTTTGGAAGCCGTGTTTAATAAGTTGGGAGAGCCACTACCTCTTGGTTATTGTAATGCGGGTGAAGTGATTGGTGTAGGAGAGGGTGTTTCTGAGTTTTCTATAGGAGATAGGGTAGCTAGTAATGGACATCACGCTGAAGTAGTTTGTGTGCCAAAGAATTTGGTTGCTAAAATTCCTGATAATGTATCTTATGAGGAGGCTTCTTTTGCGGTAATTGGTTCTATTGGTTTGCAGGGAATTCGTTTAGCTAATCCAACTTTAGGTGAAACGGTTGTGGTTATTGGATTGGGTTTGATTGGGTTATTGACTGCGGAATTGTTGTTGGCTAACGGGTGTAATGTGATTGGGTTTGATTACGACCTACGAAAAGTTGATTTGGCTAAACGAAAAGGAGTTCAAGCATTCAGTGCTGGGGAAGTTGATGTGGTGAAGATTGTTGAGTCACTTACCAATCAAATTGGTGCTGATGCAGTTTTAATTACCGCTTCTACTAGTAGTAACGATGTGATCAGTCAGGCTGCTAAGATGTCCCGAAAAAGAGGACGTATTGTATTGGTGGGGGTTATTGGATTAGATATTAAAAGAGATGATTTTTATAAAAAAGAATTGAGCTTTCAAGTTTCTTGTTCTTATGGTCCGGGACGTTATGATGAAGACTATGAACAAAAAGGCGTTGACTATCCTATTGGATTTGTGAGATGGACAGAGAAACGCAATTTTGAAACCATATTACAGGCTATTTCAAAACGTCAAATTACTGTTACTGATCTGATTACTGAAAGAGTAGCTTTAAATGATTATCTGAGTATTTATAATCATTTAGGCAAAGGCTCCATTGCTTCTATTTTGGAATATACGCCTGATGAGGTTCAGGAAGCTAGATCCGTTGAAGTGGTTTCCAAAAACTGGCAAGGGAGTGGCAAAGGTGTTATTGGGATTATTGGTGCAGGTAACTTTACGAAGATGACAGTGATGCCTGCATTGAAAAATTCTGGTGCTCAATATAAATACATTTCAAGTGCAGGTGGTTTAACTGCTACATCGTTAGCAAAAAAATATGGTATTGCCCAAGCAACGACTGATTACAGATTGATATTGAATGATCAGGATGTTGACTTAGTGATTATAACAACTAGGCATGATCTGCATGCTAAAATGGTGACAGAGGTATTACAATCAGGTAAACATGTGTTTGTAGAAAAACCGTTAGCGATTGATCCTGATGGATTAGCGGCTATCATAGATACTTATCGTACTGTGAATAACAGCGTATCTGTGAATGTAGGGTTTAACCGTCGCTTTTCACCGTATGCACAAAAAGCAAAGTCATTGATCGGGGAAGCAGGTGCTGATTTGAGTATGATTGCTACTATGAACGCAGGGTTTATCCCGAAAGATGTGTGGGTGCAAGACATGAAAATAGGTGGCGGACGTATTATAGGTGAAGCTTGTCACTTTATTGACTTGATGCAATTTTTCTCTGGCAGTAAAGTGAATGCAGTGGTAATGAGTGGGTTAGGGGTGCATCCTGAAGAAAATACAGATAACGCAATTATCACGCTTCGATTCGAGAATGGTGCCCAAGGTGTGATTCATTACTTTTCAAATGGAAGTAAATCATATCCAAAAGAACGAATTGAACTATATACGCAAAGCAGAACCCTAGTGATTGATAACTTCAGGAAGTTGAGCGGATATGGGTTTGGACGTTTCTCATCTCTTAGAGCTGGTCTAGATAAAGGGCATAAAGCACAATTCAAAAGGCTAGTTGAGAATATAAAAACTTCTGGACAGCCTTTAATTCCATTTGAAGATATTGTAAACACAACAAGAGCATCCTTTGCTGCATTAGAGAGTCTGCGTTCTGGAACTTGGGTCCAATTATAATACTTTATCTTTTTATATATTAATATGCATGTTACTTTAATTGCTGGCGCGCGTCCTAATTTCATGAAGGTTGCGCCTATTATCAAAGCGATTGAGCAAGAACAACAAAAAGGTAAGAACATTGATTACCGTTTGATTCATACCGGCCAGCATTATGACAAGAATATGAGTGAAAGTTTTTTTGTTCAACTGGGTATCCCTACACCTCATACAAACTTAGAGAGTGGTGGTGGAACACAAGCAGAGCAAACAGCGAATATTATGGTTCGTTTCGAAAAAGAGTTATTACATAGTCCAACAGATGTGGTTTTGGTTGTGGGAGATGTAACATCTACATTAGCATGTTCTATTGTTGCGAAGAAACTGAATATTCAGGTAGTGCATGTGGAAGCAGGTATTCGTTCTTACGATATGAGTATGCCCGAAGAGATTAACAGGATGGTGACAGATGCTATTACGGATCATTTTTTCACTACTTCTGAAGTTGCTAATCAAAATTTAAGACGTAGCGGCATTAATGATGATAGAATTCATTTTGTAGGGAATACAATGATCGATACATTGCTAATGCATGAACCCAATTTTCAAAAGCCTACTGTTTTCGAAAAAGCAAATCTTAAGCAAGGAGAATATTTTGTACTGACTTTGCATAGGCCAGCTAATGTAGATGGAGAGCAAAAGCTGAAAGCGCTTTTAGATACAATTATAGAAGGTTCAAGAGGGTTGCCAATTATTTTCCCAGTACATCCGCGAACAGCAAAAAACTTACAGTATCTGGGTATTCAGACAAGTAATTTATTCATGACAGACCCTATGTCCTATTTAGAATTTAATTATCTGGTAAAGCATGCAAAAGCGGTAATCACAGATAGTGGTGGAATTACTGAAGAAACCACTGTAATGCGTGTTCCTTGTATGACGTTGAGAAATAATACAGAAAGGCCTGAGACTGTAACTGTAGGGACCAATGAGTTAATAGGTACGGACCCTAATAATTTGCCTCCGGCATTTGATCGTTTGTTTAATGGTGAATGGAAAAAGGGAGATATACCAGAGTTGTGGGATGGTAAGACGGGAGAACGAATTGTGAACATCTTAGCGCAATTATATAATAACTGATTTGATGTTTGCTAACTTGTCGCGCCTATTTCATACCCTTCGTTACATTAAGGGAATACAATGGTACTATCAGTTATCGTACCGAATTAAAAGTCGCTTTATTTCAGTACATTGGTATAATAAGTATTTAAATGAAAGTTTGATTCCTATTGATGTTGAGGTAGCATATATTTTACAATCAAAACAAGAGGAATACCTAGGCAATAATAGCTTTGAGTTGATAGGGTTGAAGCAAATGTTTGAGGATACTATTGATTGGAATTATCAGGAGCATGGAAAGTTGTGGAACTATAATCTTCAATATTTTGGGTATTTATTGGACGAAAATATACAATCGGAAGAACGCTTTAGGTTATTAAAATTTTTTTCTGAACAATTACTATCTGGGAATGTAAAGCCGGAACCCTATCCCGTTTCATTAAGGTTAGTAAATACCTTACTATTTCACTCTCGGTATCCCATTAAGGATAAAGTAGTTCTTGAAGCACTCTTAAAGCAGATTGATTATTTAGCTAATAATTTGGAATATCATCTACTAGCTAACCATCTTCTTGAGAATGCATTTAGTTTATTTATTTCATCCATTTATCTAGCGAACAAGCAGCTATTTGAAAAGTCAAAGAAATTATTGATAGCACAGTTAGAAGAGCAAGTGTTGAGTGATGGCGGACATTATGAATGTAGTTCAATGTACCAAAGTATTTTATTATCTAAGTTATTCATTTGTATTGAAGTGGGAAGGAAAGCTACACTGGTTACAGATGAAATATTAATATTTTTGGTGAGAAAGGCAAGTAAAATGTTGGGTTGGATCAACGCTTACAGTTTTCCTGATGGGACTTGGGCATTGATGAATGATGCTGCAGAAAAAATTGCACCTACAACCGCATCTTTACATGAAGCAGCATCTTTATTAAATATTGTACCTGCTGAAGTTGAACTAAGCGATTCAGGATTCAGGAAAATGAAAGGAACGAATTGGGAGTTATTGATCAAAACAGGAGGTGTACAACCTGCGTATCAACCGGGTCATGTACATGCTGATGTGTCCTCTTATTGTCTTTGGCATAAGGGGCAACACATCATTGTAGATCCAGGCATATCTACTTATGCTATTTCAGAAAGAAGGAATATTGAAAGGGGGACAAACGCGCATAATACTGTTTCCATAAATGACTGTAATCAAAGTGATGTTTGGGGAGGATTTAGGGTTGGTAAAAGAGCCCGAGTGATCAGTATGGAAGATTCGAGTCATTGTGTTCAAATTGCGGTATATCCTTATTTTAATCAACGCTTTAAGCATGAACGAAAGCTGGTTAAAATAGATGATAATTGTTTTGTTATTGAAGACAATATTCAAACAGCTTCTTCTTTTACATCGGCAAAAGGAAATATTCAATTTGCCAGTCATGTAGCTGTTGAACATCAACAAGGATTGCTTAAAATGGATGGTTTAACCATCACGATACAAGGAGTTGAAAATGGGAAACTGCAAAAAGGAAGTTATGCAGTTTCTTATCATCGATTACAGTCGGGTATCCGATATGAATACCATGCTTCCCCTATTTGTAGGTTTACTTTTATATTTTCATGAAAAAGATATTATACTTAAGTTTTTATTTTGAACCGGATTTGTGTGCCGGTTCTTTCCGTAACTCTCCCCTGGCAAGAGAATTGGCCAGACAAGTAAACGGTACAGCTACTGTTGATATTATTACGACAGTTCCCAATAGATATAGTAGTTTTTCTGTAGAGGCGCAACAAGATGAATATAATGGTAATTTACGGATCCGTAGGATTCTATTACCATCACATAAAAGTGGTTTTACTGATCAGATCAAAGCCTTTTATCATTATTACAGAGAAGTAAAAAAGAAGATCCATTACACAGAATACGATCTTGTTTTTGCCTCCTCCTCCAGATTATTTACTGCTTTTCTTGGCTACAGGATCGCTTCTAAGAGAGGTATTCCATTATACCTTGATATAAGGGATATTTTTACTGATACTTTAAATGATGTGATTGCTAATCGGTTGGTGAAATTCTTTTTACTGCCTGTTTTAAGAAAAATAGAGGCTGCTGTATTTAATTATGCCATACATATCAATCTGATTTCTGCAGGATTCAAAGGATATTTTTCAAAATATACCAAACCTCAATACAGCTATTTTACCAACGGTATAGATCAGCAGTTTATTCAATCTTCTACTTATGAAGAGCTACTTGCTCCTTCGCCGATTACAATTACATATGCCGGTAATATAGGGGAAGGACAAGGCTTACATAAAATCATACCCCAGGCTGCAAAAATATTAGGAGATCAATATCAGTTTAAAGTGATTGGGGATGGTGGGGCCAGGAAATTGTTAGCAGCAGCAATTGAGCAAGAACAGGTGACCAATGTATATATTGAAAAGCCGGTTAAGCGTGCTGAGTTACTGGAAATATACAAACGATCGCATTACTTGTTTATGCATTTAAATAATTATTTGGCTTTTGAAAAAGTACTTCCTTCTAAAGTTTTTGAGCTAGGCGCCTTCCCTCGACCGATTATTGCCGGTGTGAATGGTTATGCTCGATCTTTCATGAATCAATATGTATCTAATGTGTTATTATTTCAACCGGCTAATCCCGATGATTTGGCCCATAAAATTAGGAACTATATCTATCACATAGAAAACAGGATAAGTTTCGTAAAATCATTTGACCGTAAAGGTATTAATGTAGCAATGGCTGCTTCTATAAGTAGTTACATATGAATAAAATATTTCTTACAGGAGGGTCAGGATTTGTAGGACAATCAGTAAAAACTTATTTCCGCTTATTAATCCATGAGTTGGATTTGCGAAATAATTGTTTAGTTACACTTGATGGGAATGTTATTCTTCATCTTGCTGGGAAATCCCACGATCTGAAAAATATTTTCGATTCAAGGGAGTACTATGAAGTCAATACTGAACTCACTAAAAAGGTCTATGATGCCTTTTTAGCATCTCAAGCCAAAGTATTCATCACACTTAGTTCTGTTAAAGCAGTTGCCGATCAAGTTGATAGGGAACTAACCGAAGAACACTCCCAAAATCCTGTAACCCATTACGGGAAAAGTAAACTACTGGCTGAACAATATATCTTTTCTCAATCCATACCTAAAAGTAAAAGAGTTTATGTTTTGAGGCCTTGTATGATCCATGGTGAAGGGAACAAAGGAAATTTGAATATACTTTATAAAATTGCATCTAGGAATATTCCATGGCTACTCGGTTCATTTGAAAACAAGCGATCTTTTTGCAGTATTGATAACTTGATGTTTATCTTAAAAGAGCTTATTGAAAGAGAAGATATTCCTTCAGGTATTTACAATGTAGCTGATGATGAACCAATTTCAACTAATGAATTGATTAGTTTAATCGCTCAATCACAGAATAGAAAACCAATTATTTGGAGGATTTCAAAAGGATTAATTGAAGGCATAGCATCCATTGGCGATAAAATTCATTTACCTCTGAATACGGAACGGTTGTGCAAACTTACGTCATCTTATGTCGTTAGTAATGCAAAAATCAAAGCTGCTATAGGAAAACCTTTCCCAATTTCGAGTAGAGAGGGGTTATTAAAGACGTTTAAATCATTCAGCGTATAATGACTCGAGTTTTTGATATAATATTTTCATTTGTCGGCCTTTTGTTCCTAAGTCCCATCTTGCTGATTTTATTTGTTTTTGGATACTTTGATTCTGGATCTCCTATTTTTCGTCAAGAGCGCGTGGGAAAGGGTAAAAGACCATTCCGTTTGATGAAGTTTCGTTCAATGCATGTAAATGCACCATCAGTAGCCACGCATTTGGCAAGTGCCTCATCAATAACAAATTTTGGAGTTTTCTTGCGCAAATCCAAATTAGATGAACTACCTCAGTTGTGGAATGTTTTAGTGGGTGATATGAGTTTAGTTGGTCCGCGCCCTAATTTATTCAACCAAGAAGAACTGATTCATGAGCGCGATTCTCTTGGTGTGTATTCCGTACTTCCAGGTATTACAGGTTTGGCTCAAATCAACAAGATTGACATGTACACTCCTCAACGCTTGGCAGAAACTGATGCAAAGATGATTCAGGAGTTAAATACCCTAGGTTACTTCAAATACATCTTCCTTACCGTCTTTGGTAAGGGGTTTGGGGATCGAATAAAGAAGTTAGGGTAATTGAAATGGGGAGTATTATTTATATCGGGTCGAAAAAATTACAATAAATCGTAAGTTCAACTGAGGATTTATCAATATCGTTTTCGAATTTTCTTAATTTAATTTGATAATTTATAAAAAGCCTTAATTAATTATGATTTATTATAAATTAAATATGAAAGCAAAACATAACTAAATTATAATCTTAAAGGCAAATGGGCACTTATCACATCAATTTAACAAAGACATCTTGGGGAACTGAAACTTTATTTTCAGGAACAGTAATGAAATTAAAAAAACCTGTGGTAGGACAAAGAAATACAGTTTCAATGGCAGAAAGTATTACGCGAAACAATCAAGCTCAGGCAATAGCAGACATAATTCGTGAAGCACAAAAACTTGATTTTATAAAGGACGAAATTATTTTTCTTCCTACATATGAGCATTTAACATCAATCGACGATTTAGCGAATAAGTTAAATAATATTGTACAATAATGGTAATAGTATTAGGAGAATTAAATGATAGGTCTTGCTTTTCATTAAAGTCGATTTAAGTCTAAAGCTTTAAGTTTATTCTATCATTTGGATCTGAGTTGAACTTAAAGATGTCCTTATCTACAAGTACAGCCTGCCCATCTTGATACTGTTTCGTCCCTAAAATCAATTTGATCTTTTTTATGTTTTCTATATTTAAATTACTATGGTCGTCTAGCATAGCATAGCGTTCAATTTCTAAGGTATTTTCCGGTAAAGGGTTCAAGATTATTTCTTGGACCCTTTTTTCTTTTATGAACCTAAACAATTCTCGTTCGCTCTTTTCCATGATTTGGATGTTGAATGCTTTTTGCGATATGTTGCAGTCATAAAAGGTTTCTTTAACAATTTGACTTGCCGGTATAAGAACACAGCTATGTTGGGTAAAGTCAAAATCTTTTTCTAAGACCATCCTATCAGCTTCCGTTTGCTCTATATTCCCATTTTTAATAACACTGAATACCGGTTTCTCAACAATATCTCCAGCTTTACTGCCTGGGATTCGATCAATGTAATAAGCAAAAACAACATTAGCGCCATAAACTACATGTTCCGTAATTCCCATATTATAGTAGTTGATATCACGGTTTAGGGATTGCATCAAAAGGTTGTCTTTGATAACTTCTTGTACTGTTGCAAGTGCATATTGCTCCTGTTCGGTTAATCCAGGGGTTGCCTTAAGCTGCCGCTCTAATTCGAAAAGGCTGTTATAGCCCAGCCTGTCGTCGTAGGCTTTCCTTATAAAGTGATCATGTGCTACCTGCATCTCGGTGGTAGAAAGGCCCAGTTTCCTTAGCGCCATTAAAAATTTAAGCCACATGAATTGGGCTAGGCTTATTCTGGCATGTTTCTTATCCTCAAAAAAAGGCAATAGCCCCTTAAGGCGCCAGAAGCGGATAGTCTCCGTTTCAAACTTAATGGGACAAGCCTCATCCGCCTCCAGTATCTGCTGATCTGTGAGTTTTTTCGGGTCTCTGGTGGCAAGCTCCGATAGTTTCAGCTGGTTCATGTGAATCACGGTTCTGAATTGGCTAAAGTATTTTCCTAATAAGCTGTAATTCATATAGTTAAAATTTTAAAAAAAGAAATGAGGGGGAGAATAGTAAAATTCTCAAAATAAAAGTTGGGTTAAAATCAAAATATTGCCTTATCTTTGTATTAACTCAAAGTTATAGAAAATCTTAACTCGTTAACCAAAGATATTCTTTTGGCGGTAATTACCCAAAAATATGTAACATGAAAAAATGTCTTTACTGCAATCGTCCTGTTCCTGATGATCATCATGGTAACTCTGGCGCCTGCTGTGAGAAACACAGGATACTTCGAAAAAGGGCAAGGGAAAAGGCCAATTACGTAAAACGAACAACGATCGCAAAACCAATCCTCAGGTTACAAGATCTTTTAATCGAATTCGCGGACAGATTTGGGTACGAAACCCCAATTGAGCTTTCTATTGTAGGGTCCTATAAAATTGACTGGGCCTTGTGTACAGGAACCTTCCAAAAAGAGGGACACACAGGTAAAGTGGTAGGAAAAGTCGGATATATTTTTTTAAAACCCAATCACATCAAAATTTACAAATTATGAGCTTAACCTTTCAAATGAACAGCCTTGCATTTGCGGAGATGTATAAAAATGCGCCGTCTCTACCATCGGTAACTGTCGGTGCTTCATTTTCTCCGCCCCCTATAAAGATACCTACGGGTATTCCTAAGCCAATACCGGCCGCTGTGGTGAATCAAAACTCCATTTCTGGTGCATCTGGTATAAAACCTCTTGATGCGTTATTGGTGGTCGGCGGAATAGTGGTAGTAGCATTTTTCTTTTACAAAATAGACCAATGGATTAATGAACCTAACGATGAATCCGCATGGAAACAAAACTAGTAGCAATCACGGTAGAAGAACTGCAGCATCTTATGCAGTCTACCATACGACAAGAAATTCAAGCCGCTTTGCAAATGCCGGTTACCGGGGCAGGAATTCAAGAGGAGTTGTGGGATCGTAAGAAAGCAGCTTCATTTCTAGGGATTAGTGAACAGACCTTGGTAAAGCTAGTCCTGGAGGGTAAAATAATTGCCCAGCGAAGCGGTCGAAAATACCACTTTCTAAAAAGTAATATCCTGAACTTTTTGAGAGCAACCTATAAATCTTGATCATATGGCTATTTCATTTTCGTTGGCAAGGCCTCATGCAAAAACCAGTAGTATCCGTATTAAGGTAGCAGTGGATGGGGCTTATCTATTTCTATACACAGGAAGAAGTATTGAGACCCGCCATTGGGATAAGCGGAAGTGTTTTATAAAATCTTATCCGGGAAAAAGTCCCACCAGCCGATTGGTACGCTATCTCAAGAAATTGGAAATGGACATTTTGGATCAATTGGATGAATATAAAAATGGAAACCCCCGATTGACCTTTTTAGAACTGCAGGAAAGGTTAAACAGATTACTAGATAACCGAAGGACCAAGTTCAATAGCACTCAAAATACGGCGATGGTTCTCAATGAGACCCTGGTGGACTTTGCTAAGCGGTTCATAAAGGACTGCGAAACGGGTGTGCGGCTTAGCCCTAAAAGACAGCGCATAAAGCCTAAGAGCATGCACACCTATCATACCACTCTAAGTTACTTGGTTAAATTTCAGGAGCATGTAAACCGCACCCTTCTCCTAACCGAGTTCAACCAAGGGGATATAGATCAGTTAAGTGACTACCTGATCATAGAGCGGGAATTAGCCATGAACTCACATGCTAAGATCATGATGGATTGGCTGCAGATTACCAAGTATGCAATTCAATTAAAGAAGATACCACCTTCCCGGCAGATAGAGTTGAAATTCGATACACGCCGTGAAGAAACGGATAGCATTTACCTCACGGAAGCTGAGATTCTTGAACTCATGGCTATCACCGACTTTGATGATGCGGTGGAGGAGCAAGTGCGGGATGTATTTGTATTGGGATGTTTTACAGCCATGCGATTTTCGGATTATTCTACCCTAGATCCTTCAGCCATAAGAAACAATCGGTTAGAATTTGTTCAAAAGAAAACCGGGGCAAAAGTGACCATCCCAATTCATCCCATGGTACGCCAAATACTGGAAAAGTACCAATATCAACTCCCGTCTGTGCCACCCAACAACGAGTTCAACCGGATTATTAAACTAATCGGGGCCAAGCTCCCCGGGTTGCATATACCTTTTGTAAAACAGATTACCTACAACAGGGAAAGAAGGGAGATTCGGCAGATGAAATATGAGTTTCTGCAAACCCACACCGCCCGCCGATCATTCTGCTCTAATGAATATCTTAGAGGTACGGATCCGATGATCATAATGGCAATTAGCGGCCATAAAAGCCACAAATCCTTTATGCGCTACATCAAGGTATCCGGGGAGCAATTTGCCGATAAGTTGGAGAAGATTTGGGCCCAGCGGCTGGAACTTGAAAACGTGGAATCTGAATAATTAGAATATTAAAAATAAATACTCTAATTAGTGATTTTAGGTATAAAAAAATAGGTAGCTGGTGCACATTTTGGTGCGCAAATTTTGTAAATACTATTGATAATCAGTATAATAAGTTTATAAATTAGTGTGGTCCATTCGACAAGAAATCACTTTAAATCACCGTAGATCACTCTAAATCATCATTAAAGTCAGATTTTCCCTCAAAAAAGCATTTTAAAGGCGTTTGAAGATGATTTAAAACTATTAAACCTGTGCGCAGT
>SXGU01131427.1_pt1 | contig 16657 bp, 7 predicted proteins | sample 3174531 | NCBI WGS metagenome assembly SXGU01 (sample SAMN11356863, study PRJNA531348) | freshwater metagenome | isolation source: freshwater sample F1-140 | place: China: Fuxian Lake, Yuxi | collected 2017-12-25 | reverse complement strand
CCGTCTCGGCGTCCGGCAGGAAGAAGTTCCACAGGCCCTGGGACTTCGCCTTGTTCTTGGCCGTGTCGAGCAGTTCGAGCTGGCCCGGTGCCCAGCTCCAGCGATCCGCCCGACCTTCACCCATCTTGTAGAACTTGTCGGCGATGGGTGCGACTTCCTCTGCGATGAATTTCTTCACCGCGCCGAGCAGCGGCTCGGCCTTCTCGGACATGGCGAGGTTGTACATGTCCTTTTCGAGATTGGATTTGCTGGCGGTGGCCACGGTATTCCCCCCTTTCTTGGGCAAAGCAGATGAGCTGGCAGGACAGATGAGCAGGCTCGACGGATGAGCGGGCAAGCCACGCACGCACACCCGGGAGGGTGTGTGCGTGGATCGACGGTCGGGCCGAGTCTACCTTCGTCACGCGCCACAGGCTGCAGGAATTCGTCTGGCGCGGGTCACGCAGCCGCGCGGCGCGAACGCCGCAGGCCCAGACCCATCGCCGCCAGCACCAGCAGCGCCAGCGCGCCGGGTGCCGGCACGCCGACACCGCCATCGGCGCGGATGCGGCCGACGAAGCGAAGCTCGATCGGCGCCAGGTCCACATCATCCAGGCCCAGGAACACGCTGCGGGGGTCGAGGAAAACCGAGCCACCGAAGGCACCAGGGCCGAACAGTGCCGAGTCGAACCGAACCTGCAGCCCGGCAATCGAGCGGCCGGCCGCGAGGTCGTCCACCGCGTCGAAGCCACCCACCTGGAAGGCATTCGCACCGGTGGTGTCCCAGGTGCCATCGAGGTTGTCGGCCGGGCCAGTCGCCGCATTGGTGAGGCGGAAGTTGCCGGTGAACAGGATGTCCGCGAGCTCGCTGACGGTGCCGAAGTCCCACGTGTAGAGCAGGTTGCTGTTCTGCACGAAGCTGCCATCACCGCCATCGAAGGAGAGCATGGGTGCGGCCAGGTTGTTCACCGTACCGGTCAGCACGAAGTCGATGCCGCCGAGGTTGACGTCTGCCATGTCATCGTTGTGGCTGGCCAGCGTGGCCGAGGCACCGCCATCGAAGTTGCCTGCCGCCGACGTGTCGAGCGTGAAGCCGAGCAGCGTGCTGCCACCGTTGCCTGCAATGCCACTGCCGAGTGCGCCCGCGCTGGTCGAGAAAGGCGCTGCGGCACCGCTGAGGCTGCCGGTCAGGCTGTCCACCAGCGCGCCGGCTGCGACGTTCGAGAGCGTGCGCGTTGCCGTGGCGGAGTCGCCCACCCGCACGGTGCCGAATTCGATGGTCGTGCTGCCGCCGAGCTGCACCTGCGCCGTCTCGTACACCTTGCCGCTGACGCTGACCTGCTGGCTGGCTGGCGAGATCCAGCGCGCAGTCCGGTTCGCAGCCGCCGACGTTCGCGGCATTCGAGACGAAGGAGACCGTCGCGCTTCCAGCATTGGCGCCCGTGAAGTTGCCGGAGGTACTGGTGTCGAGCCCAACGAGCAGGCTGCCCGCATTCGTGGCACCCGGGGCCAGCAGGCCGAAGCTGCCGCTTGCCGTGACCGGCACACCGTTGCTCGCGATGACTGCATCGAGCGCGGCCTGCGGGTCCACCGTGGCCACGTTCGTCACGCTCACCGAGGCCGTGGGCGCGGCGTCGCCGACGCGGCGCGCACCGAAGTCGATGCTCGGCGTGTTCACGAGCGGGCTGGCCCGGTTGATCACCACCACGGCCGTCTCGATGTCGCCGTTCACCGCGAATGCATCACTGCCCACGGCGAAGGTGCCGAGGCCGTTGCTCATGCCCGCGACGGCGCCGGCACTGACGTAGTTCACCGCGATCGCGCCGCTGACCGTGCCGGCCGTGGACGTGTCGACGTTCACCACCATCGCGCTGCTGTTCGTCGCACCGGCAAGCAGGCCGTTGATCGAGCCCGTGCCGGTGATGCGCGAGGCACCCGTGCCGGTGGCCAGCCCGAAGCTCGCGTTCAGGTCTTCCACGAAACCTGCTGCGCCTATGGCCGTGTTGCGAATGGACAGCGTGCGGCTCACCGCCTGGCCCACCTGCACCGTAACGAAGTTCAGCGGTGCCGTGAGCAGGTCACCACTCGCCAGCTGGTACACGTTTCCGCTGACGCTTACGCCCTGGCTGCCGACGCTGATCGGCGCAAGGCTGTTGGACACGCCGTTCACAGTGCCCGTGCTGACGTAGTCCAGCATCACCGTGCCGGACTTCGCACCTGCGGTGGCGGTGTTCACGCCCACGCTGATGCCGCTCGAATTCGTGCTGCCGGCCAGCAGGCCGAGCACGCTGCCCGTCGCTGTCGCCGCACTGCTCGTGCCGCCGATGGTGGCGTTCAGGTCCTCGCTGAAGGAACCCACAGCCGCCGCGTTCAGCACGCTGAGCGCCGCCGCGTTCGTGCCGCCCACGCGCTGGTTGGCGATCGTGACCGGCGAGCCGGTGCTGCCGATCGCCGCGTTGTAGGCCGCCGCGCCGCCCTGCAGCACGAGGTTCAGCTTCTGGTCCGCGATGTCCTCGAAGTTGCTGCGCAGGTTCACCGCCTGGCCCGTGAGCGGTACCAGCGTACCGGCCATGGCCGTCGTGAACGTCACTGCCAGGTTGCCACTGTTCGCACCCGGGCCACCCGCGTTGTAGTTGCTCGCCGTGACACCCGAACCGGAGAGGCGCACATCGCTGATGTTGCCGCCGTTCACGTTCGTCTGGATGGCCCCGCGCAGCGTCGGGCCCGTGGTGCCCGTGTTGGCCACCTGGTAGTTGAAGGTGTTCGCACCCACACGCACGTTGCCGATGGTCAGCGTGGCATTCGTGGTGTTGCCACCCGTCACGTCGCTGCCGGTGATCGCCTGTGCGGCGTTGCCACCCGAGAGGATGAGGCCCGTGCCCGTCACGCCCGCACGGCGGTTGAACGCGTTGCCGGTGCCGGCGCCGGTGTTCGTGTAGTCGGTGTTGATCGTGAGGTTGCCGGTACCGACGTTAAGGGACGCACCGCTCGCACCAAGCACCAGGCTGCCCTGGGTGTTGCCGCCGTTGGCGAGCGTCATCACGCCGGTCGAGTCCACCCGCAGCGAACCGGTGCCCGCAAGGTTGTCAGCGATGTTGAGCGCGCCGTTCTGCGCGCGCAGCACGCCGTTGTTCCCGAGTGCGCCGTTCACGTTGATGGAGATCGTGCCACCGCCGTCAGAGACGATGCTGCCGTTGTTCGTGAGCGAGGACGCGCCGCCATTGAAGGCCTGCTGGCCGATGGCGCCGGTGGTGCCGCGCACGGTGACGCCGCTGCCGATGACGAGGTTGCCCTGCTCCACGTTGAGGCGGTTGCTGCCGTTGCCGTCGGCGAACACGATGCTACCGGTGCCCGAGATGGTCTGGTTGCCTTCGGGCGCGAACACGCCGCCACCAGTGATGTCGATGCGGCCGTTCAGCACCATGCCACCGGCGGTCGTACGGACCACGCCGGCCGCCACGTCCAGCACGCCGTTGACCGTGACGCCCTGCAGGAAGTTGTTGCCGGAGTTCGTCACCGCGAGGCGCCCGGTGCCTTCGCTGTTCAGCACGCCACCGGTCACCGACGCATTGGAGATCAGCACGCGACTGTCGTCACGCGCAACGATGGTGCCGGCACTGTTGTCGAACGGCGTGCTCTGCAAGGTGAGCAGGCCGCCGTTCTCGGCGCGCAATGCTCCCTGGTTGATGAACGTGCCGAGGACGTCCACGAGGATGCCCGTGCCATCGACATCGGCGGTGATCAGTCCCTGGTTGGTCAGGTTCGCCGCGCCGCCGTTGAACGCCTGCTGCCCGATGATGCCGTTGCCGCCGCGCACCACGATGCCGGACCCCAGCGTGAGGTTGCCCTGTTCGACGTTGATGCGATTGGAGCCATTGGTATCCGCGAACACGATCGTGCCCGTGCCGCCGATGGTCTGGTTTCCCTCCGGCGCGAACACCGAGCCGTTGCCGATGAAAATCGTCGCATCGTCCAGCGTGAGGCCGCCGAACACGCGCTCGACCCCTTGCTCCGATGCCAGGTCCAGCACGCCCGCGAAGGTGACGCCGACCAGCGCGTTCGAGCCACTGTTGGAGGCGCGGAACGAACCGATGCCATTGATGACGAGGTCGCCCGCCAGCGTCACCCCGTTCTGCACCACCGAACTGCCAGCGCCGGCGATGATCTGGCTACCCGTGGTGCCCGTCACTGCGGAGTTCAGCAGCAAGGTGCCACCGTTCAGCGCAGACAGGGTGCCGTTGTTCGTGGTGAGGCCGTTCACCTGCAGGGTGATCGTGCCGCCATCCACATCCGCGCTGATGGTGCCGTTGTTCGTCAGCGTGGCCGCGCCACCGTCGAAGCTCTGCGCACCGATGCGACCCGTGCGGCCACGCACCGTGATGCCACTGCCGAGCACCAGATTGCCCTGCTCGAGGTTGAAGCGGTTCCCCGCATTGCCATCCGTGAACACGAACGTTCCGGTGCCGTCGATCGTCTGGTTGCCCTGCGGTGCGAAGGTGGAACCACTGCCGATATCCACGCGGCCGTTCAGGGTGAGGCCACCCACCACCCGCTCCACACCCAATCCGGACGCGAGGTCCAGCACCCCGGTGAAGTCCGCACCATTCAGCACGTTGAAGCCGCTGTTGCTTGCCTGGAAGCTGCCACCACCATTGACGTTGATGGTGCCGTTCAGCGTGACGCCGTTCTGCAGCACCGTGCTGTCGACGCCGACAAGGATCTGGCTGCCGGCGAGGTTGTTCACCTGGCTGCTCAGCACGAGCGTGCCGCCATTCTGCGCGGCGAGCGTGCCCTTGTTCGTGGTGAGCCCGTTGACCTGCAGGTTGATCGTGCCGCCATCCACGTCCGCGGTGATGGTGCCGTTGTTCTCGAGCGTCGCGGCTCCGCCGTCGACGCTCTGTGCGCCGATGCGGCCCGTGTTGCCGCGCAAGGTGATGCCGCTGCCGAGCACCAGGTTTCCCTGTTCAACGTTGAAGCGGTTCCCGGCATTGCCATCCGTGAACACGAACGTCCCGGTGCCATCGATCGTCTGGTTGCCTTGCGGCGCGACGGTGGAACCACTACCGATGGAGATGGTTGCGTTGTCGAGCGAAAGGCCGCCGAGCACGCGCTCGAAACCCAGCTCCGTCGAGAGGTCCAGCGCGCCCGCAAGCGACACGCCATTCAGGATGTTGGCGGTGCTGTTCGACGCGCTGAACCTGCCCACGCCATTGATGGTGAGGTCGCCCGACAGCGTGACGCCGTTCTGCAGCACGGTGCTGCCCGCGCCCGCCAGGATCTGGCTGCCAGCCCCCCCCCCCGGCGACGCTGGAGCTCAGCACCAGCGTGCCACCGTTCAGCGCCGACAAGGTGCCGTTGTTCGTGGTGAGGCCGTTGACGGCGAGGGTGATCGTGCCGCCCGCCACATCGGCGCTGATCGTGCCGTCGTTCGTCAGCGTGGACGCGCCACCGTTGAAGCTCTGTGCGCCGATGCGGCCGGTGTCACCGCGCACGGTGATGCCGCTGCCGAGCACCAGGTTGCCCTGCTCCACGTTGAAGCGGTTGCCGGCGTTGTCGTCCGCGAACAGGATGGTGCCCGTGCCGCCGATCGTCTGGTTGCCCTCCGGCGCGAAGGTCGAACCGCTGCCGATGGAGATGGTGGCGTTGTCGAGCGAAAGGCCGCCGATCACGCGCTCGACACCGAGTTGCGAGGCGAGGTCGAGCGTGCCCGTGAACGAGACGCCATTAAAGATGTTGCCGCTGCTGTTCGAGGCGCGGAACGTGCCCACACCGTTGATGGTGAGGTCGCCCGCCAGCGTCACGCCGTTCTGCACCACCGTGCTGCCCGCCCCTGCGATGATCTCGCTGCCGGCGCCGCCGGTCACGGCAGAGTTCAGCAGCAGCGTGCCCCCGTTCAGGGCTGAGAGCGTGCCGTTGTTCGTGGTGAGGCCGTTGATGGCCAGGGTGATCGTGCCGCCCGCGACGTCCGCGCTGATGGTGCCGTCGTTGCGCAGGGTGGACGCGCCGCCGTCGAAGCTCTGCGCACCGATGCGACCCGTGTTGCCGCGCACCGTGATGCCGCTGCCGAGCACGAGGTTGCCCTGCTCGACGTTGAAGCGGTTGCCCGCATTGGCGTCTGCGAACACGATCGCGCCGTTGCCGCCGATCGTCTGGTTGCCTTGCGGTGCGAAGGTGGAGCCGGCACCGATGTCGACGCGGCCGTTCAGGGTGAGGCCGCCGAGGATGCGCTCGATGCCGATCGCGGACGCCAGGTCCAGGGTGCCATTCAGCGTGACGCCGCTGAGGAAGTTCGCACCGGAGTTGGCCGCCACCAGCCTGCCCGTGCCGGTGGTGTTGATCGTGCCACCCGTGATGGTGCTGCCGAACTGGTTCACCACGCTGTCGGCGCTGACGTTGATCGTGCCGCCGGTGTTGTTGACGTTGTGGCCGCCGCCGATGTTGAGCGCGGCGTTGTTCGGGATCGGGCCCGCGCCGACGTTGATGGTGCCCGTGTTGGTGGTCGCGCCGCCCTGCAGCTCCAGCAGGAAGGCATTGATGTTGATGAGCCCCGCGTTCGCCAGCGCATCGATGCTCTGCGCAGTGTCGATGGTGACCGTGGAGCCGATGTTGATCGTCGCGTTGTCGTTGGTCGGGCCTGATGGAATCACGCCGCAACTCCAGTTTCCGGCGAGGTTCCAGTTGCCCGCCGCCGGCGTGAAGGTGCAGTTGGCGGCGAAGGCCGGCATGGTCGCGAAGGGCGCGAGCGACACCACGAAGCCGACGGCTGCGAGACGCCGCCAGTCCGGTCGTGCACCGAACTCCGGGACGTTGCGCCCGAACGCCGCTCGCGCAGCGACCATGCGCACGGACTTGCCCCGCGTGACGGAGTGACCCTTCGATCTCTGCTTGCTGCGCATCGTGCGTTCCCCTTGGCGGTGTTCGTCTTCGCCGCGAAACGCGACGACCAGGCGGATGTCACGACGCCCTCCTCCGTGAGCGCGCATGGTCCGCGAACGACTGCCAATGAAAGAAGCGTGCCTCGTCACGCAAACCATTGAAGGAGAACACCAAAGACCAGTCAGCGAGCCCTGAGGGGGGGCGCCAGGTGTAATGCGCGCTTGTCGGTGCAAATGCACCAAGTCAGGCGCGCAAGAGGGCGTTCACCAGACTGCGGGCAACGTCCTGAGCCCGCGCAGCGTGATGGTTGCCCGCCAGTCCGGAGCCTCGAGGTTCGTCAGCTGCAGGTTCGGCAACCGCTCGAGCAGCACGGGGAATGCCTCGGTCGCCTCGATGCGCGCGAGCTGTGCGCCGAGGCAGAGATGGATGCCACCACCAAAGGACAGGGGCGCCACATCCTTGCGCGCGATGTCGAGCCTGCCCGGGTCCGGGAACTGCGCGGGGTCGTGGTTTGCCGCGCCGATGAGCGTGATCACCTCCGTGCCCTTCGGCAGCGGTACGCCGTTCAGCTCGGCGTCCTCGAGCGCGGTGCGCGAGGTGAGCTGCACGGAGGAATCGAAGCGCAGGAACTCCTCGACGGCGTTCTCGGCGAGCTCGGGCCGGGCGCGCAGCAGCGCGAGTTGTTCGGGATGCCGGAACAGCGCCCGCAGGCCGTTGCCGATGAGGTTCTTCGTGGTCTCGTGCCCGGCGGCGAACAGCAGCGAGATGTTGGCCGTGAGCTCCGCCGGCGTGAGCTTCCCTTCGTCGTTCCCGGGCTGCACGAGCTCCGTCTGTACAAGACAGGTGAGCAGGTCTTCCTGCGGTGCACGCCGCCTTGCCTCGCACAGCGCCTCGAAATAGGCGTTGGTGGCGAGGGTGCCCGCATTCGCGGCGGCAAGCTCCTCGGGCGTCATCGGCGTCGGGTCGAGGATGCGGCCGCCGACCTCGTGACCGGTGATGAAGCCCGCACGATCTTCCTCGGGGATGCCGAGCAGCTCGCAGATCACCAGCACCGGGAAGGGATGCGCGAACAGCGCCATGAGGTCGCCGCCACCGAGCGGCAGCATGCGGTCCACGAGGTCGTTCACGATGGCGCGGATGCGCGGCCGCATGCGCGCCACGCTGCGCGCATCGAATGCACGCACGACCAGCGTGCGCAGGCGCCGGTGATCCGGCGGGTCCTTCACCAGCATCATGTTGCGCAGGCTGGCATACGCAGGCTCCGCGAAGATCGCCTCGCCGGCGCCCTTGCGCAGCTGCTCGTCGAACGCGTGGCCGAAGCGCTTGTCGCGCAGGATCGCCTGGCAGTCCGCATAGCGCGCCGCGAGCCAGGTCTTCGCCGCAGCACCCTCGGTGCCCGGCAGCTGGAAGAACGGGTTCATCGCATGCAGGAAGCGGTATGTGGCGTAGGGATCTGCCACGAACTCGGGCGTGAACAACCCGGCGGCGAGACCGCCGGCCGGCGCGGTGGCTTCACTCATCGAGAACTCTCCTGCAGGCCGATGGACACAGCAAGTATGGCCAGTCGCCCCGCGCCCGCGCGGCGCCTGCGACGCAACCGGCGGTCGCGGGCATGAACGGCGCAAGGCCGGGCACGCGCATGTCGAACCCCTTGCCCGGGCCGGCGCAGGGTGCAAACCTCACGATGGACTGGCCCTCCGCCAGCTCGTCACCTACGCGGGCCCCGCGCGCCATGCCCATCGACCTTCCAGCATCGCTCGACCGCAACGTGCAGACCCTCGACCGAGAGGTCATGGACGCGCGGGCAATGACGCCGGAGGAACGTCTGCACTGCGTCGCCCTCGCCTGCCGGGCAGCCATCGACCTGCTCGCGTTCAACGTCCACCGCGAGCGCATCCTTGCCAGCCAGGATCCGCTACCTGCCTCGAGCGTGCTGCTCCTGGCCCGCCTGCGCGAGCGCGAGCGTGTCGCCGCCAAGATGCGCGTGCGGGCGTGATCGCACCGACGCTCGACGCCTTCGGCGCCGCAAGGGAGCTGGCACACGTGCTCGAGTCCAATGGGGTCGAGTACGCCATTGGTGGCGCGCTCGCCCTTGGTGTCTGGTCAGACCCGCGCGGCACACTCGATGTCGACATCAACCTGTTCGTGGCACAGGACCGCGCCGCCCAGGTACTGGATGTGCTCGCGACTGCTGGCGTGCTGTTCGATCGTGCGAGCGCGCTGCGCGCGGTGGAGAGCGGCGATAGCGTGCTCGGCCGCTACCACGGGCTGCGAGTCGACCTCTTCATGCCCAGCATTCCGTTCTCATGGGAAGCCGGGAGAACCCGGCGACTCGTGCGCGGGCCAGACGGTGAACTCGCGTTCCTCAGTCCGGAGGCCCTCGCGGTGTTCAAGCTGCTTTTCTTCAGGGCCAAGGATGTGGTCGACCTCGAGAAGCTGGTGACCGTGCAGGGCACGGATCTCGACACCAGTTACGTTCGACGCTGGGTCGCGGACATGATGGGCGAAGGCGACGAGCGCGTGCGTACCTGGGATCGGATCGTGGCAGCGCATGGTGCCGGACGTGGCTGACGCGTAGCCGTGCCTGCCGTCCGTTCTCCACGCGATGCGATGGCCACTCAACACCACACCACACCCCAACATGCAGGCAGCCCCGAGACGCGCCTGCGTCCCGGGGCTTCCCTCAGTCAGGGATGCCTGACCTGCGGCGCTCAGGCGCGTACGCGCCGCCGCGCACCCACCATGCCCAGCACGCCGAGCAGCATCAGCAGCACCGTCGCAGGCGAGGGCACGTTGATGTCGTCGCTCGTCACGCGGCCCACGAGGCGCAGCTCGATGCGATCCAGGCCGACGTCGTCCAGCCCGTCGAAGGTGCTGAGCGCGTCCAGGAAGATCGAACCCGAGTAGTTGCCGCGGCCGAAGGCGCCAACGTCGAAGTTCACCGTGAGGCCGCCAAGCGCATCCCCTGCCGCGATGTCGGCGAAGGTGACGAAGCCTGACTGCCCGAAGGCGCCCAGCCCACCGAGAACGAAGCTGCCGGAGAGGTCGTCCGCCGGGCCCACCGCGAGGTTCGCCAGTGAGAACAGGCCCGTGAGCGTGCCGCCCGCGTCCTCGTCGATGCTGCCGAAGTCCCAGACATAGAGGATGTCGCTGCTGCGCGTGAGGCTGCCGTCACCGCCGACCTGCGCGAACTCGGGCGCCGCAAGGTTGTGCACAGTACCGCTGAGCGTGTACGTCAGGCCGTCGAGCGCGAGGTCCGCCATCTCATCGTTGTGGCTCGCGAGGGTCACGCCTACGCTGTCGCCGAACACGCCCGCCACGTTCGTGTCGAGCGCGAACAGCAGGTCGGTACGCCCGCCGTTGCCCTCGACGCCGATGTCGAGGTCGCCATCGTCTGCCGTGAACGGTGCGGACGGGCCCGAGAGGCTGCCCACCAGCGCATCGACCAGCGCACCCGTCGCGGCGTTCGCGAGCGAGCGCACCAGCGTTGCGGCATCGCCCACGCGCACCACGCCGAAGTCGACCACCGTCCCGTCGAGCGCCTGTGCTTGCGCAGCCTGATAGACGTTGCCGCTGACGGCCACGGTGTCCGAGCCGAGGTCGGTGTTCGCAAGGCCGCTGTTCGTGCCGTTCGACACGTAGTCCAGCGTGATGGTGCTACCGAAGCTGCCCGAGGTGGCGGTGTCCAGGCTCACGGTGACCAGCCCGGTCGTGCCCGCAGCGAGGTTGGTCGCGCCCGTCGCACCCGTCGCGGAGAACGGCGATGCAGGACCCGAAGCCGTGTAGTCGAGGCCTTCCGTGAACGCGCCGGCCGGCGCGACGTTCGACACACCGAACACTGCGCTGGCAGCGGCATCACCCACGCGCCGGGCAGCGAGCGACAGGCTCGTGGCCGATGCCTCACCTTCCGCGTAGTTCCACACCGTGGTGGAGGCGGAGACTGCGCCGTCGGCAATGTCGGTGACGCCGAGCGAGTTGAGGCCCGCGCCGTTCGAGCGGAAGTCCACCACCGCCGAGAGCGTCTTCACGCCCGCCGTGCTGGTGTCGAACTGGCCCGTGATCGCGCCGAGGGCGGCTGCGCCCTGGGCAAGCCCGGTGACACCGCCCGTGAGGCCGCCAACGACCGCGGTGAGACTCGCGTCGAGGCTCTCGGTGAAGCCGCCCGTGGCGGGACCCACGTTCGCCAGATCGAACGAAACACCGACGATGTCGCCGACGTGCACGGCCGGCGCCACCATCCCGCCCGCAGGCAGCACCGTGCCCTCGGCCAGGGCGAAGCCCTTCGCCAGCACCGTGATGGCCTGGGTGCCGAGGTCGGTCTCCGTGCCCATGTTGAAGCTGCCGTCGGAACGCAGGCCGAGGGTGACGGTGCCACCCTGGTCACCCGCGATCGCGCGGTCGATGTCGATCACCAGTGCGTTCGCCACCGTGGTGGCGGGGCCGATCACCGGCGGCACGTTGCTCGTGAGGCCGAAGCTGCCGCCCGGCGCGCCGACGTCGACGATCAAGCCTTCGCCGATCGCCGTCGCGTTCGCGATCGACACCGCTTGCGACGCGCTGCCGGCGCCGATGTGGAACTCGCCGAAGTCGACCGTGGTGGGCGAGATCACCGGCGTGGCGAGGTCACCGACCAGCGCCACGACGTTGGCGAGCACGTTCACGAAATGCGACGGCAGGTTGGTGGTCCCGAGGCCGAAAACGCTGCCATCGGACGCCAGCAGCACTTCCACGCTCGCGCTCACCGCGCCCGTGGCGCTGGTGTCCAGACGGATGCGCATGCTCGTGCCGTCGGTCGCACCCGCGCCCAGCCCGGTGATGCTGCCGAGCAGCGCCTCGATGCCCGTGGGCGGCATGCCGGCCGCAGCGAAGCTCGCGTTCAGGGCGTCCTGGAAGGCGGCGTTGCTCACCACCACGTTGCCGACCGAGATGCCCTGCTCCTGACTGGAGTTGCGCAGCACGTTGCCGAAGTTCAGCGATGCCTGCACCGTCGGGTTCGCGAAGTCGACACCCGTGGCCGTGATCATCGAGGTCTGCGAGCCGAGCGAAAGCGCCGCGAGGCCGCTGTTGGTGCCTGCACCGCCACTGGCAAGGTCGAAGGTCACCGAGCCGCTCTGCAACCCCGCCGCCGTCACGTCGATCTGGCCGAAGGCGGCGTTGATGCCCGCTGCGGGGATCAGTGGCAGCGCACCACCCACGCCAGGATTCACGGCAGACAGGCTGCCGGTCACCGCGGAGACCGTCGCCACGAGGTCTTCGGTGAAGCCGTCGGTCGCGCCGAGGTTCAACACCGCGGCGCTGAAGGCGCGTGACGTGCCGACACGCACGAAGCCGACGTTGCTGTCCTGCACGTCTGCGATGGCGGCGCGGAAGACATCCGCCGTGACCGTGATCAGCTGGTCCTGCACATCGTCGAAGTTGTTCGCGACGTTGATGTGCGCGACCGACTGGCCCGCGGCCGCCGCCGTGAAGCCGACAATGCGCAGACCCGTGCTCGCACCCGCGGCAAGCTCGAAGTTCACCGGGCCTTCGCCGTTGAAGCCGGCGACCGAGAACAGGTCGCCGCCATTGGCGCCCGTCTGGATCGCGCCGCGGACCGTCGGGCCCGTGGTGCCGGTGATGGCGATGCCGTACTGCGCACTCGCGGACTCACCTTCACGCAGCACGAACCGGATCGAGGGCGCACCGGTGCCGCCGTTGCTCACATCGCCGACGATCGTCTGCTGCACATCGCCGCTGGCAAGGATGAGACCGCTGCCGGTGACGTTGGCGCGGCCGTCGAACGCATCGCCGTTGCCGAATGCGGCGTTGGTGTAGTCCGAGTCGACGGTGAAGTCGAAGCCCGAGCCCGTATCGAGCGTGCCGCCGGCGAGGTCCAGGAATGCCGCATCGCTGTTGCCCGTGAGCTGGATCGTGGCGCCGGTACCCGCCTGCACCGTGCCACTCTGGCCATCGACGGTCACCGCGAGCGTGCCGGCCTCGGCCAGCACCAGGCCGTGGTTGAGGATCACCGGCGCGATCGTGCCGCGACCGCGCACCACGCCATTGGCCTCGTTCACGAAGCTCGTGGTGGCCGTGACCGAGCCACCATCGATGCGGAAGGTGCCGCGGTTCGAGACCGAGCCTGCCTCGAGCGTGCCGCCGAGCAGCTGGTACAGGCCGACGCCGGTCGCCGCGCCCGTCTCGTTCTCCGAGATGAGCAGGCTGCCTGTGCGATGCACGGCGCGGTTGTTGAAGATGCCTAGGCCGTCACCCGCCAGGTGGGTGGTGGCGACCACCTCGAGCAGCCCGCCATCGAGGTGGTAGGTGCCCGTGTTGCCGAAGCTGCCGATGAAGAGGCCATTGATGGCGTCGTTCACGTGGACCTCGCCGCCGCTCTGGTCCACTTCCGCATCCGCGAACGGGCCGCCGACGCCCATGTTCGCGGCGACGTTCACGACGCCGCCCGAGATGCCGTACACACCGCCGTACACGTTCAGGAAGAGCGTGCTGTGCGTGCCGCCGGTCTGCGTGAACCGCGCCGCATCGTTGCCGAGCACCGTGGTCAGCGTGTCGAGCTCGCCGCTGCCCGAGAGCGTGTAGGTGCCCAGGCCGTTGCCGTTGCTCAGGAACAGGCCACCCACCACCTTGAACAGGCCACCCGAGTGCTCGACGGTGCCGGCACCATCGGCGAGGCCACCAGGCACCACGCCACCCACGCCGTTGCCGCCGATCGAGGCATCCGCATTGACGTCGTCCGTACCGACGACGAGCTCACCGCCAGTGAGCCTGAGGAAGCCCTGGCCGCCACCGATGTCCGCACTCTGGCCAACTACCAGCGCGACCCCGACGCCGGTCGTGCCAGCGAACTGCTCGAAAGTGCCGAGACCGCCGGGCTCGCCCTCGAAGAAGTTGTTGGCGCCCCCCACGATCATCGCGCCGCCGACCTCGAGCGCGCCGCCGGTCTTGAGGTAGTTGCCGTTGCGGAACGTGCCCGAGGAGGGCTCGGCCAGCCCGGGCTGGTCCGCGATCACGAGATCGCCCGTCACGGTGTGCACCGACTCGCCGCCCTGCTCCATGTAGGCAAGACCGAAGCCGCCGATGCGCGTCTCAGCCGTGTTCAGCGTGCCGCCCTGGAGCAGGTAGGTGCCCTGGGAGAAGAACAGGAAGCCGCCCATCCCATCTGGAAGGGCCACGAGGCCGCTGTTCGTGAAGTTCAGCGTGCCGGTGTTGACCACGCCGCCTGATTGCACGAAGAGGCCCTGGCCGTTCTCGGCGACCGTGATGCTGCCTGCGTTGAGCTCGCCACCGTTCATGCGGTAGGTGCCGGAGCCCGGCGGGTCCGCCTGGCAGCACACGCCTTCCTCGGACCCCATGCGCAGTGCGCCCACCGTGACCAGGCCGGCGCTGTGCACGAACTCGCCCACGCCGCGCAGGCCGACGACCAGTGCGTCGGTGACCTCCAGTGTGGGGGACTCCTCACTGTTCGTCGCCGTGCCCAGGATATAGCGCCCGAAGCTGCCGGCGCCCATGCCGAGGATCAGGTCGTTGCCCACCTCGTTGCTGCCCGCGGTGCCCACGAGGACGTTGGAGCCGCCGACCTGAACGACCTCGCCCGAACCGCCCACGCCCACGAGGGCGGCATAGAGCACGTCGAGCGAACCGCCCTGGATGTCGTAGACGCCATCGGAACCCGCGGCGTTCGCCACGATCAGCGTGCCGAGGTTGGCGCTGCCGCCCTGCTGGGTGAACACCCCGCTGGACAGCAGCCCCACGTTGACGACGCCCGCCTCCAGGAAGCCGAAGTTCAGTTCGTAGGTGCCGACGGCCCTGTTGTCGCCGTCGCCGATACCGTTGCCGAGGTTGATGCCGCCGGTGTTGCCGAGGCGGCTGCCGGCGAAGACCTCGCCGCCGTTCTGCACGAACAGCCCGGAGCACTGCGAGCTGTCGGCGATGCAGAAGCCACCGCTGAGTTCCGTGAGCCCCGAGCCGCCGACATCGATACGGTTCTGGACGTTCAGCTGCACCAGGCCGAGGCCGAACTCCTCGCCGATCGTGTACTGGCCGTAGCTCAGGGGCGCGGCGCCGACCAGCAGGTAGCCGCCGTACCCGGCAGCTGTATTGTCGAAGTCCACCGCCGGGCCGGTGATGTTGACGATCGCGTCGGCCCCGCCGAAATTGTTGTGGTCGAACAGGCCAACGCCGCCCAAACCAGCGCCGAGCACCACGTTGCCCGAGAACGGGTCATCCTCGGTGGCCGTGACATTCACGATGCCCGCGCCAAGCGAGTACTGGCCAATGCCGCCGATCGACTCGGCGCCCACCACCGTGCCGAGGAACAGCCCGTGGGTGTCGAGCGCCAGCCCTTCCTCGCTGTGCAGGAGCGTGAGCTGATTGCCCGCGCCGGAGAGACCCGAGATCGTGAGCCCGCCGAGCGGGGTCGCATTGGCAGGACCGGCGAATGTGACCGTGAACGGACTCACCCCATCCGTATTCGGGTTCGCGGCCGGATCGTTCAGCAGGAACACGAACTCGCCACCCAGCGGCACGTTGCCGAGGGACCACGGCACCACGTCGGTGTCACCCGACCAGCTCTCGAAGTCGATACCAATGAACAGGTTGTCCGCCGCCTGGGCGGAGCCCGCGAGTCCCAGCAGCGTTACGACGAATGCGCGCGACGCGACGCGACGAGGGGACCAGTGAACGACCATGCCCTGCACTCCGACCAGACCGAGGACGAACAACACGACGGACCGTTCGCCTGGACAGGTCGGAAGCGGCCCAGCAGCAGGGAACAGGTCCCGTGGGAGGAGAGGCAAGTTCGATGCCAGTGTCGACATCCGCTTGAACGCAAGGCGGTTCTCCCGCAAGTGCTATGCAACGCACGCGAGACTGTAAAGAACCCTGACTACTGCATTTGTGGCAGTAGGGTCAGGATTCTCGGTTGGGCGTGCGCTGGTTGACCCTTACCGCAAAGGGAACCTTCAGCGTTGGTCGCTGGTTGAAGCCTGCACGCGCAACGATGAACGGATGCGGGGATGGGTCGCGATTCCATGCAGCAGTCGCTGCGACGCCGGGTGCGCGCGACTTTCAAGGGAGCGCTGCGACCGCGTCTCGCGTTGCTCCAGGTGCGGGTAGTGGTCCGCGATTCCGCCGTCGGCCGGACGCTGTCGCGAGCGAGAGGCGTCGCCCCACGCCGCGGCAATCGCGCGACTCCCCTGCACTCGCCCGAGCCCGCCCCAGCCGGATGATTCTCCCGCGAGATCGTGTTCTCATCCGGCTCCCGCCGGATTGCCCGGGATATCCCGTCCGTTCCCATCGCCCACCGGAGACCACCATGAGCGAAGCCATCGCCCGCCCAGACATGCTGGACTACACGCGCTCGCCGCTGGCCAGCGTGAACGTGGCCGACCCGCGGCTGTACGAGCACGACACCTGGGGCCCGGTGTTCGCCCGCCTGCGCAAGGAAGATCCCGTGCACTACTGCGCGGACAGCGCCTTCGGCGCCTACTGGTCGGTGACGAAGTTCGACGACATCGTGGCGGTGGACAGCAACCCGCAGGTCTTTTCCTCAGAACCCACCATCGTGATCGGCGACCCACCGCCGGACTTCGTGATCGAGAACTTCATCTCGATGGACGGCCTGAAGCACGACATCCAGCGCAAGGCCGTGCAGCCCGCGGTTGCACCGCGCAACCTGGCGCAGCTCGAGGGCCTCATCCGCCAGCGCGCGGGCGACATCCTCGATTCGCTTCCGGTCGGCGAGCCCTTCAACGGGGTGGACCGCGTGTCCATCGCGCTCACCATCCAGATGCTCGCCACGCTG
>SXGU01033566.1_pt1 | contig 16659 bp, 14 predicted proteins | sample 3174531 | NCBI WGS metagenome assembly SXGU01 (sample SAMN11356863, study PRJNA531348) | freshwater metagenome | isolation source: freshwater sample F1-140 | place: China: Fuxian Lake, Yuxi | collected 2017-12-25 | reverse complement strand
TTTAGATAACCCGGTGAGAACGGCGAAGTCCTTGAGCATGAGGGTTCCTTCGATGACCTTCAGAGCGAGGTGGTAGAGCTTGAGTTGGTCCTGGGACATGATCACATCCTTCATGAGTGCTCCTAAATAGTATTTATATTAGGAGAACACATAACTTACGGAGGTGACATAATCCCTTGACCGTAAAGAGGTGACAGAATCGTCCAACTTTTAAACGGGGTGGAGAAATTACCAGAGGGGTGGAGAAGGGAATCGGGGAGGAAAAAACCGAGATCAGGAATAAGCCGGATTCTGTATTAAACTATCATTCCTCTAGGCCCGGGGTTACCCCTGGGCTCCAGCACCCTACCCGTGAGCTCCTCGAGCAGACTCAACGCTCACCTACATGGGCTTGCACCTCGTAGAGTTTACCTGGTTTCACTACAGCACCCTATCGCTAGGGCCTGTACATACTTTCTGTTGCACTTGTCCTCGCCTCACGGCGGACGGGCGTTACCCGCTACGATGCTCTATGGTGTCCGGACTTTCCTCCCGTGGGTTTAACCCCACCAGCGATAGTCCCCTGATCTCGGTGTTGAGTGTTATAACGGAAAGCTAGAAGGGTGTCACGTACTTTGAATCAGAGTCCGTAAGGCAGGAAAATGCGGTCGCACTGGGGACAGGTTTTAAGGGATTGTTGCATGTCGATCTCGGATTCGTAGATCTTGGAAATCTTAAACCGGCAGAAGAAGCAGGTGCCGTTGTCGACCCGGGTGAAGGGCCCGTGGGCGAGGTTCTTGGCGGTTGTTTTCAAGAGGAGATTCCTGAAGTCCGAGGGGAGCTCTTCGAGGAGCAGGCTGACCCGGAGTTCGATGTTCCGCACTTCGGCCCTGAGCTTTCCGATCTCCGTCTGCGCCTCGGCGTTGATCTCGGAGATGGTCTCCTCGAGGCCGGCGAGGAAGGTCCGGAGCCGCTCGAGCTCCTGGGTGTTCGCTTCGATCTCTTCCAAGAGGCCAAAGCCCCGGTCCTCCAGGGAAGAGATCTCCCTTGAGAAGCCCTGGATCTTTTCTTCGTCAGCGCCCCGGTCGAGGAATCTCTGCTTCTGCTCCGAAGAGGTTTTGAGTTTCTGCTCCATTTCAAAGAGCTCTTGTTGCAACGAGTGATTCGCAGACTGGAGCCTCGAGACGAGAGAGAGTTCCTGGTCCTTCCTCTGGAGAAGGGTCGCGAGGCGGGCTTCCTGGTCGGAGAGACTCTTCAAGTGGTTGATTCTCATCTTCGTGAGCGAATCGACTTCTTTTAGTTTAGAAAACCACTCAACACTCATTTCAATTCTCTCTCAATTTGTCGATAATGGGGGGACATGAAATCTAACCTAACTTACCTTAAAAAACCCGAACTATTCAAGCTGCTGGACCGGTCTAGCGTCGGGCCGTTCTTTGCGATCGCGGATTCCAAAGTGCGGGGCCACCTCCCGCAGTGGATCCAGGGGAGTCCGAACGTTTTCTGGGTCACGGCCCCGGAAGAGCAGAAGAGCTTGAAGGACTACGGCGCGGCTCTGGAGTTCTTCCTCCGGGCCGGCGTCGACCGGTCCGCGACCTTGTTCGCCATCGGCGGCGGCGCCACCACCGACCTCGGCGGCTTCGTCGCCGCGACCATCCTCCGAGGGATCAGCTGGGTCTCCGTTCCGACGACCCTCCTCGCGATGGTCGACGGCTCCATCGGCGGGAAGGTCGCGGTCAACCTTCCGGAGGGGAAGAACCTCGTCGGGGCCTTCCACCTGCCGAAGGAAGTCCTCGTCTGCGGCGAGTTCCTGTCGACGCTCCCCCCGGAGGAGTGGCTCTCGGGGAAGGGGGAGATCGTGAAGTACGGGCTCCTCTCCCGGGAGATCCACGACCTCATCGTCGCCCGCGCTCCACTGGAGGAGATCTCCTTCGCCTGCGCGAAGTTTAAGAACGACCTCGTGGACCGGGACCTTCAGGAGACGGGAGACCGGATCTTCCTCAACCTCGGCCACACTCTCGGGCACGCCTTCGAATTCCAGCTCAAGATCCCCCACGGACAGGCGGTGGTGCTGGGCATGCGGTACCTCTTCCGGATCCAGAAGCTTCCGGAGCCAGAGCGACTCCTCACGGAGCTCCTCTCGGCGCTCGACATGCCGGAGGACCAGTATTCCCTCGCGCGGTTCCCGGGGTTCGAGCCGCAGGAGTTCCTCGGCCTCATCGGCCGGGACAAGAAGAAATCCAAGTCCCGCATCCGGCTCGTGCTTGTGAAGGACGTCGGAAAGTGCTACGTAGAGGAAGTTCCGGTGGAAGAATTCAAGTCCAAGGTCAAGGCGTATGTCGAAGTTGAAGATAAGTAAGGGAGGGCTCCGGGACGTCATCGAGCTCCCGGCGTCGAAGTCCTACGCCAACCGGGCCCTGGTTCTCGCGGCGATCAAGAGATCTCCCACCACCCTGAAGAACCTCCCTTCCTCGAGCGACGTCACCCAGCTGGTAGAAGGACTCCGGCAGGTTGGGCTGCGGATCGAAGTCCAGGGCCCGGAGGCCCGGATCGAAGCTTCGTTTCCAGACTGCGAAACCAACGGTCGGAGAATCCTCGTCGGAGAAGGGGGAACCACCGCCCGTTTCCTCGCGAGCCTGCTCCTCCGGGGCCGCCAGTCCTACACGCTCGCCCTCGGGGAGCGGCTCGCCCAGAGGCCCTGGTCGGAGTTCGTGACCCAGGTGAGAAGCCTCGGAGGGGAGATTGACCTCCGAGGGAACGAGCTCACCCTGCGAGGTCCGCTCCTGCTCTCGGGGAAGATCGAGGTGGACTGCGGTCGGACGACCCAGTTCGCCTCGGGCCTGCAGATGGCCTTCTCCGACCAGCCGGTGGAGATCATCCCGGTGAACATGAGTTCTTCGCAGAGCTACTGGCGGATGACCGAAGACCTCATCCAGCGGATCCGGGTCTCCTCGGAGTACACCATCCCGCTAGACTGGAGCAGCGCGAGCTACCCACTGGCCTTCGGAGCCCTCAATCAGGAAATCTCCTTCCCGGGTCTTCACTTCGATGAGTACCAGGCCGACGCGAAGTTCCTGGGCATCCTCGAATTTCTCGGGGCGATCGACGATTCTCGGGGTGGGATCCGGGTCCGCCCGCTCACTTCCCCGAGAGACGTCCTGGTTGACGTCACGGATTGCCTGGACCTCGTACCCACCCTCGGGTACTTCCTGAGCCACGTCCCAGGGAAACACGTCCTCCGCGGAGTCGGGAACCTCGCCCACAAGGAGAGTGACCGGCTGGGCGAGGTGGTGAAGCTCGTCCGAGCGTTCGGCCGGGCCTGTGAGGTCTCCGGAACCGAACTCACCATCTTCGGGAGCAGGGAAGTCTCGAAGGAAAAACCTGACCTTACCTTGCCCGACGACCACCGGATGGTCATGGCCGCGAGCCTCTTCCTCCTCCATCATAATGGAGGGACGGTCTCTCCGGCGGAAGCCGTCGGGAAGTCGTACAGCGATTTCTTCGACATCCTCCGGGCAGAGAGGTCTGAAAAAATTACCCGGTGACCCGCGCAGGGTCTCGGAACTTGATAAGATCCCCGCATGCTGAGGTCCCTGTTCACATTTCTCCTGATCTCGACGAAGGCCCTCGCCTTCGAACCGGTGCCGTTGATCCAGGACTTCACTTCCATGGTGAACGGACAGCGGGTCGGGATGCTCAAGGAACAGGCGTTCTGCTACGAAACCGAACTGAAGACCGTCGAGGGGTACCAGCCGGACAAGCTCCAGCGGATCGCCTCCCTCTCGAAGCTCTTCACCACCCTCCTCGCGGCGGAGACCGCGGACCTCCGGAAGACGTTTAAGACGAAGGTCTACATTGGCCGCGAGAGCCTCCACATCGAAGGGGGCCGGGACCCGTACTTCGAAGAGGAGAAGCTCCTCCTGCTCTTCCAGGCGCTCAACGACCTGGGGTACCAGCGCTTCAAGCGGATCAGCTTCAGCACCGACTTCAAGTTCTGGGACGTAGCCCTGGAGAGCTTCAAGCTCGTCACTCCGGCCGACACGAGGGCGCGGCTCCTCCACTACCTGAATCCCAAGAGCGAACCGGCCGTCCGGACCATCTGGCAGGGGATCCTGAAGTTCGCCGCCGAGGAAAACGTCACCATCGATCGGACGTTCCCGACCCTCCGGGCCGACAGCGTGGTCATCAGCGACGCCAACCCGCTCCTCGGGGAAAACCCGAAGATTTACATCCACGAGTCCAAGCCCTTCCACAAGATCCTCAAGGCGATGAACGTCATGTCGAAGAACACGGTCTCGCAGAACGTCTACGACGACGCCAGCAGGGCCCTGCCGTTCGAGCGGCTCGCTTCGGAGAACCAGATCCCGGCCGCGTCTTACCGCATCTACAACGGCTCTGGCCTTCCCATGAGCAGCCGCGCCGGTCGCCTCGATAACCTCGCCACCTGCCGGACGGTCCTCCGGGTGATCGACCTCCTCACCAGGAGCCTCGAGAAGCAGCGGCTCCGGGCCTCGGACCTCCTCGCGGTGAGCGGCGGGAAGGACCTCGGGACCTTCCGCGAACGGTTCGAGGAGGAGACCGACGCCCACGACGCCCTCGCCGCGAAGACCGGGACCATCCGCAACGCTTCGGCCATCGCGGGCCTGATCTTCGTCGACGGAAGAATTCCCTTTGCAATCCTCAACCATTCGACCAATATAGAACTTGCGAGGAGATTCCAGGACCAGTTCATCGGCCGAATGTTCCACCACCTCGGTCGCCCGGCTCCGCTGAGCTACGAGAAGATTCCGGTCTTCCCGTGGGTCAACAAGCCCTTCCTGGAAGCCAGCGAAGACTAATTTCCAAAGGCCATCCGATGATCTACCTCCTCCTGAGTTTCCTGACCCTGGGAACCGCCCTCGCCACCGTCGGCGAAGTGGTGAGCATTTCTTCCGAAGGGAAGGGTTCGCTCGAGAGGAAGAAGAACCGGCTCCCGCTGGCGCAGAAGACTCCGCTCAAAGTGAGAGACACCATCTCCTCACAGGACGCCGAGCTCGAGCTCTGGCTCTACCCAGGGACCCAGGTGAACCTCGGGAAGGACTCGAAGCTTTCGATCATCTCCGGACAGCCGGGGAAGAAGGCCGCGGCACCGGAGGTTAACCTCACCGGGGCCGGGACGACCTTCGAAGTCCTGACCGGGAAGACGGACGTGGAGGTCCGGGTCCTGCGCGGCGAGGTCGTGATCTCGTCTCCGCACATCCAGACTTTCGTCCCCGAGATCATCAAGAAAGGGGAGAGGCTACGGTACGACGGGAGAGAGAAGGCCTACGTCCGGTTGAAATGAAAAAGGCCGGAGACGAGCTCCGGCCTTGGATTGGCTTAGTCCTGGACTTCGTCGGTCGTCGTCGCGTCCATGTCGGTGTCGGTGTTCATCGTATCCGTCCCCATGGTAGATCCGGAGCCGATGGTGCTGCGGTCTTGCTCCTGCTGGATGTCCGTTCCGGTTGAGCTTGGCCGAGTGCCCGTTCCGTAGGTCGAGGTGTCGGTAGAGCTGGATCCGGTACCAAGGCCCGTGCCCGTGTTCGTCGAGCTGCCCATGCCGGTCCCGGTGTTCGTGTTATCTTCCTGCATCTGGATGTCGTCGGTGGCCGTCGTGCCGGAACGGCTAGTGCCGCCCATGGTAGACGTTCCGCCCATGGTTTCCGTGTTGTTATTCATCGTCGATCCCGAACCCAGTGTCGTGGTGTCCGTCGAGCTCGCGCCGGAGCCGACCGAAGAGCTGCTGGTCTGTGCGAAGACCGGCAGTGAAAGCACGAGGGCCGCGAGGGAGCCACAGAGTAAACGTTTCATAAAGACCTCCTAAATTAAGTCTCAAATTCCTGGTGGTACCAAGAGTTATCTCTCTATTCAAACAGTGACCCGCTGTGCCCCGGAACTCTAAATCTCCTAAAGATTATAACTTTTGGCGCAAGACTAATGGGACCAAATAGGTTGGCTTTATCTCATATCAGTTGCTTGGAAAAGCCGACTCGAATATAAGATTTACCTAGCTGATTGATGGCAAATCACAATTAGTTTATCTAATGGGCATGAAGCTCTCCCACCTCGGACTCATGGCTTTCCACGAGTGCTCGAAGACCCTGAACATGACCGCCGCCGCCGCCGCTCTGGGGATCACCCAGTCGGCGCTCTCCCAGCGGCTGGCGGCGCTCGAGTCGGACCTCGAGGTGACCCTCTTCATCCGCGACGCTCGCGGGCTCACGCTCACCCCGGAGGGACAGCGGCTCCTCCTCCACACCCAGGTCTCCCTGGACCTCGAGGGCGAACTCCTGCAGGACCTCAAGGGGGAGGAGAAGGAACCGGGCGGGACCATCCGGATCGCCGCCTACTCCTCCGTCGCTCGGTCGCTGATCCTCCCCGCGATCAGCGGAAGCCTCCGGAGGTATCCAAACCTCCTCCCGGATCTCCAGACCTACGAGATGAAGGACCTCCCGGGGGTGCTCACGACGGCGCGGGCGGACTTCGTCTTCCTGGACTACGAGCTCAACCGCGCGGGTGTGCTCCAGACGAAGGTGGGGGACGAGGAGTACGTGGTCATCGAGAGCAGCCGCTACAAGTCCCACCCGGACGTCTTCCTAGATCACGATCCGTCGGACAACATCACGGAGGAATTCTTCCGCCACCAGAGCCGGAAGGCGGCGTACCGGCGAGCCTTCCTCGGGGACGTCTACTCGATCATCGACGGCGTTGAGGAGGGGCTCGGACGCGCGATCATGAGCCGGCACCTGGTCGAGGATAACAGGAAGGTCAAAGTCGTCAGCGGGTTCCGGGCCTACAAGAAGCCCATCGTCCTACACTACTTCGACCGCGCCTACTACCCCCGGGCCTTCAAGCTGATCCGGGACGAACTGGCTGGCAGCTTCCGTTGACTACCAGCTGTTGTCCGGGGCGAGGATGTGCTCCGCGATCCGCTCGGCGAGGGCCGAGATGGTGAGGAGCGGGGTCGCGCCCAGGGACCGTGGGATGATGGCCGCGTCGACGATGTAGAGTCCGTCGTGGAAGCCACCGTCCTCTTGGTACACGCGTCCGAGGTGATCGACCACCCCGTTCTGGGCGTCGTCGGCCATCGGACAGCCACCGAGGGGGTGGGTCGCCTGCATCCGCTTCCCGAAGATGGTCGAGCGGGGGTTCGGGATGAAGGTTCCGCCGTGGGACTGGGCGAACTTCGCCATCTCCCGGTTGATGAACTGGAAGCTCTTCTCGTCCACCACGTTCTTCCACTTCACGTGGACCCGGTCGAGGTAGTGGTCGAGGACGTACCGCCCGCTGAAGGAGTCGTGGCCGCAGGCGAAGAAGATCATGGAGTTGTTCATCGCCCCGTTGCTCGGAGGATCCTTGTAGCCGAAGAGGTCGAGCTTCGCCTTCTGGAGCTGCTCCGGCGTGAACTTCTTCGGGTTCGCGACGGCGTAGGCGCCGAAGGCCTTCGCCACCATCGGCGAGAGGATGGAGGGGATGGTTCCGTCGAGGAGGAGGTAGCGCTCGCTTAGATCCGCCTCGCTCGGATGGTTGAACGGCTTCCGGTAGTCGGCGTAGACCATGATCGCCTGGCCCACGGGGCCGTCGGACTTGTAGAGGCCCTTGGTCCCGAGCACGTCCGTCGATCCGTTGCCGGCGTAGGAGAGGCCCATGACGTCTCCGTTGGCGGAGAACCGGCTCCCGAGCGCCTGGGAAACCCGCAGGCCCTTGAGCTTGGACTTCATCATGATCTGGGTCGACCCCATGGAGCCGGCGGCGAGGATGACGTTGTCCGCGGAGACCTGGCCGATCCGCGGGAGGACGCCGAAGGCCGAGAAGAAGTTCGTGTAGTGGATGATGTACTTCCCGTTCTTCTTCTCGATGTGGTTCACCTCCATCATCGTGTAGATCTCCGCGCCCCGGTCCTTGGCGTAGGGGATGTAGTTCACGGTGAGGACGTTCTTCGCACCGACGTTGCAGCCGGAGCAGCAGTCGCCGCAGAGGGTGCAGGCGTTCTGGGTGATCCCGTACTCGTTGGGCTGGTTCTGGAGCTTGTGGTTGATGTTGAGTTTGAGCTCGTGGAACGGAAGCCGGTTGTCCTGGGTCATCTTCTGGTGGAGCTGGGTCTTCCGCACGTCCATGGCGCTCGGGTGCCGGGTCGAGCCGAGGACGCCCTGGACCCGGTTCATGAGCTTGTCGATCGTCCCGTTGGCGTAGTCTTCCCGGATCGCCTTGGGCCACTGGCCCTGCTGCCAGACGAGGGGCTCGGGCTTGGAGGCGATGGCGGCGTTCAGGAGAGAGGTCCCGCCGAGGCCGTTGGCGCAGATGACGTCGACGTCACTCTTGGCGTGGAGGTTGGAGTCGAGGATCCCGAGGGGGTTGGTGAGCGTGCGGCCCGTGGTGGCGACGTCCGTGCCGCCCTTCGGGAACATGCCCGGGTGCCACTCCTTTCCTCGCTCGAGGACGCAGACCTTCTTGCCCGCGGCCGCGAGCCGGGCCGCGAGGATCGAACCGCCGTAGCCGGACCCGATGATGATGTGGGAATAGTGGCCCTTCATCTTCCGGGTGTCGTTTGCCAGGTCCCGCGGGTCCCGGCGAGGGATCGCCGAGGGTGACCGGTCGAGGGCCGCGGCCTTCTCGGGGTCCTTGCCGTTGATGCCGAAGAACGCGGCTCCCGTCAAGGCGCCGACGCCGGCGGCGACGAAGTCCCTGCGGTTAAGTTTGAACTTCTTGTCCTTGTCCTGCTCGTCACTCATGGGTTTCTCCCGGAACTGGTTCGGCTGACCGTTGGTTGTTTAGTTTGTGTCTGTGGCCCTGGCTGCGTTCGTAGACGACCTTCCGCACCCGGTTCAGCCCTCCGAGGGGCCGGTGGGCTTCGATGGAGTGCCACGGGTTGAAGGTGAGGTGTTCGCAGAACTCCTTCCTCTTCTCCGTGCGGAAGTTCTGCTTCGGGATCACGATCCGCGCGAGGGGAACGAACGGCGAGAGGTCCGGGCTCCAGACGACCCGCGCGTTCTCGACGGGCATGAGCTCCGGGTCGGTCTGGACCTGGACCTGGAGCTCGATGCAGGCGTCCCGGGACCGCAGGTACGTGCCCATGACGTCCTTCAGGAAATCCTTCTTGGCCCTCGCCCCGAGGGAGGCGTCGAGCTTGGCCCAGCCAGGGCAGGGGATCGCTTTGAACTTCGCCGCGTGCGGGCCCAGCCGCTGGGGGAGGGCCGAGAAGTAGGTGGCGGTGAGGGGACTCTTCGGGACGTCGGCGGAGGCCGCGAGGATCTTCAGGCTCTCGCGGTCTGCGGCGTTGGCGAGGTTGAGGTCTCTGACGAACTCGGCGACCCCTTTGAGGCCCGGAGCCGTGGCCTGCTTCATGAACTTCACGTAGTCCACGACGTCCCGGGCGAAGAAGTTGGGCGCACTCTGCAGGAGGAAGTCCTGCGTGTGCACCTCTTCGGCGAGCTTCGGCCCTTCGACGGTGAGGAGTTTGATGGCGAGCCCCCGGCCATCGGGAACGGAGTCGTGCCTCCGCTCCCCGGAGCCGTTGGAGAGCCGCAGCCAGGTCGGGAACTTCCTCGTCTCGGAGAAGACCCCGTGGCGGAGGTTCTGCGGGGCGGACTCCAGGACCTCGAGTTCGCCGTGGACGCAGCCGTGTTCCTTGTGGTGGATGATCCGGCCGGTGGGCCCCTTCGGAGGTCTCGGCTGGGAGTACCCTCTGGCGACGAGCTCGAGGATTTCCTTCGTCGCCCTCTCTTCTTCTGGAGGGATGAGCTCCTGGCCCAGGGGTGGGACGGAGGCGAACCGCCGGTCCGGTGCCTGGCTGCAGGCCGAGACCAAGGTAAGGAAACAGAGGTGGTAGATTTTTTTCATCAAGCTTCCGGAAAAGTGAAGAGTCTTAAATAGGATAGAGGTGAACGGTGCCCCGTCACAGACAGCATAATTTTCCTAGTTCGAGGTGGCAGCTAAGTACCAGAAATCGTTGAAGAATTCCAGGTAAAAAACGCTTATTTTTAGTCATTAGTGTTTCTTATACATGGCTTAGTTTTATTAATTTTACTGAGCCTTGTTTCAGACGTATTTAACGTCCATCAAAGGACCACCGATGAAGCTATCGATCGTAATACTTTCAATCCTCCTCACTGCAACCGCCTGGGCCGACTGCCGGGTCCGCGGGGGCGCCGGCCAGCGGGACGTACTCTTCGCCGTCGTTTCGACCGCGGCGACGTGTCCCCTGAGCGTGCAGGAGTTGAGGCGGCTCCTGGCGGAAGATGGCCTCGCGCCGGTGCCGGCGCTGGTGGCGAACCGCGGGGCCCACAATCCGGCGAGGGGGAGCTTCAGCATCTTCGAATCGACCCGGGGGGCCTCCCGACTCCTCGGCCAGCGGATCGCCCCGGAGCACCTCTACTTCGGCCACTTCACGGATCTGAATGCGAAGAAGGAAGTCGTCCTCGACCAGCAGTCGCAGCCCAACAAGCTCCTGATCGAAGTGATCGCCTACGACTTCCAGAAGGGCCTCTACAACTTCTACGAGCTCGTGGGCACGCCCGCGGGCCCGGAGTGGTTCTTCCGAGGGAACACGCTCAACGCCCTGGAAGACAACCGTCTGCTCAAGCTCGGGAAGAGGCCGCAGTTCGGAACCCACATGCGGTGCTCGGCCTGCCACAACTCCGGTGGCCCGATCATGAAGGAGCTCTCTCCTCCGCACAACGACTGGTGGACGAAGGCGAGGGGGCTAGACTTCGGAGCCAACAAACCTTCCGCCGAACTCCAGCGCTACCTGAGCTCCTTCGTCGACGCTTCCGAGTTCTCGAGGAACGTCTTCGCGGGGATGAAGCTCCTCGAGCGCCGGGGCCTCGCGGCGAACCTCTCCCTCAAGGAAAAGCTCCGCCCGCTCTTCTGCACCACCGAGATCAACCTGCGATCGGATTCCCGACCACTGGCGGCTCCGGCGAGCGGCATGGAGATCCCCGCGGAGGTCTTCGTGGATCCCATCCTCGCAAAGGCCCCGGCGCTGAGGCTCTCGAAGCAGGCCTACCTCCAGGGCCTCGGAGTCCTCGGCTCCCAGTTCCCGGAGACCACGCTGACGGATGCGGACCACGGGTTCCTGGCTCCGGTGAAAGGGGTGGCCAACCACCTGCAGATCACCGAGCTCATCGAGCACCGGGTGATCGACCTGGAGTTCGCCCTGGACGTCCTGAGCGTTGATTTCAAGAGTCCGATGTTCTCGCAGTCTCGCTGCGAGCTCCTGTCCCTGGTAAGAGAATCCTCTGACTGGAAGGAGAGCTTCCTCGTGAGTCTAAAAGTCTCCAGCCTCAAGGCCGCGCCGGAGTTAGCGGCGAAGCTCGCCGTGGTCAACGGAGCCGAGCACCGGAAGGCGGCCCTCGAGTACCTGAGGAACAAAGAGGCTTCCTGGCAGAACCCGGAAGCGGTGCTCGCCGAGCTGCGGGTCCTCAACCATCTCCGGGCTTCCGTGTTCCGGGATGAGATCTCCCAGAACCCGAAGGGCCAGATCCTCGAGCCGGGGTTCCGAGTCATCTTCCCGGTGTTCAAGCGGTAAGCGCTAGCCGAGGTCCTTCTTGCTCTTCTTCAGGAGGTCGAGGACGAGCTCGGTGCGCCTGGAGAGCTTGTCCCCGACCCGCTTGGTGACGTAGATCGGGTTGGAGGCGCCCACGGACTTAAGCTTGAACTCCTTGAGTTCCTTCGGGACGCACTGGAGGGGAAGGACGGCGACGCCGGCGCCCTCCTGGACGGCGTGGATCGCACCGGCGAGGGTGCCGATGTGGACGGCGGGGACCGGAGTGGCCCTCTGGATCTTCTCGAAGATCCCGTGGGCCCTGCACCAGGTGGTGAAGAAGAGTTCCCACCCCGGGAAGGTCACGAGGCGCAGGTCCTCGAACCTCTTTTCCTCGAGCGGCTTGAAGAGCTTCTCCGACCTTCCGACCAGGCCATAGGGTTCGTCGGAGAACTTCTCGAAGGTCAGCTCCGGGTGGAGCCGCTCGCCGACGACGAAGCCGAAGTCGTAGACCCCTTCGATGATCCCCCTCGCGACGCCGTCCGTGGGGAGGATGCCGATCTTGAACTGGATCCCCTCGTAGGTCGAGATCTGCTTCATGATGTTCTTGAAGTGCGGGGTCCACTGGCAGCTCTCGGGCATGGCGTACCGGACCTCTCCCCTCAGGGTGGACTTCTCGTCGAGGAGGAAGTTCTCGCAGTCTTCGGCGATCGAGGACAACTGCTCGGCGTAGCCCAGGAGCTGCTTGGCCAGCGCCGTCGGGATGATCTCGTGGCCTACCCTCTCGAAGAGCTTCTTTTCGAGCTTCGCCTCGAGCTTCCCGATCTGCTGGCTCACGGTGGGCTGGGTAACGTTCAACTGGCGGGCGGCTTCGGAGAAGCTCTTTAGTTTCATGACCTTAAGGAAGATTCGGAGTGGGTAGATCTCGAGGTCCATAAGAAAACCTTATCGTGTATATATGATAGATGCATTGTACGTATGGCTACCCCTAAGCTATATCTCCCTCCGGAAACTGCCAACCCTCCTAAAGGATGCCCATGAAACAATTACTAATCCTGCTCGGCTTCGCCATATCGCTCACCCTCCACGCCCAGGTCGTGATCTCGGAGAAGGCCGATGACCGGTTCGGAGGATTCTGGCTGGACGTCAACAAGTCTCAGGGGGCCTGGACGAGGGCCGTCGGCGTCGGCGAAGTCCTCACCATCCAGAAGCTGATGCGCGATTGCCTCCTCGCCAGGAGCGGAAGCCACTTCCGAGTGAAGCAGCAGGCCCACCTGAACGCCTGTGTCCAGGCCGCGAGCGAGAAAGTGAAGAAGGTGCGCATCCAGGACACGACCCGGGGCCTGCGAGTCGTCTTCGACATGGACGAGACCCTCCTCACCCAGTGGCACCGGATCTCCCTGGAGAATCCTCGGCGGACGACCCTCGTGGTCCGGAACACCGACTACACCATGTCGGAAGCCAAGTCCGAGGTCACCTTCGCTCCCCGGGGCGTGACCATCAGGCCGGGGATCTACAAGCTCCTCCACGACCTCGCCGCCGATGGCCGCATCGGGAACATCTACTTCTTCTCGGCGCGCTCGGACGTCTCCGCGGAAGAGCTCACCCAGTACATCCTGACGAAGGTGCCGGCGCTCCGGAGGAAGTTCGGCGGACTCCTCGCCCGGAACCACCTCCGGCTCGACCGGGAGCCCCCGACGCCGAGTAAGGACCTGCGGATCATCGCTCCGGACCTCCGGAACATCATCCTCATCGACGATAACATCTCCCGGGTCATGCAGAAGAACCTGAACTTCACCATCCCGAAGTTCAACGCCGACCTCTACCTCGACGCCGTCGCCAAGCAGGACCGGACGGTCATCGAGGCGAACAACCTCATCGTCTCCTTCACCTCCGCCCTGATCCTCAAGGTCGCGAGCGGGGCGAACTTCTCCCCGTACTCCACGGAGAACTCGGAGCGGATGAAGATCGACTGGGGGAGGAAGGCCCTGGAGCTCGCCGGGTTTAGCCCCGGGGTGATCGAAGAGCTCCTGAAGCAGCACGTCTTCCACCAGGAATTCTACGCCGCCGAAACCGTCAAACTCTAGAACGACCAGGTGGCGGAGGAGAGCAGGCTCAGGCCGAGCTCGTCGATCTTCTTCGCCACCCCTTCGTTACCTTTCACGTCGATGTACATGGCCCCGGCCCCCAGACCCAGGTAGAAGTTCGGATGGAGCACGCCGAAGTGGAAGGTCACGTCCACCTTCGAAACGAGGCCCACGTCCCTGTGGAACGAGGACCCGGCGAGGAGATCGAACTTCGTGAAAAAATCGTTCATCGCGCCGTCGGCCTTCCCGAGCATGATGGAGGGGCCGAGGAGCCAGTAGGCCCCGCGGTCGCTGTCCGAGACGTCGAAGTAGCCGAGCTCGCTGGCCACGCCGTAGGTGCGGTCTTCTTCGAGGAAGAGCGAGTACCGCAGCCCCGCGAGGTTCCCCTCGACGTCCTTGTCCGTTACCTCACGGTCGAGGTAGAGGTGGGTGTGCTGGAAGGTGAGGAGGTGGGAGAGCTCGAGGTTCCTGTTCTCCACGAGCATGTCGTAGAGGAGGACCGGGACGTAGGCGAGCCAGGCGATGACCACCACGGCGCCGACAACGGCGAAGATGATGTAGGCGGTCTCCTCGGCGTTGGAGAAGGCGACGCTGTTCACGAAGCTGTTCAGGTTTTCGACCGGGACGTAGACGGGCTCCGGGTCGGAGGCCTTCCTTTCTTTAACCCGGGGAGGGCCCGGGGGGTCTTCGGTTGCCTTGGCCTCTTCATCCTTCTTCGGATCTTCTTCTTGGATTGGTTCATCCTTTTTGGGGTCTTTGGTCCTGGCCCGATTGTCAGTCTGGGCGAGGAGGAAGGATTTCGTTGTGACCGGACCGGCCTGCATTTGCTCGGAGACGATCCTCCGGAACTGCTCCGGGCTGAGCTGGATGGGCGTCGGCTTCTGCTGGGCCGTTGCCCAGGAGGTTCCGGTGACGCCGTGGAGGAACAGGAGGAGCGAGAGGAGGACGGAGATTTGCTTCATGCTCTTAGCTTAAACGTGAAAGGCGTGAAACTCAAATCTCCAGAATTCCCGACTGGATCCCTCGCTCCCCGGGGTCCTTGAAATTTAAAAAGACCATGGAGAAAATCCGCAATTGCATTAGGATATCCTCATGGTGAAGATTTCCAAAAACCTGAGGTTCGAGTTCCAGAGGTTCTCGATGGTCTCGGGGCTCGTCGTGTTCCACGTCGGCGCGCTCTTCGTCTTCCTTACGGGAGTTTCCTGGACCGCCGTGACCATCGGTTTGGTCCTCTTCGTCGTGCGGACTCTCGGAGGCCTCGTGGGGTACCACAGGTTTTTCTCCCACCAGTCGTTTGAGGCAAAGCGGTGGGTGCAGTTCGCCCTGGCATTCTGCGGGATGCTCGGAGCGAATGGCCCGGTCCGGCGGTGGGTCGCGCATCACTACCTTCATCATCAGTACTCCGACGTCGAGGGAGACGTGCATTCCCCGGCCCACGGGCACTTCCATTCCTACATGGGTTGGTACCTCGACCGGTCTTTCTACGAGGTTCCCGTTCCGGAGTTCGTGGAAAAGAGGATAACCCCGGAAATTAAATGGCTCGATGGATTCTTCGAACTCATCCTCCTCGCGCAGATCCCCGCCTTGTACTTCCTCGGATCGTTCCTGGAGGTAAGATTCCCGGAACTCCAGACCGACGGAGCGATGCTCGTGGTGGTCGGCTTCTTCCTTTCGCTGGTGCTGTCGATGCAGGGAATCTTCATGGTGAACCTCATCTGCCACATCCCTCGGTTCGGGACGAGGGACTTCGAGACCAAGGACCGGAGCCGGAACAACTGGTTCGTTGCCATCTTGACTCTCGGGGAGGGCTGGCACAACGGGCACCACCGGTTCCCGAACTCGGCGAGGCACGGACTCCTGCCGGGGCAGTGGGATCCGAACTTCTGGTTCATCAAGCTTCTGGAACGCCTGGGCCTTGCGTGGAATGTGAAGGACGCGAGGGAGGTTGCGGTGAGGAGTACCCGGAAAGGGTAAGATCACTAATATAAAAAAACCAGCCCAAACATTATAAACTTTCCGCCTTCAAAGAGGATAAAGCTTGGTCGATTATACAATTCTCTCAAATTGATTGATCAGCCTGTGAATTTAAATTAATTTCTACAATCGCTGAGATTTGTTAAGTTCTCTTTTTTGTAAAGTATCAATAAGTTTTTGTGTGAACTCTTCATGAAGATGTTTTGAATCGTCAGATCTTTGATATTTTAAACCTAGCTTTTGGATGAATGTAATCCAATTTAGATCTCTAGCACTATCTTTATAGGATTTTTCAACTATGACTTTCCGTAAGTCCCAACCATTATCGAATTGTATACTCGTAAGATATTCTAAATCACTTTCCGACATAATTAAGGATGGCATTATATCAGGATTTCTAAAAATTTCTTCCTCTTCAAGATCGGAATCTAAAACTTGTTGAAGAGATCGATTGTAAATTATGTCATCGTTTAAAATTACAACTGGAATCAATTTTTTTGGAGTGAATTCCATCGCTCCACTCAAGATGGAGAGACATGCATTATTGAGTTGAACTAAAGCCCCTTTACCCATTTTGGGATCGTAAGTATTTTTCCCTTTATTAAAGAAATTGACCTTGATCCATTTATTTAAGTCTTCAGTATTAGATTGCGTAATATCAATAATAGCCAGAGGTAAAGAACGAGATTTTATTTCAAAGACTACAGTAACATCCCCATTTAAGATTATTGAGTCGCAAAGTTGTTCTTGATTTTTTAATTTAAAATCAAACTCAAATTCTGATTGAACAATATTGCTATATTTTGGGAAAACGCGACGGAAAAGTCGCTCGCAGTGATTTTCAAAGGCTGGACAAATATGTTGAGCGATATCTCTTTTATTAACAAAATCGTCATCCTCATGAAAACTGATAGTAATAGCTCGTTCAATACGTTGGATTAGCAAATGGGGAGCTAAAAGCAAATAGTCAGTATCGCTAATTTTCAGAAAGGGATACTTTACTAATGTTGCAACCATGTATGATGATTTGAAAAATTCATCTCCTTTGTCTATCCACAACTTATGGACTTTTTTCGCATAGTCAATTGTAGATAAGGAGGTCTTTTCAAGGAATGCTTT
>SXGU01540191.1_pt1 | contig 16663 bp, 11 predicted proteins | sample 3174531 | NCBI WGS metagenome assembly SXGU01 (sample SAMN11356863, study PRJNA531348) | freshwater metagenome | isolation source: freshwater sample F1-140 | place: China: Fuxian Lake, Yuxi | collected 2017-12-25 | reverse complement strand
TGCTGCGCGTAATCGTCTGCTGGCGCCTTTCCCGCGCCGCGCGCCAGTTTTTCGTCTTCCAGATGTATTTGCGACCGTTCTAATATTTCCTTTTTAAGCAATAATTTATTAAAATCTTTACTGAACGGATTCTTCAAATCTTCTGCTGATAATTTTGCTGAACCGTCGTCGATCTCTTTGGTTAATTGCATTATTTGTGCAGATAATGCCGCGGGCGACACTGGTGCAGTCTTTGTGGCCCCTGAATTCCCAGATGGTACGCGTCTCTTGAGTAGTAACGGTGGCTGTGGTCGTAAGGGCTCTTCATCTGGTGCGACGGCGGCGGCGGCGGTGGCGGCTTCCTTTCGCAGCTTATCGTGAATGCGTCTATCAACCTCTTGCGCCTTGGCGAGGGTTCTAGGCGTTAGACCCCCTGCCGCAGCCGATGCCGCCGACGACGCCATTGTTAGTTCCATTGGTACATTTTCATCTACTTCTTCCGCGGCCATAGACTTGAATGACTCTTTATATATGTCAATAATAATAACTTTAATATATTTGATATTTTTGCAGTATATTATTAATTTTTTGTATTATCGCTATTTTTTCTAAATTATAAGGCCGAATGCTTTGAATGCACTCTTCATACGTCATCCACTTCATTAATCCAACTTCCATTATGTCGTGCGCCTTTTTAGGCTTCTTGTCTAAATCCACCATTGCGAGGAAATATTTTTGCTTGTAACACTTCATATCAGAGCCCATAAAAATCTCTTCAAACGGCGCAATATTTTGAATAATATTGTCATTTGTGATATCGTAACCAGTCTCTTCTAAACACTCTCTGAGCGCACACGTTAAATCTTTCTCATTATAATTTCGACGTCCTTTCGGAAACCCCCATTCTGTTTCCGTCCAACGCGTGGATGATTCACTTATGAATTGTTGGAGTGTTTTACGCTTTCCGTCCTTTGTGCGTATTCCGGCAACTACCTGATTGTATTTATCGCACGAATTGGATTCTTCATTTTTATACTGACTTCCGCGCGTATATTCACCCCAAAGCAATTTCCATAATTGTTCAAATGTAAGCCGAAGTAAATTATCCTTTTCATAAATCGTCATTTCGTCAATGATACGCTGGATATAGGCTTCGTCGTTTAATGAATATTTGCCTCGAACAAAATCGACGAACCCAAATGAATCACGGCGACGTATCATTAAAAAATCCGGGCCGGTTTGCCCGCTTCGAAATGCAATCACGCCGATGCTTGTGATGGGTGCTCGACAATTATTATATAAATGATTCACGCGATTGCAGTTATTACAAAAATGTTTAGGAGTCGCTGATGCGCTTAACGCAACCGACGCGCCTATATCAGCTGTTGATACAGCAGCATTTTTTAATCGGGCAGCTTCAATGTATGACATTGCTGTTTTAGGGTTGTGTATTGATTCCGATACAGCCGCCGCCGGTGCGGGTAATTCTTGCATTGCCATTTCCATTTCTTTTATTCGTGTATTCGTGTATTCGTGTATTCGTGTATTCGTGTATTCGTTTATCTTATTATGTCTTTCCTTTTATATTATTTGATATATACATCGTTATTCGCCACGTGTTATGGTAAAACTCGATCCTGCAATATGGGGTCCGCATTACTGGTTTTTTTTGATGACTACTGCTGTAAATTACCCCGATCACGTAAATGATGTAACGCGTAAAAAATATTATGATTTCATACAGAATTTTCCGATGTTTATTCCGGATCCGGACATATCAGCGGAATTTAGCCGTATGTTGGACAAATATCCAGTTACGCCGTATTTAGATAGTCGCACATCCTTTATAAAATGGGTTCACTTTATCCATAACCGTTATAATGTTATTTTATTCAAGGATGAATTACCGTTACACGACGCACTTCAGAAATATTATTTACATTATCGACCGAAACCAATTCAAATTTTAGAAGAATTAAAATATCGCGAAAAACTGGTTTACTTTGTTATATTGGTTGGAATGGGCTATGCGGCGTATTATTATCATAATCGGTAAAATTAATTATAAATATATATTATTTACACATCATACTATTTTATTATTATTATTATATATAAGTAACAAAGGTAAATAAATGAAATCGAGAAATAAAAGTAAACAAATGAAATCGATAAATATACGTAAAAATAAACGAATTACCCGTGGCATTCAAGTTCCTCCCGGATATGTCCTGCGATCAAGTGCTACCTCGGATGGCAGAGGCGAGGTGCTTGATTTTCAGCCCAAGTCCGACGCCGCTCGGCACACGCGGGAACGTCATCAACGGGATGATCAGCATTGGATGATGCCCTGGGAAAACTCCCACAAAAAAAACAAAACGCGTAGATTTAGAAGGTAAATGTGTCATTTATATTATCGAATAATGAAAACCGGTTTCATTATTTTAGATGTATTATATAACTTGTGAATAATATACCGAATTATATAATATGATTAAATTAGAGTATATTGTTTTTATTATTACGGCGGTTTTAATCGCAAACACGTATTATGACGGACGTCTTATAAGGATGTTTCAAACCAACCAGAAATTCATAAAAATGGCGACATTTGGGTTTGTCGGGTTGTCATTGTTCTTATTTTTAAAGAAAAATCCGGAAAACTCTAGGCAGTTACTGTTTCACGCCAATGACATTATTAAATATATGCCGATCAGCAAAGGTACTGCAGATATGATTACCCCCTTCTTTGATTTCACAAATAATAAATCGTTTTTAAATAACGACGTGAATATGTTGCCGCAGCACCAGGCGATGATGTCGTCATATACGGCCACGGGCGGTGGGGGTGGTGGCGGCGGCGCGAATATGACTGGAAATGCCCGAAATGTTGATACTGAATTGACGGGCGGGCGCGGCGGCGGCGGCGGTGGTACTCGCCCCATTGCATCAGGCGGAGGTTCAACAAGTGCTGCCGAAAGAAAATTATTAAATTCAGGAAAGGGTTCGAGTAAACGAAGTGTAAGCGAAACCAAAAAGAAATATGTAGCAGCACAACAGGGATGGAAATGCGGGGATTGCCAGCGTCAATTACCTGCCTGGTTCGAGGTTGATCACGTTATTGCTTTAGAGCACGGTGGTTCGAACCACGTCGGTAATTTAGTAGCATTATGTCGTGATTGCCACGGGAAAAAGACCGCGATGTCGTTTCTGTAGTGAGTCGTCGCTGTCGTCGCTATCGCGGCCATCACTATCGTCGCTGTCGTCGCTGTCGCGGCCATCACTATCATCGCTGTCGTCATTTATATGAATTAAATTATATTCATATAAATTAAGTGCCGAACAATGGATTTTGTTCCATTTGAACTGAAAAATATAATCGAATATATTCCATTTTGTATTATAATTGTTATTATATTAATTTCAACATTAACTTGGAATGTACTTACAGATAAAATACATTATCTTGTAACCTTAATAGCGATTTTTATATGGGCTATTTATTTATATATTGGTGATTCAAAATCATTATGGGAATGGACGCACGCAAGAGCAGACCAACGTTATATTTTTTCAAAACCGGCAGCAGCAGCAGCAGCAGCAGAGCCTCTGCAACAGTGGCAAAATGGGCAGTCAGGTGAGTGGATTCGGCAATGGATATATTACATCGGTAATGGGTTGGGTCCAATAATAGTTATTCTTTTTATAGCTATTGGATTGGCGCTCGGAACAAACATAAAAGATTCGGATAAAAAAACGCCAATAAATAATGGCGCGGCATTTACAGGAATCGGTTCATTTATTACAGCGGTCAGTATTCTCGCCGGAATTTTTGTGATTATTCGTCTGTTTAAAGGGGGTGGTAGCCTATCCGATGATAAACCAAATGCAATTATTACTCCGGCTTCATTAATCGGACTAGCGGTTGGATTATATTTAATCGTCACAGGGAAAAATATCGATCAAAATATGAAAGACGGAAACCCAATCGATGAAACAAAAGTTGTCAATGTTAATATGCAAGAAATCAAACTTGGTTTCGGATTATTTATGCAAATCGCCGGCGTTTTAGTTTTGCTTGCAATAATGTTCAAGAAAGGATTGTTACACGACAGTACGAATGCAGTAGGTGTAGTTATTCGAAACATTGTATGGGTTTTGTTACTTATTGCGGGTATAGTTATTACATCGTTATCGTCAACTAAAGATACTGGTGAAGTAAAAACATTTCTTTCTCACGGAGCAACGTATCTTATACTCGGGTATATTGCGTTTATTTTATGCATTGGCGGATTACTGAAAGCTCAAACCTATTTTGCAAATGGTGTATTTTTATTATTATCATTGATTGGGCTCTTTCTATGGAATTGGGTAATGAGTGGAAGCGAATTAGAGCGCCTGGATGATGTGTTTGTTTTATCCGAAATAAGTAAGACGGAAAATCCACGTTTTACATTTTATCAACAGATTCGCGATGAAGCAATCGCCGAATATAAAAAACAGAATAGAAAGGATGTTATTATTAATGATAATCTCAACGCAAATGATAATGCAACAATTGCGGATGAGGCTCAACGGGAGGTGAATCGTTTGATGAATGAACGTCTTGCTTCTATGAAAAACCGCGAACAACCGAATCTGATTGTAAATATTACGATTACCGCAATATCTCTTATTTTGGTGGTGGTGATGGCGTGGTTTAGATATGTTAAGTATGAAATCACCGGCGTTAAAAATTTACCTAAAGAATTTTGGGAGATTTTCGGATTTCACTCACAAACTCCACCACAACCACCGCTGCCGCAATTTCAAAAAAAGGATTATTTAATTCACGATAAAATAGATAATCTTACCGGAAATGATTGGAATGATATTGTATCACTTAAAGATGATAGCGGGCAGAACTTCAATACAGGAATCGTATATTCTGCATCAGCATCACGATGGAATATGTTCATATCTATCATTTTAATTGTGTTGTGGGTGTTAGTTATATACACGTATACATTGACATCTGATAAAACCGAAATGTGGATTGCTACATCATTTGATGTGACGATGTTTTCGAAAATAAAAGAACTAATTGGCGCATTTTTTCTTACAATTATAACTGCATTGTCGATTGCCGCAATATTATTAATCCCGGCAGTAAAAGAATTTAATACTGACGCAGTTGATAATTTGTTAAAATTCGCGGAATCGATCCAGGTGTGGCAGTGGGAAGATGTAGAAGGTGGAAGTCTAGGTAAGGGATTTTTGTTTTCTTTGATTTTATGGGTGTTATGTGTTATCGTTCCATTTGCGACCAACCCTTATTTAATGTCGGTTTGGAGTGACCACGGTATTGATATTGGCAAATGGCCCGGAGGAATTCAAGCATACGTCATTATTGTAACATTGTTTTTCTGGTTTTTTAAATCGGCGTTAACTTTTGGAGATGTGGCGAAAGGTTTCAAATTAGAAAGTCCTATACTACGATTCTTTCGCGCGATTCTTACAACATTATATTTGATTCCATTATGCGCTTGGTCTGTTGTTAAATTCATTATTTTCGCGATTCTGTGTCTTTTTACGGCATTTCAAAATGACGATATGAAGGACGCGGCCAAGAAGGAACTGTCTAACTTTTGGTCTATTTTTACGGGTTTCGGGTTGAACAGTGAAACCGACCTTCGTTTTTTCAACAAATTGTTTGGTGCAACACAACCGACCCCTGAATCCGTTTCGACGACTGTTCCATTGAATCCGGCTATTGCTCCAGTAGTACCTACCAATGTCATTTCATCTTCCCCTTCAAACCAAGCAGCTATTTCGATCGATCAAACAAAGGTAAGCGTAGTTACTAAATTAATCAAGTCGATTATTATTATTGTATGTTGCATTTTGGTCGTACTCACGATAGTATACGGATTTTATCAACTCAAGCAAAAGTCGTTTACAAGCGCAGGCAGCACAGGCAGCACAGGCAGCGATGGAACGACGAGTACCACGTCCACAAGCGGTATTGATCCCGCTACGTCAACGTTTATGTATATTATTTTTATTCTCATCGGTATTGCCGGCGGCGTTGCATTTATTAGAGATAGAGCCGCTAAATCCGGTGTCGAAAATCCCGAAAAATTAATCTTCGATGATTATCATCCAGAAGACGAGAAAAGCCCGACGCGTCAACTCACGTTTGCAATGACGCATATTATATATGTCGTGTTAATGATCATTGTCTGGATATATGACCGCGAAGTAGATAAACAAAACAAGATGTCGGTAATCGGTATGTCAATATTAGGAATTTTTATAATCCTGTTTCATTATTGTTTGGAAATAATAGACACACCCGACACATCAAATGGCCCAAATGGGCCAAATGGCCCCGGTATGTTGTCCCTTCTCTTCCAGAATATTCGATTTTTGGCGAATAGTGTATTTTTAATATTAATCTGCGTATTAACGTATTATAAAATGCACGCTTTAATGGCGGCATTAATCGTGGTGATGTTTATGTTCCATTTGTCGAAATCCAAGATAGGGCTGGTATTATTGAAGCTTATATGGTTGTGCATCATTTATATTCCGTGTATAATTCTTGATGCCATTGTTGGTGGTAAGAATATGATTGGTGCAACTACACGCCCGATTTGGATCATATTGGCGGTTGAAGCTATATTGCTTGCATTGATATTTGGCGGGCCATATCTTATTAATAAAATCGGCACTTCAAAATCACAGATTATACTTGCACCCGTTCCATTGATGAAACTTAACGACACCAAACTCACGACTGAAAGCAGCGAAATCTTTATATACCACAACACTGGAATGAATCGGTCAGCAACTGATGGTACTTGCCCACCAGAAGAGAAGAAGCGTTATAATTATTCCGTTTCCGGATGGGTTTGGATCAATGGAAGCGTCACAAATAAAGACGCTGATTTAACCATTTTAGATTTTGCAGGTGTGCCAAAGATATCGTATAACCCATTCAAAACAAATTTCAAGGTGACTTGTAAAACAGTTGGAACCGATGGAACTGTCTCTGAGAACGGCAAACCTACAATAATTTATGAATCACATAATAATTCATTTCAAGATAATTCAGACTATAAAGAATTGGTTATGACAAATAATTTGCAAATTTCAAAACAAATACCTTTACAGAAATGGACATATTTTGTCATCAATTATGACGGTAAAACAATGGACGTATTTTTAAATGATGAACTTGTTGGTAAGAGCGATTTTATTATGCCGAATATTACTGTTGAACGTATTACAAGCGGACAAAGTGAAGACAGTACCGGATTAAATGGAAATATATGCAATGTTGTGTTTAGCAAGACGCCGATGACTTCAGAACAAATCCGATGGACATATAATACTCTTAAGACATTGGATCCTCCGCTTATAGGTACAAAAACAGTCGTTGACGAAGTAAATAGTGTTGGTAATGCGGATATTTACTCGAAATAGATGCACCCATCCCCCGATGCAGTTGCGGGGGGGGGGCGGTGGTGGCGGTGGCGGCGGTGGATGTCATTATTTATTATCTTCTTTCTCTTATATTATATATATAATAAACAGTGTTATACATATAATGAACTCAAAACTTGTTTTAGCAGTTGTGATAATATTATTATTGCTGTATGTAATATTTAAGGCTCTAACTACGAATTATGCAACTTTAGGAACCATGCAGCCGTCAAAAAACGAGACAACCCTTAAAGGAGATACTCTGCCACAAACAATTAAAGTAAATAGTGCTATTTCTATTTGGTTTTATGTGAAGGAATGGGTTGCAAATTCAAATATAGTGCGTTTCCAAAAAGGAACAACCACTCTTATGTCTGTGAAACTTCACGCAAACAAAAATAATATTATAATAACGCCTCGTTCTGACGCTGTAGGGAAAACCTGCGATATTGCAGATTTCCCGTTGCAAAAATGGGTGAATCTCATCGTTAGTTTTAATGGTGCTGCGATGGACGTTTATTTAGACGGTAAATTGATTAAGTCGTGTGTTGTAGATCGTGGGTCCGAATTAAATACTACTGATTCTATTATTTTAGGAGATACTGGCAAAGATTTCGGTTTTATAACAAATGTAAAATTGAAGTCTAGTCCGGTTGCACCACAGGAAGCGTGGGACATATATTCGCAAGGCTTCGGTGGAAGCCCTTGGAGTGATATGTTGAATAAATATAAAGTTAAGATAAGCTTCCTCGTCGATAATCAAGAACAAACATCAGTTTCTACATAAATAATCGAATGCATTATATATAGTAGTATTATATTGTAATATATATAATCAAATATGAGTAGTCGAGGTGATTCAAATAGTTCAGGTATGTTAGATAACATTACTTCAAGTTTTTCTAATTCAAGCGATGCAGGTTTATCTAACGGGGAAAGTTTCGGACTTAAGGCATTTATGGAATCAAATAGTTATGTTGCCAAATTTGCATTTATATTGATGGTAGTCATTGTGTTTTGGGTAGCAATGAAAGGCATTATCATTGGATTATCATTTTTGATGTTGCCGTCATTGAGTCCTTATGTATTAGATGGAACCGCAAGCACAGATAGCCTGCCAATTTATGTTCCACAGGATCCAGCAGCTACAGATTCAGTATTCGTAGCAAGATCTACCAATGAAGATGGTGGATTAGAATATACTTGGTCGACGTGGTTTTTAATTAATAAGCCACCTAGTGAAAATAATATATATTCTAGAATATTTAGTAAAGGTGGTGAAGGAAGTAAATCGACCGCAACTGGAATATATTACCCGAATAATGCACCCGGATTATACATCAAAGTAACCGACGATGTAAAAGTAAACAATTCAGATAGAACCGATGCAGGAAGAAATATAACATTAGTCGCTGTAGTGGATGTTAACGGTAAGGGTGATGGTTCGAGTGCGATGGGGATCGACGATATGAACGAACAATTGGTTGCAACGGATATACCTATGAAAAAATGGGTAAATGCGATCATTCGTGTAACAAATAACGTGATTGATCTATACGTTAACGGTCGTTTAGTGCAAAGAAAGAAATCTGGCGGAATTCCTCTGCAAAATTATGGAAAAATAAACATTGGTGAGAATAAGACAATTCATCGGTTTACTGGATATATATCAACGATTCAATATTTCAATTACTCGGTTGGTGCGAATAAAATAACGAGCATCGTTGATTCTGGACCGAAATTAAATATGGTTGCTGGTGGTGATAGTCTAGAACAAGCTGCTGCAGATCAAGCTGGGTCTTATTTGTCAAACAATTGGTTTATTCGGTAATACTTGGGGATTGAAGTGACATAGTCCCGCCGCCCCTTACTACATTCCGTGATTCGTATATTCCGTCATTCGTATATTCCGTCATTCGTATATTATTATTTTGCGCATAATAATATAATTCATATTTACAATAAATCACATTTACAATACGTTTCACTATATATATATTATATATAAGACTAGTATTCTAGTATTGTAGTATTGTAGTATTCGTGATGACAACAATCCCGACCCTCACTAATTTTACAATACCGACAAAGAGATACGGCGATGCATCCTTTAACTTGATCGACCCATCATCGAATAGTCCCGGGTCGTTTACATTTTCAAGTGGATCCCCGAGTATTGCAACAATTAGCGGGCGAACCGTAACGATTGTCGGTATCGGTTCAAGTGTTATAACTGCAACACAAGCTGCATCCGGAATCTACACTACAAATAATATATCTGCCGTACTTGTTGTAACAACAATGCCACCGACCCTCACTAATTTTACAATACCGACAAAGAGATACGGCGATGCATCCTTTAACTTGATCGACCCATCATCGAATAGTCCCGGGTCGTTTACATTTTCAAGTGGGTCCCCGAGTGTTGCAACAATTAGCGGGCGAACCGTAACGATTGTAAATTTCGGTTCAAGTGTTATAACTGCAACACAAGCTGCATCCGGATCCTATACCGCAAACGATATATCTGCCGTACTTGTTGTGACAACACCGCCAACCTGGTATCCCAACCTCATTCAAAACACTTCTACTGGTGCGTTAGATATAATCGGTACGGCATATACTGGCGATAATACATATACAATATGGGTTGATACTACATTTACATTGGCACAAGTTGATGTAGACCGATTGCCGCCGTTAATACGTGGGCAAAATCTTAGACCAACCGGTATAGGTGTTCTTCCTATGATCATAATGACATCTACAAATCAAAATCCAGATTGCCCGATTTTATATGATTGTTCAGAAAACAGATATGCCGTATCTATTTTTCATTTGAACAATCCATATTACACTGCACAGCAATTGCCAGTAAATGACCCGAGATATGATTCACAGGATCTCAAGGCATATAAAGATGTTATCGTCATTAATGGTCTCATCAGCGCGAACAATACAATATTATATAACCAAGATTCAATAACAGTGAACATCCATATCAAACAGGGTGCTGGTATATGGAACAATATATATTATGCCGAAAAAATTGTGCATTTCCCGTTTACAATTACAAAAGTTGCAACAAATATCAGCCTACGTAGTATTAATTTGACACCATTGCCATTAGCATTATTGGGGAATAATGGTAGCGGATATACAATCCAGAGAGAATACCTTCAAGCTTCGATGGATTTATCTTATTCTATGTTTGCGACAACAAATCGGCAGCTATTAAATGGAGGCGGGTTTGATTATACAAATATTATTTATTATTTAACTCAAACCAGCCGAGATGTTTTCACTTTTCAGAATGATAACATTAGCATTACGGAGAATCGAATTACATTTTTGTCTGCTTCATATTCTTACAATCCGATTGTACCAAATGACAATCCGGTATACGATGAAATTCCGATATTGTTTTTTCAGGAAGCATCTGCATCCTATAAACGGTCGCAGTTTATAGGTGATCCAATTTATTCACCGCCGCTACAGCGTACTACTATAAAACTACGGATCGTTAAATCTATGCCGACATTTAAGGGTCAAACTCCCGAAGTAAATTCGGATGTCGCGGGAACTGTGTATACACTACCAGATATTTCAAAAATGACGTATGATGACCCTTTTGAAATAATTCCGCCGCTTTCCAATAATACTGACGCAAGTGACAATTTTGTCATTTCATCAAGTAACTCCGACATTGTTAAAATAAAAATCGAAAATGGGAAACATATGGCATATATTTATAATGCAGGAAACATAACAATTACAGTTACTCAAACAACGACACGCAATTTTAATGCGAAAACAGCAACTTTTCTTATTTATGTGAACCTAATTTCACCATCACTCATTAATTGCAACACAAATGTTGTATACACGAATCCATACCAACGACAATTCTGGACGCGTTTTAAACCGGCTTGTCCCGATTATAATTTTTCCATTAAGGATGCCGCAGGTGTAACCCGCAAATTGACCGCTCCTGAAGTAGATGACTTATATAGCGAACGCCGCAAAACTGAAATACTTAAATATAGCAAAAACGTTGGCGGACTTACGAAGAGTCAGAAATATGCAAAAGCAATGAGAGGAGAGTTAATGCGTCAGATTGGAAATGAAAGCAAGTATTTAACCGGTGCAAATGGTTCAACATTATTGTGTCCTTCGCAGCCGTCAAGAGTACTGTGTGGGTTAACAAGCGCGTGTGGTGTGCCTGGCAAAGAACGTGTATTGTGTTATGATCCGAGTATAAATGTATATAATTTAACAAGAACATACGAGTATAAAGGGGGGCAACAAACTGTCTCAAATATTCCAACACTCGCATTAACACAACCGCGTAATTTGGTTGCAGATGTGAGCGATAATAATAGAATAATATTAACTTGGGATTCACCAATTTCAAATGGTGGATTGGCGATTACTGGATATGTAATTTCGTATTCACTGAATAACAAAATATGGGCTCCTTATACAAGCTTATTTCCTAATAAAAATGGGCCAATTGATGAGCTTACGGGAGAAAGAAATGGAAATACCGTTATATTCCAGGATATTTCTGGGTCAATTGTCATTAAAAGCGACACCGTGTATTATATTTCGGTATTTTCGGCAAATGAACGAGGGTTATCAAGCGTTCCTGCAACCGTTTCTGTTAAAACCACGTCAGTACCGACAATTATTACAGATTTCGGATTATTCGACGTTGATCGTAAATTTTTATCAATTGATTTAAAATGGACCGACCCGATAAATGTTGGATCGAGCGGTGGCGGATATAATGGACCGGCGATTTCGCAATATCAGCTCCAATACAAGACGTCGACGGATACATCTTGGACAAAGATATTAATCGATATTTTATCGGTTGTGAGTGATACTGCGAATCCAACTTATAAAAAATATACACTTAGAAACATAAGCAATGAAAAAACATATTCTATCAAAATAGAACCGATTAATAAAATTGGAACAGGACCGGAATCCAAGATTATAACTGCGCGAACATTGATGAAGCCAGGTCCGCCGATCAACATCGTTATTATTTCGCGATATGGAGTACCGCCAGCTTCCACTGGTGCAGGAAATAGTAAGATTAATTATATTACAGTTACTTGGGACAAGCCGGATACTGGTGGTTCGAATATTTCTAGTTATAATATTACAATAACTGGGTTTGAAACAAAATTTTATTCAGTAGTATTATCTTCGACACAAACGTCATATACGTATTACATAACCACGTTGAATTCTAAATTTATTGACATTGGCACATATTCGTTATCACTCACTGCAAAAAATAGTAATTTTACTAGTGAATCTAGTATAGTATCAAGTATTACGATTTTACCGATTACATCGAAAATGACAATAGTAGAACCAATTAATATCAATTATAATGGAAATACAATCACCAATATAACGATTAGTTTCTTAGTCGAGACATTTAATTATATTGATAATCCGATTACAAATATAAAAGTGTCTGGTTTAGGTGACACGGGTAATGATACATACGAGACATTAATAAATATAGATAACCAGACGATTGTCGGTACCGGTAAACATACTATTGTGGTTCCAACCTTTTTTAATAATGTCACACTTATACGTGCAGGAAATAGTTATACAATTTCTGTAAATGCGCAATTTGGTACAAATGCTTACTCAAGTGACACGAAGAGTGAAAATGTTTTAATACAGCCATCGATCAGAGTCTAATGGAATGGAATGGAATCTTGGACGCGATTTACTCCCGTAATGACGGATTCATACAAATTTCAGGTCTAGAAAATACATCACCTGACATACATTTATCCCCTGCTTCTACTTTAATGCAGCTTCTAAATCCTCGGTCTTCTCCGATATAGCAATACCCGGCTTTCCCGCTCTGATGTTTTTGGGTTTTGCTTGTGCTATCGTCCGGGGATGGCGACGGACCTGTATAATTTCTCGATGCTTTATCCAGAAACGTATATTTATCGTCCTCGTGGTTAAAACCTGGCTTCTTTTCTGCACTGTTTGTCATTGATGGCGGAACAGGAATATTCCGGTTTATATCATCCGAGCTTCGTTGTGTTGGAGGTTGAATGTCTCTCTTTTGTTGCACTTGTGTATCGCTAGCGACACGATCTTCTCCGCCATCTTGCAGTTTAGATGAGTCATCTGCCGTTCCTGCCGTAGTCGATTTATAATCTGCGATATTTCCGGTAATACGAGCATATAGTACTTTACCATTTTCTTCCATTGATTTAAAGAAATCCGATACTTTTTCGCCCACTCCTAAATTGAATTCTCCGTGATTCGCTAAATTTACCCACATAAACCATCCAATTATCACGATTAATATCGCGCGGATAATAAATGTAAATGAGAAAAACCCATCACTGTCGCTGTCGTCGCCGCTGCCACTGCCACTGCCACTGCCAGTGTCACTGCCAGTTAGATTCAATGACGGAAATTCTAATGACGACGCTGTTTCTTTTGCATTTGATATAATATCCTGAATTCCACCAGATGTTTTTAATTTTGCATCAGGCGAGAACCCACTATTTACTTGACTGTTTGTTGGGTTGAGTTTAAATGTAGGTAATGACATTCTTCCGTTATGCCGTGTATTATACTGTATTATATAATTATTATTATTTTTGATTATTTTCATCGCCAACTTTTCGCACAATTGTATTCATCGAATTCAGTGTTTCAAGGCGCTTGATTGTTCGTTCGAGGTCACCCTTCTTGTCGTCTCCACTGTACCCTGCGGATGAAAACAAATAATCAGTTGCTGGACTTATTTCGTGTTGTTTAATTTGTTTATATAATGAATTTATGTTTGAAACGGCTGTCTCTATAATGAGTTTATCCTGTACCATTTCAATACGGCAATCATATTCTGTAGTCAACAATGAAATCGCAAAATAGATCAAATATCGCCGCTTCTTGCGAACACCCGGCGAGAATCTCACACAATACATTCGAAGTAAGCTTTTGATTATTTTTTGTGTAAGTGGATTATGTTCTTCTGGCCGCATACTTTCTGCAATAATAATGTCCCATATAATCCATATCGGGTCAAACTGCATTTTATCTTCGACTTGTATATGTGACCGACGTTCGCATCGACACGTTTCCTTCTTCGCTTTGCAAATGGTTTCAAATTCGACGATCCATTCCACCCAATAGCACGCCAATAACGTGTTTTTGGATTCTTTGGAGATATGATACGCAAACTCATTTACTGCTATAAATATTTCCTTGGGGTCTTTCGCGAGAAATTGGTCCTGTGCGAAATCCATTCGCGTCGCCTTTAATTTTTGAGACATTGTAGTTATATCATATTCCTCTTTCTTCTTTATTTTTATGCTTTCGAACTTATGCTGACGTTTAGAATTACATAAAACGCATACAATTTCGGCAAATAGTGTGCGCATTTTCGGATGATTCCGTAATTGCAATTCATTCCCCGCATACCCATTTGATATAATCGACTTGAAATTCTCATATCGCATTTCAAGATATAGCGGCAATTTGGGGTTTGCTAAATGAATGTGCTTACTTACAAAAGTAATAATTATATCCCAAAGCTCCATATAATGACCCGAACATACCAATTCAGCACTCCAATAACACGATGGCTCTACTTTAGAACCAGAAAGACTATTTAATAATTCTTTTCGTACATCCGTTTTTTTATAGGATGAAAATGTTATACCTTTAAAATCTCGCTCTTCGCGTATATCATTTATTTCATTGGGGCTACTCATTATAATTATAAACGTTTCAGATAATTATAATTCACATTTTGACGCTTTATACCGGGGTTTATACCGGGGTTTATACCGGGGTTTATACCGGTATTATGAATATATTTTTATACTTACATATTAGTAGATTCCATTCCATTTCATTAATGTCGCTCTATAAACAACTAAATGCGTATATTAAATCAATCACCAAATGGGAAATTTTAGTATTTCTCTTCATTTTATTGTTATTGTTATGTTTCATTAAAAATGATATGCCTTCCAATATCGAGGGGTTTGAACAGAAAGACAAATATAAAATTTACGAAAATGACGCTATATATGACAGTTTTTATGCCGATATATACGATGAATTATTTATTCAGCCAAATAAAATAGAAGCAGAAGTTGATGAAGTGATACATATCACAGAAGCAACTGAAAAAATAAACAAGAATGGAAAGAAGGGATTCAAGATGATGGATTTGGGATGCGGCCCGGGTCATCACGTAGACCAACTTCAGGCAAAGGGGATGAATATTGTTGGATGCGATAAATCGCAAGCAATGTTGCAACGTGCAAAAGATTTATACCCGTCAAGTAAATTCATCAACGGGGATTTTATGGATCCAATGTTATTTAGTGAAGAAGAATATGATGTTTTATCCTGCTTTTGTTTCACAATTTATTATGTAAAGGACAAGCGAGCATTTTTTAAGAATTGTTATCAGTGGCTGCGACACGACGGTTATTTGATTATCCATTTGGTCGATAGAAATCATTTTGATCCCATTGTTCCAGGCGGGAAACCACTGTTTCTTGTTTCGCCGCAAAAATATGCCAAGGACCGAATTACAAACTCGGTTGTGAAATTTCGCAGCTTTCAGTATAACTCGGATTTTAAGACCCCGGGCGACAAAAAAGAGAAGAAATATAGCGGGGAAAAGAATGTCGGGAAATTCGTCGAAAAATTCACAGACGATAAGACAGGTAAAGTTCGCGAAAATGTACACACCTATTATATGCCGACAAACCGAGAGATTTTAGATACGGCAAAGGAGGTCGGTTTTACAGTGACAGGGCAAGTCGATTTGGTGCACATCTTAAACGAATACCAATATTTATACATTTTAAGGAAGACGTAATTACGGGGTAATATGACTATTTTTTTAATAGTTATGTTATTGTAGACGAACGGTAACGGTATCGGTAGGTTATTGTAAAGGTCGGTATGATCGATATATACGAGTACATATACGAGTACATATACGAGTACATATACGAGTACATATACGAGTACATATACGAGTACATATACGAGTATATGCATTACGAGTATGCATTTGTCATAATGCTCATTATATATCTAATTGCAATGGCAACCTTGAAAATAAAGTATGGTTTTTGGCATAATCAGCCATTATCATTTAGATATTCTCCCTACTGGTGGTGGCATCGGTTGGCGC
>SXGU01057217.1_pt1 | contig 16667 bp, 16 predicted proteins | sample 3174531 | NCBI WGS metagenome assembly SXGU01 (sample SAMN11356863, study PRJNA531348) | freshwater metagenome | isolation source: freshwater sample F1-140 | place: China: Fuxian Lake, Yuxi | collected 2017-12-25 | reverse complement strand
CGCCGCGGCCCTCGCCGACCGGCTGCCCGCGGTCCTCGCGTCGCGGCCGCGCGTGCGTCTGGACCCGTCCGGGCGCGATGCCGGCGTGCTGCTGGTGCTTTTCGACAGCGACGGGGAGGGACGCCTGATCCTCACCAAGCGTTCCGAGGAAGTGGCCCATCACAAGGGGGAGGTCTCGCTCCCGGGTGGGCGCCTCGAGTCCTCCGACGACGGGCTCCTGGCCGCGGCCCTGCGGGAGACCGACGAGGAGATCGGCATCCCCGCAACCTCCCTTACCGTGCTCGGCCCACTCGACGACGTCCACACCACGGCGAGCGGTTTCACCGTGAGCCCCTGGGTGGCCCACCACCCGGGTGGGCGCCCCGACATGCTGCCGGAGGAATCGGAGATCGCGCGCATCATCGAGGTGCGGATCGCCGATGTGCTCGACGCCGACCGCCGCATTCCGGCACGACCCGACCGCACGACGCTGCGGTACCCACTGGCGGGTGAGGATGTCTGGGGCCTCACCGCGCGCATCCTCCGCACGTTCGCCGAGGTCGTGCGCCCCATCGCCCCCGGGGGGGGTCGGCACTAGCCCCGGCCGCGGCCGGGGAGCACGAGCGAGGGCCGCGCCGGCAGGTCCGCCACCTCACCCGGGCCGCCCGCGCCGTCCACGGCAAGACGGACGAGCCGGACCGCCTGGGCGTCGAGGTCGGCGCGGCGCGGATGCCCCTCGGGCAGGGCGTCGCGGTAGGCGAGCACGCGGTCCCGGATCTGCAGGGCGAAATGGGGCGTGGCCGCCCCGACGAGGCGCGCGAGCTCGTCATCGGACGGCACCCCGTAGTCGTGCTCGAGGATCGTCATGGGCGCGATCGTACAACCCCGGCCCGGCCCCAACCCCGGAAACCCCGCCACCCCCGGTACTGAGCACGCGGCAATCCGGGCGGACGCCGGATTGCCGCGGCTCCGTCGTCGTCGTTGGGGCTCGGGCTTTCTCGTTGCGGCTCCGTCGTCGTCGCTGCGGCTCGGGCGTTCTCGCTGCGGCTCGGGCGTTCTCGCTGCGGCTCCGTCGTCGTCGCCATCGCCGTGCTGCCCGAGGGGCGCCTCCTCAGCGGTCCCCCGTCGGGGTCCCCCACGGTGGCCCGCCCTCCGCCGGGCCCCACTGCCCGCGCCACTGACGCATGGCCTCGTGCTCGAGCCGGGCGAACTCGCTCCGGTGGCGGGTGTTCGGCTCGAATGGGAACTGCTCGGCGGCACCGTCCGCCACGAGGCGGGCGTTCACCATCACCCTCCCCACGTAGACGTACGCGAGCAGGCGCCCGTAGGCGTCGCGCTCCTCGAGGTCGGTCTCGAGCCTCACCGTGCGCCCGGCGACCAGACGGCGGTTCATCGCTGCGGCCCGTGCCGCGAAGCGCTCAACCGGCTTGCGCGGATGGTGGAGCTCCGGCGCGTCGATACCCAGATACCGCACGGTGCCGACGCCACGCACCACGATGGTGTCCCCGTCGAGCACCGAGACGACCTGGCCCGAGCGGGGGGACACGTGGACCGGACCCCCGCAGCCCACAGTTGCGAATGTGGCAATCACGGCTCCACATGCGAGAATCCGCGCGCCCACCGAGCATGCACGGGCACTCCGCTCGGCTAGCATCCCCGGTGCGCCGCAGTCGAAGGAGAGGCCGGTTGGGCCAAAGGGATGACGACAAGCTGGTGCGGCAGCTCTCGCTGGTCGCATTCCTGATGGCGCAACAGCGACCCGTCACGGCCGAGGAGATCCACGAGGCCGTCGAGGGCTACGGCGGGATGAGCGAGCAGGCGTTCCTGCGCCGCTTCTACTCCGACCGCTCCGAGCTGGAGGGGGTGGGACTCAAGCTCGCCGTCGAGCGCCCGAGCGACGATCCGTTCCAGGGCGACCTCTACGCGATGCCGCCCGAGAACTACTACCTGCCGCCCATCGAGTTCGACGAGGCCGAGCTCAGCGCCCTGCACACGAGCCTGTACCTGCTGGAGGGCCAGTTCGCGTACGCCGAACCGCTGCGGCTGGCACTGCAGCACCTGACCCTGGGCCGCCCCAGCCCCCTGGATGACCACGCCGCCCGCACCGTCGCCGTGAACCTGCTGGGCAGCCGGCACACCGCGGCGGTGTCGAGCCACCTCATCAAGGTCGAGTCGGCCATCAGCCGCCGCAAGACGATCCGCTTCCGGTACTACTCGATCGGGCGCGATGATCTGGGCGACCGCGAGGTGGACCCCTACAGCCTGCTGTACATGGCCGGTAACTGGTACCTGGTCGGCTTCGCCCACGACCGCGAGGACCTGCGGTGCTTCCGCCTCTCGCGCATACAGGGGCGCATCACCTTCAAGACCCGCGCCGAGCATGACTTCCCGCCCCCCCGCGAGGTCGATCTCTCGCGGTACCGCGACCGGGCGCCGTGGCAGCTCGCCGACCCGGTGGGAACCGCGGTCATCGAGGTGTCCCCCACCATCGCATGGTGGGTCGACCAGATGTTCGGCGCCCAGGGCGAGATCGAGGGGCGCCCCGATGGGTCGGCGGTATTCCGCACCGAGTACGGCGGCGAGCGCGAACTCATCTCGTGGGTGCTCGGCCTCGGGGCCGAGGCCGCGGTCGTCGAACCCCCCGGGCTGCGCGACGCCGCCATCGCCGCCCTCGAGCAGTTGCGCACCCGGCACTCCACCATGCCGAAGCGCCGTGCCAAGGCCCTGCCCCGGATCGCCGAGTCCGTGGCCGCCGATGAGGCGTCCGACGACCCCTCCGAGCGCGTGGTACCCGTTGAGCGCATCTCGCGGCTCCTCGCCCTCATGACGCGCCTGCTGGCGGCCTGCGGGCGCTCCTACGAGGCCGAGGTCCCGTGTGCCGAGCTCCGCGCCGAGCTCAATCTCACCCAGGACGCCCTCGAGGAGGACCTCACCCTCCTCAATCTCATCAACTTCGGCGGCGGCTGCTACGCGCTGTTCGCCCAGGTGGAGGACGGTGAGGTCGTGGTGCAGAAGGAGGTCTACGGCGACCAGTTCTCGCGCCCGGCGCGCCTGTCGCCGCTCGAGGCCAAGGCGCTCCTGTGGGCCCTCGACTTCGTGGGCGGCCGCCTGCCGCTGGTGGGAGAGGAGTCGTTGGCGTCGGCGCGCCGCAAGGTCGAGGACGCCGTGGGCAAGGAGTCGTCCACCGGGGTGGAGCTCGGGACGGTCCAGACCGCCAGCGAGACGGTCGGGGCCGTGCTGGCCCGTGCCGTACGCGAGGACCAGGTCCTCGAGATCGACTACTGGAACGAGTCGCGCGGAGAGGTGACCACGCGCACCATCGAGCCGCACATGCTGATGAACGCCCGTGATGCCTGGTACCTCGTGGCCCACTGCCGACGGGCCGGTGAGCAGCGCACCTTCCGGCTCGACCGGATCCGTGGCGCCACGGCGCTGGGCGAGACGTTCACGCGCCGTCCCGAGGTGCCGGCCGTGCCGTACCAGCCCTGGGGTCCCGCGTCCCCGACCGGGCCGCACGCCCACATCGCCCGGGTCTGGTGCAGTCCGGCCGTCGCCCGCTGGCTGGCCGAGGAGCACCCGTCGGTCGAGCGCTTCTCCGATGGCTCGATCATCGCCGAGATCCCCTACGCCAGCCAGGAGTGGCTGGTGCAGGAGATCACCAAGCACCGTGGCGAGGCGGTGCTCTATGCACCGGAGGACCTCCGGCCCGCGGTGGCCGGCAGCGCCGAGCGCATCCTCGGGCGCTACGCAACCGCTGCCGCCGGCCGCTAACCGGGGCTCAGCCACCGCCGGCGCGGCCCCGCCGCCCGGACACCGCGCGGAATACGCCCCCGGCCTCGCGGGCCACGATCCCGTCCAGCTCCAGCGCCACCAGGGCCACCGCGACATCCGCATGGGCCATGCCCGTGGCCACGGCGATGCGGTCCACCCCGGCCTGCTCACGGGCCAGCACCGCCAGCACCCGGGCCGCGTCCCCCGTCGCCGATGCGGGAGCCGGGGAGGCGACCCATGCGCGGTGCGGCACCTCGTGCACCACGTCATCGGCCCCCTCGCACAGAGCCGCCCCGGCGCGCAGCAGGGCATTGCACCCCGTGGCCGTCTCCGAGCCGGGCCAGCCCGGCACCGCCAGCACCGGCGTGCCGTTCTCCATGGCGAAATCGGCCGTGATGAGTGCCCCGGAGCGCGACGCGGCCTCGACGACGACGACGGCATCGGCCAGCCCGGCGACGATGCGATTGCGGGCCGGAAAGCGCCAGGGCGCGGCATCGGTTCCGGGCCAGTACTCGCTGATGACCGCGCCCTCCTGCGCGATGTGCCCCGCGAGACCGACGTGGTGCCGGGGATGAACCCGGTCCACCGCTGACCCGAGCACCGCGATGGTGATGCCCCCGGCGGCGAGGGCCCCCTGGTGCGCGGCCGCGTCAATGCCCCGGGCGAGGCCGCTGATGATCACGGCGCCACGTCCGGCCAGGTCCCGCGCGATCTCCGTGGCCAGCCGCCGACCCGCCCCACTGGGACGGCGGCTGCCGACGATCGCCACGGCGGGCCCCTGTGCGACGCGCGCCAGCGCCGGCCCCACGGCCCCGATGCCGAACAGGCCGAATGGCGGGTCGAATAGGTCACGCAGCCGCCCCGGGTAGCCCGGGGCGGTGATCGGAACGTGGGCGATTCCGTCCCGCGCCAGGGCCTCGCGTGCCTCCGCGCCCCGGAATGCGTCGCGCGCGCGGAGAGCGCGGGCGGCATCATCGGGCCCCCCGCGCAGCCACGACGCCATCTGCGGCGCGCCGGCGCGCCAGAGGTGCTGCGGGCCCCCGGCCACCCGCGCGGCGCGCTGGAGGTCACGGGAGAGCGCGTGGGCCACCCATGCGAGGCCCAGCGGCCAGTCGGGGTCGTCCGTCACGCCACCGAGCCGGAACTGCGGAACCGCAGCGCCTCGGCGAGGTGGGGCGCCCGCACCCACGTGCTGCCGTTGAGGTCGGCGACCGTGCGGGCGACCCGGATGACCCGATCACACCCGCGCGCGGTGAGCCCCAGCCGATCGATGGCGGTGCCGAGCATGGCCGTGCCGCCGCGGTCGAGACCCGCCGCCGCCCGGCCCGCCTCGGGCGTGAGGCGGGCATTGGGCACCCGCTGCCCCCTGCCCCCCTGCCGCCCACGGGCGGCCTCCACCCGGACACGCACGGACGCCGTGTCCTCCCCCACCGCATGGTCACCCAGCATCTCCTCCGGATCGAGGCGTGGCAGGTCCACCCGCAGGTCAATGCGGTCCGCGATCGGGCCGGAGATGCGTGCCCGGTAGGCCTCGGCCGCCGCGGGTGCGCACGTGCACGCCCGGCGGTGGTCACCCGCGTGGCCACACGGACACGGATTGCCGGCGCACACCAGCAGCGGCTCGGCCGGGAAGCGTGCCGAGCCCCGGGCGCGGGCGATCTCGATGCATCCCTCCTCAAGCGGCTGACGCAACGCATCGAGCGCCGCCGGCGGGAACGCACATACCTCGTCGAGGAACAGCACCCCGAGGTGCGCCAGGGTGATCTCCCCCGGTCGCGGCAGACGGCCGCCACCCACCAGACCCGCGGCGGAGATGGTGTGGTGCGGCGCGCGGAACGGGCGGCGGGTCACGAGCGCCTGGCCCGCGGGCAGGAGCCCGGCCACCGAGTGGACCCGCGTGATGGCGATGGCCTCGTCAATCGCGAGGCACGGCATGATCCCGGGCAGGCGGCGCGCGAGCATCGTCTTCCCCCCGCCCGGGGGCCCGATCATGAGCAGTGAATGGCCCGCCGCCGCCGCGATCTCGATGGCACGCCGGGCATCGCCCTGACCACGTACCTCATCCAGGTCGCCATGCCCCTCCGGCAGGACGCCATCCAGCAGGCGTGCGGCATCCGCAGGCACCTCCACCGGCGCCGCGCGGTCCTCGAGCACCTCGACCGCGTGGCGCAGGCTGCGCGCGCCCAGCACGCGCACACCCGGGACCAGCGACGCCTCCGCCGCGTTGGCCTGGGGCACCACCAACTGCCGCCACCCCCGCCGCGCGGCATGCTCGGCCCTCACCAGCGCGCCCCGCACGGGGCGCAGCATGCCGTCGAGCGCGAGCTCCCCGACGGCACCGGTGCCCGCGAGGACGCCCGGGCGCATCTGCCCCGATGCCGCCAGGATCGTGAGCGCCACCGGAAGGTCGTACTGCGGACCTGCCTTCCGGAGGTCGGCGGGCGCCAGGTTGGCCACGATGCGCCGGGCCGGCAGCGTGAACGCCTGATTGATGATCCCGCACCGCACCCGCTCCCGGGCCTCCTTCACGGCGGCGTCGGGAAGACCCACCACGGTGAACCCCGGCATCCCCCCGCGCAGGTCCACCTCGACCTCGACGGTGGCGGTGTCGAGGCCCAGCAGGGCCGGGCTGACCATTCGGGCGACCATTCCCCGAGCATGGCGACCTCCCCCGCGCCGGAGGCGCACCGTGCGTCACGAGGCCACCGCGGTGGTGTCACGGCATGGGCGCCGTGGGCCCCGGTGGCCCCCCGCCGGGTCGCACTGCCGACCCCGGGGCCGTGCCGCCCCGCCGGGCCGAGCGCCCCTCACGACGGTGGCCTGCAGTCCGTACCGCGCGCGCGTCGCCCCGGATCCCGCCCCGGCGCACGGGCGCGTATGCGGGTCGGGATCCGCGACCCGCACGCCGGGGCGTCACTCAGGCCGTCAGGCCACCGCCCCGTAGCGCGCCGCAACGGCATCCCAGTTGACCACGCTCCACCAGGCCTCGAGGTACACGGGGCGCTGGTTCTGGTACCCGAGGTAGTAGGCGTGCTCCCAGACGTCGATGCCGAGGATCGGCGTCTTGCCGACCGACAGCGGGGAGTCCTGGTTGGGAGTGGACATCACCTCGAGGGCGCCGTCCGCGACCACCAGCCAGGTCCAGCCCGATCCGAAGCGCTTGACCCCGGCGTCGTTGACCCGGGCCTTCAGGTCATCGAGCGACCCGAACGTCGCATCAATGGCGGCACCGAGGGCGCCCCCCGGCGCCGTGGCGCCGTCGGGGCCCATGATCTCCCAGAAGAGCGCGTGGTTGGCGTGGCCACCGGCGTTGTTGCGCACGGCCATGCGGATATCCTCGGGGATCTGATCGAGACTGGTGAGGACCTCCTCCACCGGTGCGTCGGCCCACGCCGTACCGGCGAGCGCGGCGTTGGCGTTGTCCACGTAGGCCTTGTGGTGGCGATCGTGGTGGATCTCCATCGTGGTGGCGTCGATATGCGGCTCGAGCGCGTCGAACGCGTACGGGAGCGGCGGGAGATCGAAGGGCATGGTGCCTCCTCGGCATGGATTCGGGTCGGATGGTGCGCGTGCAGTGTGGCGGATCCGGGCACCCCGTTCACGCCGATCGGCACCCTCAGGCGCACGTTGCGTCGGTATCAGCGCGCCCCGGGCGCGCGGACGGGACCCACCATGGCCCGATGCACGCGGACCGCATGCACCCGGACCACGCACTGGGCGCCGCCGGCGAGGCCGCGGCAGCGCGCTGGCTGACGCGGCGCGGGTGGAGGATCCTGGCCACCCGCTGGCGCGGCGCGGGGGGCGAGATCGACATCGTTGCCGAGCGGCGCGGCATCGTGGCGGCCTGTGAGGTGAAGACGCGCACCGGGGTCGACCACCAGACCCCGCCCGTGGGCACCTCGCAGCGCCAACGCCTCACCCGGGCCGCCGAGGCGTGGTTGGCACGAGATCCCCGCTACGCGGAGCACGTGGTGAGGCCCGACCTCATCATCGTGGTCCCATGCGGGCCGGGATGGCGCATCCGCCGCATCGAGGACATCGGGCACGACAGCTAAGGGCATCGCACACCGATCCCGATCCGGGCCGTGACGCCCTCTCCCGGCCTCCGTGTGAACGGCAGGCCCGCGCGCGCAGATCACCGGATTGGCCACCCGCAACAACCCCGAAGGCTCACGGTCTCCGTGGGACCGGCAGGCCTTTCCGAGACCGTACCGGCCAGCGTTTGGAACCGGCCCCTCCCGGACTGCGTGCGGAGTCCCGGGATGAGGGGGGGCGCGGCGGCGGGGCGGGTGGGACGCCGCCGCGATCACCGGCGCGGCAGTGCCCCACCCGGCGGGGCGATGCGGCAACCGGCCCCCGGTTGCCCGGGCGGTCGCCTCTACGCAGTCACCTCCACCGTCGTGAGCAGATCCTCGTTCACCTCGACGACCGGGCAGATCACGGTGGTGCCCGGGAGGGGGGCCGCAGTCGGCGTGCAGGTCCCTAGAAGCAGATCGGAGTCCTCCATCGTGATCCTCACGCGGCTGCCCTTGGCGACGGTCTTCCTGCACGACGCCACCGCGGTGCACGTCGTGGTGTCGGCAGGATTGCCATCCGCACCGAGGACCTCGATGCGGATCGACAGGATCGCGTGCGGCGCCAACCCGCCAGGACCGCGGGCGTTGACGGTGACGCTCCGGGGCGGGGGCCCGACGGTGCCAGACGACCCGGATGCGGGAATGCTCGCCACGGTGCACGTGGCCGACCAGGTCGTGGCACCGTCGAGCAGGACCGGAGTCGCCGAACCGCACGTCCACCCGGGGATCTCCAGCGCGAACGGGGTCTTGCCGCCCACCACCACCTTCCCCGGGGCACCCACGGCGGCAGTGGGGTACGCGCAGGGCAACGAGGGGCAGTTGACACCCGGCTTGAAGTAGCCGTCCTCCCGGACGATGGCGACCTCGAGTCCCACCGGTGGTGGGTAGGCAGCGGAGATGGTGACAGCGGTCGTACCGTCCAGACCGCGGGCACCCGTCCAGATGTTCTCGTTTAAGGCATTCTTCACCGCGTTGTCCTCCGACGCATACATGAACGTCGAGCCCGATACGTCGGTCTCCTCCATCTTGCGGATCCCGGACGACCAGTCGAACACTGAGGTGCGAACGGTGCTCTTCCAGAAGTGCAAGGCGACCTTCGCGCTATGGAATGTCGAGCGGCTCACGTCAGTCGACCGGAATTCGAGCACGTTGCAGCAAATCACCGGCGTCGTGACGCCGCTGAAGTCCGACCCCGGGATGGATGCGCTGTCGAACCTCGTCCACCGTGCGATGGACGCGCCGAGCATGTTCACCCCGGTCCGCGCACACGTGATCGAATAATAGGTGGTCCCATTGGGGACGGCACCCTCGGTCGCAGTGCACTCCGATTCCGTGGCATTGGCCGACTGCCCCGCGGCCCGTACCCGGTTGAAGGTGACCCCGCTCAGCGTTGCACCTCGGAGGTCGAGCCCGGTCACGTTCGCCCCGGTGAAGGTCGTGTTCGTGATCTTCGCGCCGCTGAGGTTCACGCCCGTGAGATTGGTGCCGTTGAACTTCGCCCCGGTGATGGTGGCGCCCGCGAGGTTCGCCCCGGTGAGGTTCACCTTGCCCACCTTCACCTTGGTGAGTTTGACCTTCTTGCACTTGGCCTTCTTCTTCAGAACGCAGGCCTTCTTGGCTGGCGCCTTCTTCTTCGCCGCCTCCGTCGCGCCCGAGAGCGGGGCGGCCGAGGTCACAAGGACGACCCCCGCGAGGGCGGCCAGCAGGATCCGGGCGGTCCGGCGGGGTGCAGGCGTGAGCGACATCGGGACAACTCCCGGTACGGGGTACGGAACGTCCACGACGCTACTCCCCGCCCGCGCCGGGCTGCACGGTGCCGGGTGCGGGCCCCGGATGGACCCGGCTACCGGAGGCCGGACGACGTACCTACACGGGGGCCCGGACAATGCCCGTGACGCCCTGGGGGCCCGGGCTGATTAGGCCCGTCATACGATGCAGCGTCGCCGAACAGGGTCAGGTCGTCGTCGTACGCGCTTGACCGGAACGACCGCCGGTGGAGCGGCGTGGGGCCCATGGTCCGCACCGCGGCGACATGGGCCGCGGTGATGTAGCCCACGTGGCGATCGAACCCGTACCCCGGATACGCCGCCGCCGCGGGGCCGCGCATCAGGCGATCGCGCGCCTCCTTGGCAATCACCGACGCCGCGGCCACCGCGGCGCTGGTGGCGTCGCCCCGCACCAGCCGGCGATGGGGCGGTGCGGCCTCACCGAGGTGGAAGCCGTCCACCAGGATGATCCCGGGCGGGGGGTCCAGCGCCGCGAGGGCCTCACGCATGATGCGCAGGTTCGTGGCGTGCAGGCCATGCGCGTCAATCGACCGTGCATTGGCCGACACCACCACCACCTGCCGGGCCCGGCGCATCACCACGTCGGCGAGCACCGCCCGGCGACGGGAGGTGAGCCGCTTCGAATCCTCGAGCGCGGCGACCTCACTGCGCCCCTCGTCATCGAGACCGGTGACGTCGAAGCACACGGCGGCACAGACGATCGGGCCCGCCAGGCATCCGCGGCCCGCCTCATCGGCGCCCGCCACGAGCCGGTGGCCGAGCGCCAGATCGTGATCGAGGAGCGATTGGCTCACGCCGGTCACGCTACCGGGCCGCGGGCACCCCACGGGGACGCACGACGCGACGCCCGTCCCGCCGCACTGCCTACCGGCGGTCGGCGTGCATCGTACCCGAGAGGTCCCGGTCGCTGCGGCGCTCGGTGTCGGCACCGTCGTGACCGGGTCCGGCGACTCCCCTCCCCTCGCGGGCACCCCGACGGGTCCTACACCCACCGCGAGGAAGGCCGGCGCGGGCGTCACCACCGCATCGCAGGCAACCTGCACCCGCATGCGGCTCACGGCGGGCCGTGGTGGTGATGGCGGGGGCTGGCGCCTCCCCCGGCATCCCCGATCCGATGGGGCCTGATCCCCGCCGCCTGGGGTGGTTCGCAGGCCCGCCGCGGTGATACCGCACCCGGGGGGCGGTTGGTCACCGACCCCGCGTCGTGCTGCGGTCCGGGCCCTGCGCAGCCGGGGCGTGCCCCCGGCCGGCGGGCCGGGAATCACTCGGTGGTGGTGGCCTCCGCGGCCTCGACCGTCGGCTCCACGTCGGTGACGGTGGGCTCCACCACGGGCGCGACCGGGGCGGCGGCCTCCTTGCGCCGTGACATCCACGTGGCCTTCTCGCGTACGCGGGCCTTCTTGCCCACGCGGTCGCGCAGGTAGTAGAGCCGGGCCCGGCGCACATCACCCTCGAGGGTGCGCTCGATCTTCTCGATCTTGGGGGAGTGGACGGGGAACGTGCGCTCCACCCCGACCCCGAAGCTCTGCTTGCGCACGGTGAAGGTCTCCCGCGCCGATGCCCCCTGGCGCTTGATCACCGTGCCCTCGAAGACCTGTACGCGGCGGCGTTGGCCCTCGATCACCTGGAAGTGCACGCGCACGGTGTCGCCCGGACGGAACTCCGGGACGTCGTCGCGCAACTGCATGCGCTCCAAGCTGGTGATCACGGTCATGCTGGGGTGTCCTCCTGGGATGCGAGCGGCGGCGAGGATAGCACCGTCCCGGGCGCGGGTGCGGGGTGGACCCGCGCGGTGCGCCATGCCGCCACGGCCGCGTGGTCGCCGGATACGAGAACGGGGGGCACGCCCCAGCCCCGGAACTGCGCCGGGCGGGTGTAGTGCGGGTGCTCCACCTGGCCATCGAGCGCCGGCGAGAACGACTCGCTGTCGAGGCTCTCCGCGTTGCCCAGGGCCCCCGGCAGACGCCGGGCGATCGCGTCGATCATGGCCATGGCCGCGACCTCACCACCGGCCAGCACGAACGGCCCCAGGCTGATGCAGTCGTTTGCGAGGTGCACGTGCACGCGCTCGTCGAAGCCCTCATAGCGGCCGCACAGAAGCGTGAGCGCCGGCAGCGCGGCCAGTTCGCGGGCGACGGCGTCGTCGAAGGGGCGCCCGCGGGGCGACAGGACCACGACGCGTCGCCCGTCGCGCACCTGCTCCGCGGGCATCCCGTACACGGCCTCAAACGCGGCGGCCATCACATCCACGCGCAGCACCATGCCGGGGCCGCCGCCATAGGGCGAGTCGTCCACCTGCCCCTGCCCCAGCGGCGTGTGGTCGCGCGGGCTGTAGCAGCGGATCTCGAGGCCGCTCACGGCCGCCGCATTCGTCAGGTGGCGCGGGCGGCGCATCCAGTCGAACCACTCCGGGAAGAGCGTGATGACATCCACGTTCACAGCAGGCCCTCGCGCAGTATCAGGCACGCCGCCGCCTCGTCCACCTGCACCACCGCGTCCCGGGTGAACGGCAGGAGGATCTCACCGCCATCGCCGGCCACCACCAGGCAGTCGTTGGCCGTACCCGGGAGCACATCGCGAACGGTGCCCACCACGGTCCCGGAGCAGCGCACCTCGAACCCGATGAGGTCGCGCACGTAGAACGTGTCGGGGCCCTCCGGGGGCGGCAGCCGGTCGGGAGCCACCATGACCGTGCCACCGCTCAGCGCCGCGGCGTCCTCGCGGGTGGCGATGCCCGCGAATACGAGGATCGCCTTGGGGCCCTCCCCCCGGCGTTCGCCCACCACAAGGGTGCGGTCGCCGCCCCCCACGCGCACCGTCACGCACTCGCCGGGGACGAGGCTGCCAAGGGTCGGTCCGTCGGCGTGGGCGGTGATGCCGCCCCGCAGGCCGTGCGGGCGACCCAGCCGCGCGATGGCGACCTGCGCGCCCGCGTCGTCCGGCATGGCGCTAGTCGACGATCCTCAGCCCGAGGCCGCCCTGGCTGCGTGGCCCGGTGGCAGCCCGCAGGAGCGTGCGCAGGGCATGGGCCCCCCGGCCCCCGCGGCCGATCACCTGACCGCGATCGCTCTCGGCGACCTCCAGGTCGACCACGGGCTCGCCGCGATCCTCGCCGATGGACGCCGACACCGTGTCCGGGTGCTCGACCATCGCCCGCGCGATGCGGGCGACCATCGCCGTGGCGCGCTCCTCGCTCACGCGCGGGCGCGGACGATGGAGATGAGCTTCTTCACGGCCGGCGTGGGCTGGGCGCCGTGGCCGAGCCAGTGATCCGCGCGCGCGAGGTCCACCTCGACGACGGACGGGTCCGTCTGCGGGTTGTACCGGCCGATGGTCTCGATGTTCCGGCCATCGCGCGGCGACCGGGAGTCGCTGACGACGACGCGATAGATGGCGTTCTTCTTGCTGCCCACGCGGGCGAGGCGGATCTTGACCACGGTTCTCCTACTCGGGTTCGGTGTCAGGCACCGAGCATGGACGGAAGGCCGCCCTTGCCCATGCGCCTCATGAGCTTCTGCATCTGCTTGAACTGGGCCAGGAGTTGGTTGACCTCCTGGACTGTGGTGCCGCTTCCGTCTGCGATCCGGCGCCGCCGACTGCCGTTGATGATGTCCGGACGCGCACGCTCGGACAGGGTCATGCTGCTGATGATGGCCTCGATCCGGTCGATCCGGCGTTCGTCGACCTGAACGTCCTTCATCTTGGCAGCCTTGCCGAATCCGGGAATCATGCCCATCAAATCGCCGATCGGGCCCATCTTCCGTACCTGGCGCAACTGGACGAGGAAGTCATCGAGCGTCAGGCTGCCCCCGCGCAGCTTCTCCTCGATGCGTCGGGCGTCGGCAACCGCCACGTTCTGCTGGGCCTTCTCGATGAGGCTGAGCACGTCACCCATCCCGAGGATGCGCGATGCCATGCGGTCCGGATGGAACGCCTCGAGGGCGTCCACCTTCTCGCCGGTGCCGACGAACAGGATGGGCTTGCCGGTGACCGCGCGCACCGAGAGGGCGGCGCCGCCGCGCGCATCGCCATCCAACTTGCTGAGGATGACGCCATCGAACTGGACGGCATCATGGAACGCCACCGCGACATCCACGGCCGTCTGGCCCGTCATCGCGTCAACCACGAGGATGACCGACGTGGGCCTGACGGCATCGCGGATCGCCACGAGCTCACCCATCATCTCGGCATCAATCGTCAGGCGGCCCGCCGTGTCCACCAGCACCACGTCCCGGCCGGCGCGCTTCGCAGCGGCGATACCCGCCTTCGCAAGGGCCACCGGATCCGTGGCCCCATCCTCCCGGTGCACCGGGACCCCGATCAGATCGCCGAGCACCGCGAGCTGCACCAAGGCCGCCGGGCGGGGCACGACGCAGCCCACCAAGAGCGGGGAACGCCCCTCCGCAGCGAGCAGGCGGGCGACCTTGGCCGTGTGGGTCGTCTTGCCCGAGCCCTGCAGCCCCGCCATGAGGATGACCGTGGGCGCAGTGGGCGCCATCGCCAGACTCACGTTGGCGCCGCCCATGAGGCGGGTGAGCTCCTCGTTGACGATCTTCACGACCTGCTGATCGGGCGTGATCGACGACATCACCTCGTCGCCGGTGGCGCGGGCCTTGATGGCACCCGTCAACTGCTTCACCACGGGCAGGCTGACGTCGGCCTCGAGCAGCGACAGGCGGATGGCCCGCATGGCCTTGTCGATGTCGGCCTCGGTGAGCTTGCCCCGGCCCCTGAGGCCGGAGAAGACTCCCTGCAGCTTGTCGGTGAGTGCGTCGAACACGGTGTCCCTCGCGCGTGGACGCGCGAGCGTGGAAGGTTACCGCGCTAGGCGTCGCCGCCGGCGCCCGGCGCGAAGATGGCCTCGGCGAACGCGGGGGCATCGAAGGGCTGGAGATCGGCGATGGTCTCCCCCACACCGATCATGGTGACGGGGATCCCCAGCTCGCGCTCGATGGCCAGCACGATGCCCCCGCGGGCCACGCCGTCGAACTTCGTGAGGACGAGCCCCGTCACCGGCACCGCCTCCGAGAACAGCCGTGCCTGCGACAGCCCGTTCTGCCCGGTGGTCGAGTCGATCACCAGCAGCACGTGGTGGGGAGCACCCGCCATGGCCTTGCCGACCACCCCGTGCACCTTCCGGAGTTCCTCCATGAGATTGTGCTGGGTCTGAAGGCGCCCCGCCGTGTCGATGATGACCACATCGGCACCCCGGGCGCGACCGGCGGCGACGGCGTCGAACGCCACCGCCCCGGGGTCGGCGCCCTGGGCCTGCCGCACGATGTCCACGCCGGCGCGATCGGCCCAGACCGCCAATTGCTCCACGGCCGCGGCGCGGACCGTGTCACCGGCCCCGATGAGCACCGTCTGCCCGAGTGCGGTGAGCCGGTGAGCGAGCTTGCCGCTGGTGGTGGTCTTGCCACTGCCGTTCACGCCGACCACGCGGAGGACCGTCGGGGCGTCGCCCAGCGGGATGCGCGCCGGCACGGGTGCGAGCCGCCGCGACACCTCGTCGGTGAGTGCGCGCCCAAGGGACTCACCCGATGTGATGCGCCCGGCGGCGGCCTCGTCCCGCAGGACGCCGACGATGTCCACGGTGGCGGGAATCCCGCAGTCGGCGAGGATCAGGGCCTCCTCGAGGTCGTCCCAGGTCTCGTCAGACACCAGCCGTGCCTGATAGATGCCCGCCAGGTGGGGTGAGATGGCCTGCGCCTGGCTCGCGGTGACGGCATCCCGCAGGCGGCGGAACAGCCCGCGCGCCCGGGGCTCCGGCTCCGCCGGCGAACCCACCGGCTCCAGTCCGAAGAGCCCGGCGAACGCACCGAGGTCGCCATCCGGCGGGACGGGGGTCATCCGGCCTGGACGGCGGGCGCCTCCGGCGGGCGCGCCTCAGCCAGGTGGCGGCGCACCCAGGGGCGCGCCGGACCCTCGGCATCCCGGTCGAGCCTGCGGGCGACCACCTGCGACACGCCCGAGCGGCCCATCGTGACCCCGACGAGCAGGTCGGCCACCTCGACCGTGGGCTGCTGGTGGGTGATGAGGATGAACTGGTGCTCGCCCGCCAGACGGCGCACGACCCCCAGGAAGCGCCGCAGGTTGGCATCGTCGAGGGCCGCCTCGACCTCGTCGAGCACGTAGAACGGCGTGGGGCGCGCCATCGCGATGGCAAGACAGAAGGCAAGGGCGATGAGTGACTTCTCACCACCCGAGAAGAGCGCCAGCGAGCGGGCCCGCTTGCCGGCGGGCACCACCTCGACCTCCACACCGTCCTCGCCGTCGTCGTCAACGACCCGCAGCCGCCCTGCCCCTCCCGGGAACAGGAGGCCGACAACCTCCTGGAAGCGCGCGTCCACCGCGTTCATCACCTCGGTGAACCCGCCCGCCACCTGCGCATCCAGATCCGCCATCTGGGTGCGAAGCGCCTCGGCCGCCTGCTCGAGGTCGGTGACCTGCTCAAGGGTCTCGGTCTCGCGGCCCGCGAGGTCCGCACGCTCCCCGGCGGCAAGCGGGTTGACGGCGCCCATGCCCTCGCGGCGCATGGCGAGTGCCTCAACGCGCTCCGCCAGCGCATCGGCCGACTCCTCATCGGCGACAGGGGCCGGAGGAGCCGGGGCATCCTCCGCAACGCCGGCCTCACGCGCGCGCTCCGCCGCGACCGCAAGGCGGACCTCGGCGGCCCGATCGCCCTCGGCGGCGGCGTCGCGCGCCTGCTCGGCGGCCTCCACCCGCTGCCGGGCCTCCTGCACGGCCGTGGCCATCGCCGTGATGCGAGTGGCCAGGTCGCGCGAGCGGGTGTCAACCTCCTCGCCCCGCGGGAGCAGTGCGGTGGCGACCGCCTCCATCGCGCGCGCAGCGTCGAGGACCGCGTCATGATCGACCACGGCGGACTCCGGCGCATCGGCATCCGTATGGATCCCCGCGCAGCGGGCCATGACCTCGTCGCGCCCCACCCGGGCCCGCATTGCCTCACGCTGGGCGACATGGACGGCCTCGCGTGCCGCGTCACGGTCCCCGCGGGCGGCCCCGGCGGCCCGGTCGGCGGTGGCGGGGTCGGCGT